>CETG01104100.1_pt1 | contig 23601 bp, 26 predicted proteins | sample 361471 | NCBI WGS metagenome assembly CETG01 (sample SAMEA2622696, study PRJEB7988) | marine metagenome | isolation source: saline water (ENVO:00002010), including | reverse complement strand
CACACTTCATATTGTTGCCATCTTTAGATGGTTGACCATAACCAGCCGCTAAACAGAGTTGGTCTCCGTCCCCTTTAAATTGATCTTTGTACTTTTTTATATAATCAGCCAATTCTTTGCCTTTAAGCTTTTTTGATATTTTTTTACGCTCTTCCATCTTCTAAAATATTTGAATAATACCCACTCTAATAAGGAATCTAACATTGTCTATAAATCTATTTTGTTGTTTATAATCAGGCTTGTATTTTTAAATTAGTTAATTGTGCCTATTTTATATCTAAGAGTAAATGCTCATTACTATATTTCTTTACGCTCTTTTTTTAATTAATAGTCAATTCTTCTGAAAATTACCCTATGAATATAGGGTCTAATTACTCATTTCAATTGCATTCTTTATGCATAATCTGTTTTGTATAGACAGTTTTAATTGAGACAACTAATGAATATCAGATTAACGCCAGCTGAAACAAGCATTGAATTTGCAATTGATAACGCACGTGATCGCTTGCTATTGCTTAAGGGCAAAGACTATGAGGCGATCTTAAGTGAATATAAAGAATGGCTTCTATTCTCACACGTAGATGATGAGGTTCTAGTTATTGAAGATAATAAATGCATTTAATTATCTAAACATTCATAAATAGTCATAAATAATCAAATAATCACTAGGAAAACTTTTCCTTAATAAAAAGATCACTATGATTGAATTATTTGTATCATTGGTATTATCAATATTTTTTTGGACGTTTAGTACACTCTTATCGCAAAGTCCTATAAGTAAAGAGCTTTTACTACTAATAAATGAAGTTGTTTTATTAATTAAGACTTTTTTTCTGAAAATATTCCTTTTGGTTAAATTGTTAATTAAAGACTTATTTCTTGGTCTTCAATCTAAGAGCAAATTAAATAATTTTCAAGCGAAACCTGAGGAGAGCAATAATCTTGTCTCTGAATCTGATTATCCATATCGAATTTCTGAAATTTTTAAGGACTTGTCTTGATAACTATTAATTCGGTTTCAACTATCAACTAGCCTTCTTGACTTTACTCAGCTTTTTATAAGACAGAGCTTGGATCAGAAAATAATAGGACTGGTTACGATTACACAGAACTTTCTCTAATTCAAGAGACCCATAGCATAAGTTCTGCTTATACTCAGTTGACTCCTTTTGTTGCCATCCCTTGGGAAGTGCAGTTAAGACAGGAAGTTTTTTGTCATTAATTAAGACTTTTAATCAATTTGTCTGCATTATGTATTTTGATCTTTGGACAATTTTCATGATGAAAAATTTGGATATTTAATCAAAGATTATGGAAATTACCTGCTTGCTGATAATGTGCATATCTAATTGCAATATCTTGTGGCTCAAGTAACAGTTGGTGAGAACGAGGGCATTGAATCAGCTCTTAGGCGATTTAAGCGTCAAGTTTCAAAAGCGGGAATTTTCGCTGACTTAAAGCGATTACGCCATCATGAGACACCTGTTGAAAAATACAAAAGGAAGCAACAACTTAGAAGGAGAAGCCCCAGAAGGTAATTAAAAAGAAGTAGGAATCTTTTCTGTAATCAATTATATAAATCAACCAATTAAAAATTAGCTTAATTCACCTTAATAAACTTATAAGGTCCTTAAACCTTATAAGTTTTTCAGCTTGTAAGAGTCATGAAAAGAGCTGGCAAAGCAATTAGTAATACTCCCACTGCAGCTGTTGCGGTAAGAAGAGATGTTCCCATAATCTTCAAAAGCTTTCTAGTTAATTATACATACAGGGGTGCTTATCATCTTTAATAAAATTAGTCATTTTAGATATTATTTGGAATCTTTTAATACACACTCTCTTGGACAAATCATTTTAAGTCTCTCTCTTGCGTTTCATAGAGAAATAGAACCATAACCAAGTAGGCAGAGTAATGAAAAATCCAATTAGAAATATGTAACTTCGTGGGGCTGACCATGCGGCTTCATCGCAAGATCTCTTTATGACTTCCTTGTTTTTAACTTGAATCGAGCTATCTAGCCGTCTACAAACATTTAATCCATTGAGTCCTAAAGTTCCGTATGTGATAGCAGTTGGAATGGTTGACAGCCAAATTGCCAGTATTAAGTTACCTATTTTCAAGCGTAAGGTTTCTTTTTTTGAAAGCACTTTTCCAATGTCTTCCTTGTTTGATAATATTAGCTGCTTTTAGGTGAAATTTTTAACCGTTAATTCTTTTTAATCTATTAAATAGAATAGAATCAAGTTTTATAGTCTAAAAAATAATTGCATAAAAACTCTTTATGGTTTAATTGCAGTAATGTATTTATTATTAGCGTACTTATCCTTTAGGTCTCTTTCATTACAAATAATAAACTGCCTTTAGTTGATAAAAAATTATACTTATTAAGACAAGCCTTCATTAACTTATCTATAAATCTTCACGAGAATATTAAATTTATTTTCATATTTTGGAAATTTAAAATGAGTATTTTAAATCTCTTTGAGTGATTAATGAAATATAGACGAAATAATAATCGTTGAATAACAGTCCTTAAAAATAATTCAAGATTATCCTTTAACTTTTTGACATGGTTTCTTTTATTGCTAATAATCAGAATTATCTGAAATTTATATTTCAGTAGGGTACTGAATAGAGTAAAATTCTAATAACCCTTCAAAAGTCTTTTTTAAGAAAGCTGGGTAGATGGGATTTTATAAGAATTCCATTGCTAAGGGAACGAAAAGATTCTTCAGTCTTGAACTGTTTGATTCCTTATCTCTTTAAACCCTTTGATGGGATAACATTCATTAAATGATTAATGTCAACTAGCAAGAGAGAAGAGGTTAGCTCTCATTTGCGTTATATTCGCCAAGAGCTAAGAGATTTAGATCAGATGCTAAATCAAGATGGATTATTGCCAGAGTTAACTGAACTTAAGGAGATATATAACTCTCTAGATGCTCTTTATCAATTGCTTGCAGGAAAGATAAAGAAAAAACCTAAGCCTGAATTTGATGATTAAATTTTCAAAATTTCATTAGTTCAAGACTCATAGTTTAGGCATGCAATACGAGAAGGGTTTTCTTGACAATCCTTATTCCAGAAAGAAGTAGACTTTATTTCGGAATTCTTTTTATTGGAAAGACCTATTGGGGCTAGGCCAATAGCGTCACCATAGTAAGCACTTGAAGCCTCTAGAAGTCCTCGGAAGAGCATTTTCATCATTTTGTTAGCAGTAGCATCAATATTTAAATCAAAGCTGAAACTTGTTCAATGTGCATGCGCGGTAATACTCATTTGAGCATGTTTTTTAATTTGAAGTAATAAATTTTTAATTATCATTCAAGTTATAATAAATTATATAAGAACAAAATAATATAGTTATAAGTTTTTTAATCTATATATTTTAAATTTTATCTAAATAAAGTTCTGTTTTTTTTTTCAAGGATATCATTAATCAATATTTCTTTTGTTAATACCTGTATAACAACAGCTAAAGGAAGGGCAAGAAGTAAACCCATCGGTCCAAATATGATTGTAAATATAAATTGGGCAGTCAGAGTAAGTCCTGGTAGTAATTTTACTTGTTTTTGCATTACAGAAGGTGTAATTAAATAACTCTCTAGGTTCTGAATAATTACATATAGAATAAGTACAGCTAATGATTTTAATGGATTATCTAGAAATGCAACAGACATAGGAAATATAGTGCTAATCGTAGGCCCTACATTTGGGATCACATTTAGTGCTCCAGCTATTAATGCATTAGCTATTACTAATTTAACTCCAAGGAAGTAAAGCCCTATGCCTGCTAATAAAGCAACAAAAGTTGAACTAATAAGTACTCCTGACATCCAATTGCTTAGTGCTTCTCCGCATTTCAATAGAATTGATCTTGCACGTCTTCTATAAAAAGAGGGAACAATAATGATAATAATTTCTCTATAAGCAATTGGTTGTACTGTAATCATCAAACTTACGGAAACTACAAATATAAACTGAACTACTCCTAAACCTAAATTACTTGCAATACCAAATAATTTACTAAGACTATCTGTTACCCCATTTGCTAATGTAGAGCCATCTGGAAAGGCATAAATAGTTTGTGAAAATATACCATCATTATTAATTAATTGCTCTCCATAAATAATAAGTGATATTTCATTGATTGATTTTGTAAGCAGATCAATTAAGCCTCTTGCTGCCGAGGGCAGTTGTGTTATTAATTGTTGAAACTCATTTGTAAATTGAGGAATTATAATTATTAAAGAAATACTTAATGTAAATAGAACCAAAATTAATGATAAAAACAATGCAAAAGTTCTTTGAATTGATAAGATTGAACTGATTTTACCTATTAAAGTGCACAATGCCATTGCAATAACAAAGCCTGCAAAAATCAGAATTATTATTTCTCTTAGACTCCAAAGTAATAATATTACTGTAATTATGGAAGTTAATGTAAGCCAGCTCGATAGTCTCACTTTATGATTCCTTTCTTGTTCATAGGGTATCCAATTCCATTATATTCTGCATAACTAGAGGCAAATCGAAGGAATCTATGAAAATCATTTATTGTTGTCCATGAATAAATAGCTTCAATAGAACTCTCTTCTTTTTTAGATGAGTTAAAGATGCTTATATCACGAGTAAATAATTCCCCTTCTTTATCAATCAAAAACATTCCTTTTATTTTTAAACTAGAGTTATCTAAAAATATTTCTGGCTTTTCAAAAATAAACAAAGCCTTCCCAGATCTACCATCATTGCTTCTATAAACTTTTATTTTAGGAACTGTCCTTTCTTTAACCCCTTTTATAAAATTAATTTCTACCATTTTTCTTTAAATTAATCTAATTTTTTTTTCATAAATAACTCTAGCAAATAGTTTAAACAATCATTTAAACCATTCCAATTTCTTTTAGGTTTAGTATCCTTCTTGCTGCTTCCTCATTATTTAATCCTGATATATCTATACTGGTAGAAGGCTTTGTCTTTTTCAGTTGAAAATCATAACATTTATCATAATAATGCAACATAGTAAGACAAGCTTCTCTCCACTTCTCTTCTTCAATTGCCTTTACAGCCAATTTAGTTCTTTCAGAGCCTAATCTTTTATTGATTCTTATTGTTGCCTCTTTTAAATATTTTTTGGGAAGTTTTCCATATAATTCTATAAGTCTTGTAACTCTTTCATTCTCTGTCCTAACTATTTCAATCAACGGCGCAGTTTGCATTTTCTTATATAAATCAACTGGTACTCTGCATTTCCCTAGGTTTGGATTTTCATCTTCTATCCAAATTTGTTTAAATGAATTTTTTTTAAATTTATTAAGCGATTCTGCAATAAGATTTTCAAACTGTTCTGTACTTGGCTGCTTCGCTAACCCAATTGAGCCAAAACTACTTCCTCTGTGCTTTGCTAATTCTTCTAAGTCAATAATATTTATATTAAGTTTATTTAGAGTCTGTAGTAGATCTGTTTTTCCCGTTCCTGTTCTTCCACCAATAACAATTAATGACCATTCCTTCTTGAATTGATCCAAGGCCCATTTTCTGTATGCTTTATAACCATTTCTAAGTTGAATAGTTTTAAACCCTAGTAAGTTTGCGTACCAAACAAAAGCCTTTGACCTAAGCCCTCCTCTCCAGCAATAAATTTTAATTATATTAGTTTTGTGATTATATTTTGTATGTATCTGATCAATCTCTTCTAATGCCTTTTTAATCTCAGGAAGTTTGGGAGTTATTAATTTTAATCCTAGTTTGATTGCTAGATCTCTACCTTTCTCTTTGTACGTTATTCCAACTAATTCTCTCTCTTCATTACGAAGAAGAGGTAAATTTTTTGAGCCAGGCCAATGACCTTGAGCAAATTCATTTTCGCTTCTAATATCTATTATTGGACCTTTCGTACTTCTGAATCGATTAAATGTCAGGCTAGTAGAGTCTCTTAAGTCTGAACTAGTGTCCAAGTTTTCTAAATTAGAGAACTCTTTTGAGTCATGCCTTCTGAATCCCATCCCACTAATTTAACCAATGAGGAGTTGCTAGTTGAATTTAAGGAAGCTTCTCCTAGGAAAAAACTTGGTTTCATTGAGTTAATTAATGAAAAAGCTTCTGACTTAGCTCAACTTGGATCAACTCTTTTGGATTCTTATGATCCTTCAGGAGATGATTGGTCTGCTGGATGGATTCTTCAAGTACTTCAACGTCATGAACCTGAATCTCTCAAAACTTTGCTAAAAGATAATTCTTCAGGATGGTTTCAATGTGAATCTTCTTTTGGAATTGATTATTCTTCTTTACAACAAAAACTTCTTCATGAAAATTTTCAAGAAGCAGATAGGCTTACTAGTTCATTTTTGAGAGAATTGTCAGGTTCAGCTGCCGTAGAAAGAGGTTATGTATATTTCAGTGAGGCGGAGAATATTCCTGATTTAGATCTATTGACCATTGACCGTCTATGGATTGCTTATTCTCAAGGAAGGTTCGGCTTTTCAGTTCAGGCACGCCTATTAGATTCATTAGGCGGACGATATGAGAAGTTGTGGCCCAGAATAGGTTGGAAGAATGACGGAGTCTGGACAAGATATCCAAATTCATTTAATTGGACTCTCTCAGCCCCGGTAGGCCATATGCCATTAATAAACCAACTTCGTGGGGTTAGACTTTTTGACACAGTATTGAATCATTCAGCATTAAAGTCTCGCAGGAACTAAATATTTGGTTGAACTGAGTCAAAAAGTCGCTTTTGCAGTTATTTTCAAAAAGGGTACTTTTACTTCTTATGAGCTTGAGCTCATTTACTTCAATTAAAATATTCAGGTTTTTTAATGTTCGTTTTGAACGCCATTTTCTTTGGGGTGAATTTATATGCCCTTCTACTCTTCAGCTTTCTATTTTTATAAAACTCCTTTTAGAACCAGTTCGTAATTCAAATCAATACAGCCGAATAGAACTAGGAATACATGAAGCGCTTGTTAATGCTGTTCAACATGGGAATTTAAGTGATCCAACTAAGTCCATCAGGGTTAGAAGAATATTGACTCCTAATTGGATCGTTTGGCAAATTCAAGATGAAGGAAATGGTATAGCTATTCAATCTAGAGTTAGTGCTCTCCCCTTAGATGTTGAGGTAGAGAATGGGCGAGGTTTGTTTCTGATCCACTCGTGTTTTGATGATGTTCGTTGGAGCAAGAAAGGTAATCGGCTTCAAGTTGGAATAAAAAGATAATTTAATTAATTAATTTCTAGAACAGCCAGGATCTCTTACTTCTTTTTTCAGCCATTTTTTTGCTTGGCTTATTAAGTCCTCTATATCAGAGGCTTTCCCATCATTAATTAATTGAGAGAGAGCAGCAGTTAGTAATTCAGCAGCTCTTCTTTCTGGCAAACCTTTTAATTCATGCCAATTATAGTTTGACAGGCTTATCTCTTTGTGCAGAATTTTCACTAGATCCTTTGTCTTGTCTGTCCATTTGATTTTTTTGCTTACCATAAATAAATTTATAGATAATAGGTTTATTTGACATTATTTTAACTATAAATTGATTAAGTGATTTAAACTTTACTTTAATGATTGAAAATTAATATTATTTTAATATACTTTACTTTCTTCTAGATAGAGTTGTCTTAGCCACAAATTATAAAGAGATTTTCTTTTTAAATCTTCTTTTTAGATTAATCTATCTGCTGCAGAAACAGGGCTCTCACCTGGACGAAGAGATGTTGAAATACATACTCCAAAACCGTAAGCCTAGATTAGTACAAGTCCTACTTTTATAACAATTTTGAATGACCAATCATTTGCCCATTTTAATCTAAAGGGGTTCTTCATTTCTTCAATACAATAGATTTAACTATATAAACTTTGTCGAGAACTAAATCATCTTGATAGGAAATTTAGACGATCATTCTTGTTTAATTGGTTTAGTAGCAGTCCATACCCTCGTCATAAAATGTGATTTACCTTGAATATCTATAAAACCAGCAGAAGAAAGCCTTTCTTCAATATTATCTTTTATATAATCTCTATAATATGGCTCATGGAATGTTTTATGAAAATTTTCTAATACTGGAATGAATTTTGGTGAGTCATTAACTTGAATAGAGTCTGCTAAAACTAATAAACCACCTGGTTCTATTAATCTAAAACATTCATTGATTACATTTTGCCTAGCGCTTCTTGGTAATTCATGTAGAAGGAAAACACATGTTGCAGCTTGCATAGTATTGCTTTCAAAGGGCATTTCCTCAGCATTTCCTCTTACAAGTTGGACCAAATCTCCATTTCTAGAACTTAGATATTTACTTGCTTGTTTAAGATATGCACCTGAAAGATCAAGCCCAAAAAGTTCTGCTTCAGGAAAGGTGCTTCTTATTTGTTGAAGTGTTCGCCCCGTTCCAGTCGCAACATCCAAAATACGGATTTGTCTGCCTTTTTTAATTTTTAAATCTTCAATACTTTTTTTTAATGGAGAAAGGACTCTTCTTCTCATTGTGTCCGCAGTTCCATTGAAAAGAATTTCTACTTGGATGTCATATAAACTGGCTGAATGCTCGCTTAGGTATCCATCTGTTTGATGATGGAAGTTTTGTAAGTAATAATCTGGGTAAAGATCCTTATTTATTTTTTCTGGTATATCTCTAGTTTTATTTTTTTTTCTACGTATCCATGTTTTGGGCATATCAAGCCAAACCAGTGGATATTTTCTAACCCACTCCAGCCAAGGAGCTTCAAAAAGAAGGTTTTTGGGGTAAATTCCGTCTTGAGCATCTTTCCAATCTTCTTCTTGAAGTTTTATCATTGAGACTCTCAACTCTTCAAGTAAGTCATTATTTAAAGGAAATTCTTTCATTAATTCATCTTTAACCAGCAATTCCATTATTTTTGAGCTAAGTCCTTTATGTGCCAGTCCTGCAAGGCTTTTTCCTTGTTGCAGCGTTTGATAGGCAATTTTTGTAAGGCTCGGCGATGCCATAAACCAGAATCTTTCTTAAGGTATTTCAGCAAATTTATTTCTTTTTTGGGGGATAAGCTGATTTAATAAAGATTTTTTTCAAAAAAATCATCTTTATTAATTTCCATGCAGGTTTCGAACGAAACTTTAGTTAAAAAATCTTTTATCTCTTTCCAATCATAATAAGGTTCTTTTTTCTTTAATTCCATTGAATTTAATTCAATAAATTTAATTGTTTCTTTACTTGTTAAACAACTATTTAAATTATTATTACCTTTTAAGCTTTTGCCTAATCTGTCAAAAAGATTATTCATTCTTGAAAGAGAAGAGTATTCATTGCTTGAATTAGCTAACTCTTTGGCATTTATTATTTCTAAGGGTTTAATTAATAATATTAATAAAATTAAGAATTTTAATTTTTCTGTATTAATTATAATGAATTAACTCCTATATTATCATCATGAAGTTTTAAATCTAATAAAACTTTAATTCTATGCGTCGTAATACATAAAGAATTCATGAGGATGTGGTCTTTGACGTAGTTGTTGAACCTCTTCATATTTTAATTCTATCCAGTTATTTATAAAGTCATCCGTAAATACTCCTCCTTCAGTTAGGTAATTACTATCTTCTCTTAACGAATTTAAGGCATCATTTAAAGAAGAAGGAACCGTTCTAATTTTTGCTAACTCTGCAGATGGGAGTTCAAATAAGTCGACATCTACTCCTTCACCTGGGTCGATTTGATTCTTAATACCATCTAAACCTGCCATAAGCATTGCTGAAAAAGCTATATATGGATTAGCCAATGCATCACCTGAACGAAATTCAAGTCTCTTGGCTTTGGGGCTAGGACCTGTTAACGGTATACGAACTGCAGCGGATCGATTTCCTTGTGAATAAACCAAGTTTACAGGTGCTTCAAATCCTGGCACTAATCGCTTATAGCTATTTGTAGTTGGATTTGTAAAGGCAAGAAAAGAAGGTGCATGCTTAAGAATTCCACCTATATACCATTTTGCAGTTTGAGAAAGGTTTGCATAAGTTCCTTCTCCAAAGAAAAGTGGTTGATCACCTTTCCATAAGCTTTGATGAACATGCATTCCTGTCCCATTATCATTGAAGACTGGTTTAGGCATGAAAGTAGCTGTTTTTCCATATTTCTTAGCTACGTTTCTAACAACATATTTGTAAGTCATTACATTATCTGCTGCACTAATTAAGGGGGCAAATTTCATGCCTAATTCATGTTGACTTGCGCCAGCAACTTCATGATGATGTTTTTCTATAGGTATTCCTAATTCACCCATCAATAAGAGCATCTCAGACCTTATATCTTGTGCGGTATCGTTAGGAGAAACAGGGAAATAGCCTTCTTTATATTGAATTTTGTAGGCAAGATTACCCCCTTCTTCTACTCTTCCTGTGTTCCAAGGAGCCTCTATTGTGTCAACACTATAGGATGAACTACCTTCACTCGAGTTGTAACGAACATCATCAAATAGAAAAAATTCTGGCTCAGGACCGAAATAAGCTTTGTCAGCAAGATTTGTTGTGGATAGGTAGTCCAATGCTTTTTGAGCAAGTGCTCTTGGACACCTGGCATATGGTTCACCACTTCTAGGTTCTTGTATTGAACAAATAAGGCTTAAGGTTTTATGACGGTAAAAAGGGTCTATCCACGCAGTATTTGAATCTGGAACCATAGCCATATCTGATTCATTTATTGCTTTCCATCCACGTATAGATGATCCATCAAAAGCAAGTCCCTCATTAAAGGATTCCTCTTCTACCATGTCTGAAGTAACAGTGAGATGTTGCCATTTTCCATGGAGGTCAGTGAACTTGAGATCAATAAGTTCTATCCCTTCATCTTTGATTTGACGCAGGACCTCTTGAGGAGATTTGCTCATAGTTTTTTTAGACCTTTTACTAGTACTTATATAAATGAAACTAATAAGCGATTGATCCTAGTTTTGTATCAACAAGTACTTTTTTAGACACTTTTCTTGATCTGCAATTAATTTCCAATGTTTTTTTAAGTTTGGTATCTAATTTTCGTATAAAAAGTCGATAGCTATTGCAATCCCTAAAAAAAAAAACAATTATTATCCCATGCTTGTTTAGGCTCTTATTAAATGAGCTGTCTAGGCCTTGCAGACAACACAATCACTTCTTTCTGTAGATAATCATCATAAGAAAGCTTTTGGTCCCACAAAAGTCCCAGAAAGACTTTTGTTCGGGCCTGGTCCATCAAACTCTCACCCAGATGTTCTGAAAGCCCTTTCGCTTAACCCTGTTGGTCATTTAGATCCTTTTTACGTTGATTTAATGGGAGAAGTGCAACAGTTGCTTCGATACGCTTGGCAAACCAATAACAGATTGACTTTGCCTATGAGTGGCACAGGAAGTGCTGCGATGGAAGCCACTATTGCAAATGTTATAGAGCCAGAAGATACTGTCTTGGTTGCTATTAAAGGATATTTCGGAAATAGATTGGCCGATATGGCAGATAGATATAGGGCTAATGTCAAAACAATAGAAAAAGGTTGGGGAGAGGTTTTTACTATTGAAGAAATTGAAGAGGCTTTAATAAAGCATCGTCCAACTATGTTTGCGATAGTTCATGCAGAAACTTCAACAGGTGTTTGCCAGCCGATGGAAGGGATTGGTGACCTTTGTCGCAAATACAATTGTTTATTACTTCTAGATACTGTTACCTCTTTGGGAGGAGTCCCTTTGTATCTTGATTCCTGGAAAGTTGATCTTGCTTATAGTTGTAGTCAGAAAGGTTTGAGTTGTCCTCCTGGTTTAGGTCCATTCACAATGAATCAAAGGGCAGAGGAAAAATTAAACCAAAGAAATGGCAAAGTTCCTAACTGGTATTTAGATGTTTCTTTATTAAATAAATATTGGGGTAGTGACAGGGTTTATCACCACACTGCACCTGTAAATATGAATTTTGGAATGAGAGAAGCGCTGCGACTATTAGCAGATGAAGGATTGGAAAACTCTTGGGCTCGTCACAAAAACAATGCTGAAAGTCTTTGGACTGGACTTGAAAGAATTGGATTAAAAATGCACGTACCAATAAATTTAAGATTGCCTACATTGACAACAGTTTGTATCCCTCCTGATGTGAATGGTAAATCTTTTACGCTTCATTTGTTAAATAAATATGGAGTAGAAATAGGTGGTGGCCTTGGAAGTCTTGCTGGTAAAGTATGGAGAATAGGGTTAATGGGCTATAATTCTAGGAGTCAAAATGTTGAAAAGATCCTAAATCTTTTTGAGTCAGAGCTCCCAAAATTTAAAACTTAGATAATCTCATTTTTTTAAACCAATATTCAATCTGTTTTGTTACCTCTGATTTAAGTACTCCGCTCTGAACAATCATGTGATGATGAGCGCTTTTATGTTCAAACAAATTTATAGAACCACCTAATGCGCCTCTTTTTGGATCGCTCGCTCCATAAATAATTTGTCCCATTCTTGACTGTATTAATGCACCTGCGCACATTGAACATGGCTCTAAAGTAACAATTAATGTGCAGTCATTAAACCTCCAATCATTTTTGATCAATGAGGCTTGTCGAAGAGCAATTATTTCTGCATGCCCAAGAGGATCATTATCTTTGTTTCTTCTATTGCTTCCTTGGCCTATGCATTTGCCATCTTTATTTAAGATAACTGCTGATATTGGAACTTCTCCATCATCTCCACTTAGATTAGCCCTGAAGAGAAGTCTTTTCATCCACCGTTCGGATTCCTCAGAAGATAACTTGATAGGTTTTGCCAATGTTTTGATTAGTAGTTTTGGTCTGATTTAATGAATACCTACTTAACAGGCAACTTCAATGCATAAAACTTTTCAATTCTCTTCGACCTCCTATAAATAACCTCATCAATTTCATTGGAACCATTTGCGTCACCAGATCAAATTGATCCCAAGCTATTGATATTTTTAGAGGAAGCTTGTGAGAAATTGTGTAACTGGTTTGCTTACACTGAACGGTCTGCACCAATACCAGACTCAATTCATAATATTGAGATCGCTCCTCAACTTCATGGATTGTCAAAAGAGTCATTACTCGATGATCTGCAATTAATTATGGATGGTGCATACAGGCCTTCTCATCCAGGCTCATTGGCTCATTTAGATCCTCCTCCATTAACTTCTTCAATTGTTGGTGACCTGATAAGTTCTGGCCTTAATAATAATCTTTTGGCAAATGAATTATCTCCTAGCCTCTCAAATTTAGAAAGACAGATTTGTCTTTGGTTCTCTAAAAAACTTGGGATGCCTGTCGAAGCAGGTGGTGTTACAGCAAGTGGTGGAACTTTAAGCAACCTCATGGCGTTAGTTATCGCTCGTAATCAAGCAGGTTTGCAGAATGATCCCGAAGCTGTTGTAATTGCGAGTCAAGATGCCCACCTCTCTTTTGCTAAAGCAATTAGTGTAATGGGTCTTAGACCTGATTCTCTTCACACTATTTCCACAAATAAAGAAGGGCAGATAGAACCTGAAAGCGTTCTAACTTCAATAAATGAACTCAAAAAATTAGGTCGTAGGTGTTTTGCTGTTGTTGCTACGGCCGGTACAACTGTCCGTGGAGCTATTGATCCTTTACATGAGCTGTCCCAAGTTTGTATTAGTCAGGGAATATGGCTTCATGTCGATGGAGCTATAGGAGGGGTATTTGCTCTATCTGAGAAAACCTCTTCTTTGGTTAAAGGAATTTCTCTAGCGAATTCCATTTCTCTTAATCCACAGAAGTTATTGGGTATATCCAAAACCTCTTCATTGTTATTGGTCGCCAACAAGGAAACATTAAAGTCTACTTTTGGCACGCAAATGCCATATCTTGAACCAGCTTCAGATGATGATATTCATGGTGGAGAAGTAGGCCTTCAAGGTACTCGTGCGGCCGATGTTTTGAAACTTTGGCTCGGTTTACGTCAATTGGGAGAAACAGGAATAGATGTTCTATTGCAACGTGCGATTAGTAGACGTACTTATTTGGAAAAACGATTAGATAAATCATTGTTTAACATTTTGAGTGGTCCTTTACACCTTATCGCCTTCACTCCATTTTATTCTCACGAAAACTCCAGTTCAAAGTGGGCATTTGAGACACGTCAAACATTATTAGTTAACAAATTCATGCTCTCAAGACCTTATTATCAAGGCAATCATTATCTAAAGGTTGTACTTGGTAATCCACATACTCAGTCAATTCACTTAGATCAATTGTCTGAGATTATCAATAAATCTTTAGCGAATTAATTAATGACTAAGCCAGGCTTTTACAAGAAAATATTAGCAGTAACAACAGCTGGGATCTCTATTTTGATTGGTATTCTTTATTTGCTTTTAATTACATTAATGGATGCTCGTGGTCCGATGATTCCTCCTCCTCCTGAAGCTTTTGGTGCGGTGGTAACTGTATCCTACGATTCTTCTTTAACGGTTCAACTACTCTATTCATGGCTGCCTCAAGAAATTCCCCTAAGATTTTTTCCCGTCGATTAATGTCATATTGTCTCTGTACTTCTTCTTGTATTCCACCATCGCCCCAATCTTGATCTTGCTTAAAGTAAGAAATAAAGCTCTCTCCTGCGACTTTTGTTAGCCAGGCTGCAGTGATACTTTGAATTACTCTTCCAACAAGAATCGTTGGAAGACTCAATGATAAAGCTGATCCAATCATTGATACACCTCCTTGAACAATCCCTAACCCAGTAAGGGTTCGAGCTACTGAAATAGCTAATTCTTTTGCCCTTTTTTTTGTTAATTCAATTCCATAAACCTTTGCAATTTCTATGACCATTTGAGTGTTTACAGCAGCGGTCCCAAGTAGTTCTATTCCCGGTAGAGGAGTTATTATTACTACCCCGCTACTTATCCAACTATATTTTTCTACACATTTATTAGCACTTATTGCTCGTTGCCTATCAAGTAGTTGTTTGCCAGATTTATTAAGATTGCGACATTGTAAGAGAATATTGTCTGCCAGTAATTCTTCCCCGTCTTGGTAGAGAACTTTTGCTAGACGTCTAACTAGATCTTCTATTTCTGGTTGGGGTTGAAGAGGTTTATGGCCTGGGACAGGTATTGATTGAGGAGAGGAAGTCGTTGAAATTACATCCGAAGGTTCAATTAACCCTTTTGTTTTACCTTTTAATATAGATATTAATTGTTCTTCTTCTTGGGTCGTCCTTAGGTCCACTTTATTAAGAATGAGAAAAAGCCTTTTGCCGACATCTGCTAACCCTTGAATAATTTCAAATTCAGCTTCTCTGAGATCACCATCAACAACAAATAGAATTAAATCAGAACGACTTGCTTTTAGAAGAGCATGTCTTTCTCTTATTCTGCCTGTTTTACCGCCTTCTAAAATGCCAGGCGTATCAATCAATTTTATCGCTCTATCAAGTCCTCTCAATCGCAGTCGATAAGAGTTGATTTTCGATGTTGATCCCATTGCTGATGAGACATTGCCAACTATTTCATTTAATAAGGCTCTTATTAATGATGTTTTTCCACTTGAACCTGTTCCGAAAATGACAATTTCCAAATCTCTTCTATTAAATTCTTCCTCTATTCTTCTCCTTTCTAATTTTAGACCTTCTGATGCAACATTATTATGAATGCGATCTATTAACTGATCAATACTTTTTAAACTTCTTTGAGCAGCTTGCTTTCTATTTAGAGGGAGTTCATTAATAAAAAGGCTTGTTGATTTTTGTAATCTCTTTAATTTTAGTAGTTTTTTCCATTTTGCAGGACTTATTTGCATCAAAATAGGCAGTAACAATAAAATAGCAATAAAAAATGCTTGCAGATTTATTAAACGAAGTAAGGCACCTATTATCCCAGACAATATTAGAATAAATGCTAGTAGAAAACTTGCAAAAATTATTAGCTTTTGTTCTTTCATAAATGAAATAACTGATATGAATTAGTCAACTTATTCATACATTGAATATTTATTTTCTTATACCTTTATTTGTGAACATGTCAATAATTAGCATTAGGACTGCAAGGTTGATTGATATATCAGCAAAATTAAAGACAGGAAAATCTATTGGAATAAGCTCAATAAAATCTATAACGTAACCCAATCTTAATCTGTCTAATCCGTTGCCAATGGTGCCTCCAAGAAGAAAGGAAAAACCTAGACCCTTAAAAAAAGTAAAAGGGTGATTATTCCATATCCATGAAATCAAAATGATTGTAACTGATATACTTAGCAGGGTTAATAAAAATGTTAAATCCTTAAATAGATTAAACGCTGCTCCTGTATTCTTTATAAAGCTTAATTGTACAAGATAAGGAATAAGTAAAACCCCATTAAAGTTACTAATTGTGTTTACAATAAATAACTTAGAGAGTTGATCTATAAACGCAACAATAAACGCTATTAAAAGTAGCTTTTGGCGATTTAATGCTTTTTTCATTTGATTAACAACGATTTACGCATAATTAGTGCAATTAGAGCAATTGAAGGACAAAGAATTATTTGCGCAAGAAGAGGAACTAATGTGTATTTAAAAATAAGACTTTCTAGTGGCTCCGGACTATATGAAAGAGTTGTTCCTATAATTAAGTTTATAGTACCAATCAATTGTATTGCTATTACTCCGTATATAGCTGCTAGGAATAAACTAATAAGATTATTCCTCTCTACATTTTGGGCGGCTTGACCGCTGATCCAGCTTGCGGGTATAAAACCAATCAAATATCCAAATTCAGGAGTTAGCAAGTAACCTATACTTCCTCCACCTTGAAATACAGGGAGAAAAAAAATACCAATTGTTAGATATGCAACTGCTGAAATAACTGATGAACGTGGTCCACAAACTAGGGCACATAACAATAATGCAGGTATTTGCCACGAACTGTTCAGAGTTAGTGTACTTAATGGAAGCTGAAATTTAGGTAGTAATATTGCTGATGGAATCATTGCACCCATAATGATGAGAATAACTCCTGCCAGTGCTCCGCTCCAGATACTTAAAGCTCGCACAATCTAGGTTCAACTATCTCTATGGTGCTGCACTTATTAGTTAATGGCTACTTTATAAAAGAAAAAGTATTACTCTATAGATATAACTAATTAAATTAATTACCCTAAGTAATTCTTATCTTATGGACCTTTCTATTGGTGACAAGGTTTTTTTGAATTGTTCCTTGCCTTATTTGAAGACAACAGATTCTATGCCTATGCTTCGACCCTCGGACCTCGTCTCACAAGATGAGCAGGGAGAGATAGTCGGTTTAAGAGCTATGGGATTAGTCGAAGTAAGATTTAGGCGTGGTACATTTTTGATATCTATTGATAACCTTTCAGAATCACAATTAAAAAAAGGTTTTGATTAACCATCCCATGTTTTGGATAATTTGATAAGAACACTTTTAGGACCACATAGGCTAAGCATTGGTGCTTGTAGATGTCTTTGAGCCACTGTTTGTAACTCATCTGTGGTTATCGAGTTAAGTATAGTTAGGATGTTTGAGTCATGGTTTTCTTTTAAATGTTGTCCTAATAAATGTGCTTTTCTTTCTGCTCTTTGTCCAACCGTTTGTGAAGAATGTGCTATCTGACCTTTAAATTTTGCTTTTGCTAATGATAAATCATCAGATGACATAGAATTGTACATAAGATTTTTCCACTCTTCTTTTAATAATTTAAGAGTATAATTAGCTTTGCTTAAGCTTGTTGAAGCATGAATGATAAATGGGGTGGCTATCTCTCTTATTGGATGATAAATTCCAACATCATAGGCGACACCATTTTCTTCTCTTAACTTTATGAATAATTTACTTGACATACCCGAACCTAAATAACAACTTAATAACCTTAGTAGTATGTCATCACTGTGATTATATGGAACAGTTGATTTCCCCATCATAATAACTACTTGTGATGTCTCTTCAAATTGCAGACTAATGCTTGAACAATTATTGTTGATATTTAAGGAGTAAAATTCTTTCTGTTCTTTCAGGTTGTTATCTTTTATCGTTTTTAGTAGATTATTAAATGGCTCGATAGTTTTTATATCTTCTTTTAATCCTTTAGGTAATGATCCTGCGATAACTAGTATTTTTTCTCTAGTTATTAATTTTTTTGAGAGAGATAGTAAAGAGTTTTGATCAATTTCTTTGAGTGCTTTAACTGAACCAAGCGGATCATGTCCGTATGGCCCATCTTTATAAACAAGATTTCTCCATCCATCAAATGCCAAATAAAACGGATTTTCTTTTTGCCTTTTAAGTGCTCTTATCGAAAGAGCTCTCTCTAAATTCATATATTTTGAATTTATATGAGGCTCTTGTACCATCCACCCAAGTATTGGTAGAAGTTTATAAATATCACCTTCAATACATTTTAAACTTAATAACATTCCATCTTCATAAGTTTCACATTGTAGTCCTGCACCACTACCTTCAATTAGATCGCCTAGCATTTTATTGCTATATGGACCACAACCTCTACCCAGGAGGGAGCCTAAGAGATGGTGTATTCCTTTTTGATTGATTGGATCTGCTCTACTGCCTTCCCTGATCCACATCTTTGCTGAAACAATACCTGGGGAATTTAGGGGATATATATATAACTTTGTTGAATTCATTTTATGGTTTTTTTGGCTTTACTATTAATGAGCAACTTAGTTCTGGCTGTAGGCGTTTAAATATTTCTAATTGAAGTCGATTGGCATCCCAATTTTTAATATATTTTAAAGGGTTTAATAATGATTGTGGCCTATTCCAAAGGACTTGAGCTCCCGCTTGGGATGCTACTTGGCTACTTGTTTCAAGATTAAAGCAAAAACTATTTTTTACTAGGTTATAAGCTCTATTTATTTCTTTGATACTTGGTGATTGATCAACACATTCTTTTAGCACTTTGTGAATCTCATTTTCAACTTTATAAATATCTTTTTCTTGACAGCTGGCCTCCAACATAATGAGCCCACCTTGCTCAAGGACTGTTAGATCCATCTCAATGGAATCAACTATTTGAAGATCTTCTCTTAATCGTTGCACTAAACGGCTTCTACGACCTTCGCAAAGTATTGATGTAGCTATATCTGCTCCCATAATGCTTTCTTGCTTTTTCGCTTCTGGAATAGGCCATGCCATTATTATTCTTGCTGATTCAAGTCTGTCTATAGCTATACTTTTGTGATCTCTATGAAAAATTGGCAAATCAGTATTTGGTTTTTTGATTTCATTCTCAACGCTTTGATTTAAAGTTGACAAAAGGCTTTTATCCAAAATTCTTTCTATTCCTTCTGGAATTTCACCGGCAATAGCTATTGTGCAATTGTCTGGTTTGTATCGGCTTTGATGAAAGCTTTTCATTGAATTCGGTGTACAACTATTCAGACTTTTTTTATATCCCAAAATAGGCCTCCCATAGGCATGTTCTGACCAGCAGATTGCTAGAAATTTTTGGAAAATGATCTCATCAGGTTGGTCTTCATACTGAGCAATCTCTTCAAGAACTACTTCTTTCTCCATTTCAAATGCTTTTTGACTAATAGTTGGCTTGAGTACAAGGTCTAGTAATAAATCAAGCGCTGGTTCTATTACATTGGGAGGAATCTGCACGTGAAAATGTACATCATCAAATCCCGTCTCAGCATTGCTACTCCCACCAAGTGCTTCGATTCTTCTGTCAAATTCCCCTCCTTGTAGATTTTCGCTACCTTTAAATACCATGTGTTCAAGAAAATGGGCTATGCCCTCTTCTCCAGGGCATTCAAAAACACTTCCTGCTTTGAACCATATATCTAAGCAAATCAAAGGTGCGTCAGGAATATGGCCTGCTACGCAACGGGTATTGTTTGGAAGATGCCAAAGTTGAAGTTTTGGTTCTTGAATTGAGTTCTTCAGGGTTTCTTTTCGAAATCTCATTCTGTTTATTCTCTCAGTTGTGCTGCTTTCTTCTTTGATTAACGGAAAAGGTCTTCATCCTCTTTTGGATTCAGTTGCTGATCTTATTAGAAATAGTAGAACTCGACTCCCAGGTTTAATTACGCTTGACTTAGATCCAGAATTGCAAAGTATTTATAAAAAAGTAGACGGGGATCATTTGTTTATTGTTAATGAATTGCATCAGTCAAGAGGATTTCGAAAGCTCCATTTAGAAATAGCTCGTATTGGATCTGGTTTGCAAATATTACATTGTGTTTTCTTCCCAGACCCTTGTTTTGACCTCCCAGTCTTTGGGGTTGATTTAGTTGTTTCAGGTGATTCATTATCTGCTGCTATTGTCGATATTTCACCAGTTAGAGAGAGCCTCCCGGATGAAATAGAAGCTGAATTGAATAAAGTAAAAATTCCTAGTTTTAAAAATGTTCGTCAGATCCCTGAATGGGGGACTATTTTTTCACCTCATGTTTGTTTTGTTAGACCTGAGAATTCTGATGAAGAAGATTATTTTTTGTCTATCATAGAGAAATATTTGAGGTTGCTTATTTCTTATTCACTTTCTATTGAGCCTGAGTCCATTGACTCACCATCAACGATTGAGAGACATAAAAGGCAATATTTATATTGCCTTCAACAGAAACGCAATGATAAGACTCGCAATGTTCTTGCTAGAACTTTCAACCCACAGTGGTCTGAGAGATATATAGATGTAGTCCTCTTTGAATGTCCTTCTTTAAATTGAAATTCCAAATAGCTAATTCTCTCTTTATTCCGCTTTATGCCTTGTTTGTCTTATTAGGCATCTCAGGTTGCAATCAAGAAACGAAAGATAGTCAATCTTCTTTAGAATCAGAAATAATAAAAACAATTGAAGATGTTGCTGCTTTAGGCCAGTTATCACCTATGGGTGAAGTTCGAACTCTTGCCTCCCCTATGAGTGGTTTTGGTGGAACTCCCCGAGTTGCAGAGTTATTGATTAAAGAAGGAGATTTTGTTAAAAAAGGTCAGGTTCTTGTTGTATTCGATAACCAAGCACGGCTAATTGCGGATATAGAGAAAGTAGAAGCAAAGTTTCAGACTATAAAGGAAAGAATATCTAAACAAAAGCAAGAGATTTTTCGTTATAAAGAACCTTCTATACAAGGTGCTTATCCTCTTGTTTTATTTGAAGAAAAACAGGATGAGCTTCTTGATTTAGAAGGTCAGAAGAAGGAAGTATTAGCAGATCTTAAAGGATTAGAAGCCGATTTCTCTGATAGTCAATTGGTTAGCCCTATTGATGGATTAATACTACGTTTACATACTCTTGTTGGAGAAAGAGAAGGTTCTGACGGAATACTCGATGTTGGCGCTGTTCAATCAATGGAAGCATTGGTTGAGGTTTATGAATCTGATATTTCAAGGATAAAAATAGGACAGTCAGTTTCTTTAATTAGCGAGAATGGAGGTTTTAAAGGAACTCTTCATGGAACTGTTTTAAGAATTAGTCCTCAGGTTAGCCAACGTAAAGTTCTGTCTACTGACCCTACTGGTGATGCCGATGCAAGAGTTGTTGAAGTACAAGTACAACTAGATAATGCATCTTCCGAATCTGTTCAACGGTTAACAGGAATGAAAGTTATTGCAAAATTTACATCAAGTTCCAAGTGAGTTTTTTTCACGAACGAAATATTCCACTTGCTTGGTTGTTACTTACAAGACAACCTTTAAGGCTATTTGTTGCTCTAGCTGGGATTTGTTTTGCAGGAATACTTATGTTCATGCAACTCGGATTTCGAGATGGATTGTTTGACACAAGTGTAACTGTTCATAAATTATTTGATGCCGATATTGTTTTGATTAGTCCTCGTTCTAAAAGTTCAATCAGTATGAGTGGTTTCCCAAGGAGAAGACTCATTCAGTCAATGGCTCATCCCGATGTTGTTGGAACAACTCCGGTTAATTGGTCTTTTCTTTTATGGCGAAATCCCCAGTCACTTTCTACTCGATCAATACTTGCTCTTGGATTTGAGCCGACTAGACCTTTATTAAAAGACTCAACTTTTGGTGCTAAGTCTCATTTGTTAACGACTCCTGGGAGGGTGTTATTTGATCAACTTTCTAGAGATGAGTTTGGACCTATACCTAATTGGTTTCGACAAGGCCGTGTCGTTGAGACTGAGGTTGCTGGAAATAGAGTTCGAGTTGCTGGCCTTGTAAGCATTGGTCCAAATTTTGGAGCTGATGGCAACCTGATTACTAGTCGCGAGACGTTTTTGAAATTAATGCCAAGCAATCCTCCTGGTAGTATTGAGATCGGTCTTGTTCGATTAAAAGCTGGCTCAGATATTGAAAAAGTTACTAGATCTCTTCAAAATAGTCTTCCTAATGACGTTAAAGTATTAAGCCTGAATGATTTTATAGAGTTTGAAAAAAATTACTGGCGTACAAGCACTTCCATTGGATTTATTTTTACACTTGGAGCTGCTATGGGTTTTGTAGTTGGTTGTGTAATCGTTTATCAGATTCTCTATAGTGATGTTAGTGACCACCTCCCTGAATATGCCACTTTGATGGCTATGGGATATCGTTTAAAGACATTATTAGGTGTTGTTGCCAGAGAAGGTGTAATACTTTCTGTTTTAGGATACATACCAGCTTATTTGGCAGGAGAAGGCCTTTACTCATTAGTACGAAACTCAACTAAATTACCTGTTGCGATGGATATAGAAAGGGCTTTACTTGTTTTTTCTTTGATTTTATTGATGTGCATGGGATCTGCCTTTATTGCTATGAAACGCTTGATCGACGCAGATCCTGCTGAAATTTTTTAAAAATATTTTGACTTCATTTCAATCACCTTTTACAAGCAAAACATCTGTTGTAAAACCAACAGTTGAAATTAATTCTCTTAGTCATTGGTTTGGAGAAAGATCGATGAGAAGGAAAGTCCTTCAATCTATTTCTATGGAAATTGCTCCTGGAGAAGTTGTCTTACTTACTGGCCCATCAGGATGTGGAAAAACAACTCTTCTTACACTTATTGGAGCTCTTCGCAAAGTTGAACAAGGTGATTTATTCGTTTTTGGCAATCAATTAAATGGAGCAAGTCGTCAAACTAGACAAATTCTAAGAAGAAATATTGGCATGATTTTTCAAGGTCACAATCTTCTCAGATGTCTTACTGCTGAACAAAATGTTCAGATGGGAGCAGATTTGCTAAAAGGTTTGTCTTACCGTGTTCGAAGAAATCAGGCCAGGGAATGGCTAAGGGCAGTTGGACTTAAGGATCATCTTTCTAAATTTCCACACGATCTTTCTGGAGGGCAAAAACAAAGAGTCGCTATTGCAAGAGCTCTCGCGGCTCGACCAAAACTTTTGCTTGCAGATGAGCCAACTTCTGCTTTAGATAGCATTACAGGCAGAGAGATAGTGGATTTACTTAAAAAATTAGCCTTAGAACAAGCTTGTTCTGTTTTGATGGTTACTCACGATCCTAGAATTCTTGATATAGCAGATCGTCTCTTAAAAATGGAAGATGGACAATTATTAGCCTCTTTTGAGTAAGTTAGGTATTAGATTGTTTTTATAAAGCTTTTAAAACATGGCTAAGAGAAGAAATCTTAAGAAAGAAAAGCAGGAGCGAAACCGTGCTTATGCAAGAAAATTCAAAAAACGTAAACTCCGCAATGATGGAAGAGGTGAGGGGGCAGGCAACGGCGTCACAGGAACTG
>CETG01084628.1_pt1 | contig 23688 bp, 16 predicted proteins | sample 361471 | NCBI WGS metagenome assembly CETG01 (sample SAMEA2622696, study PRJEB7988) | marine metagenome | isolation source: saline water (ENVO:00002010), including | reverse complement strand
TGGATGGGTGTTGACCTGTTTGATTTAGGCCGTTCATCTAGGGCTAGTTCAATGGGGACAATACTTTCTCAAGAAGGCCCTAGAATTCCGGAACACACTTTGAGCGAATCTCACGATATGGAGGCCCAGATTGAAGCTTGGAAGCAAGCTATCGGGACCACTCGGTCTGCCATTCGAGACGGATCATTGCGAGAATTAGCCGAGCGCCAAAGTACCTCCAGTCCACGCTCAGTCGAGAGATTGCGCAGACATGACAAAATGATGAGTGAATTTGGCGGAGGAAAGGCAGGCCTAGAGAGAGTAGTAGGGCATGAGCACAAACTCAGGTGCCATACCTATCAGAGCAGAGATGATCCCCTGATTCAGGATTGGAGAACAAGAGTGGCCGATTCGCACATGCCACCCGAACATCAGCGAAGCTTGCTGGTACTACTCCCCTGCTCTGCTGTAAAGCCCTACAGAACATCGCAGAGTCACCGTAGATTCATGCCGGCAATTGCCTCTAATGCAGCACATCAAGTAATGATTACTGCCCCACTGGGGCTGGTACCTCGGGAATTGGAAGAGATATGGCCTGCAGCCAATTATGACATCCCAGTAACTGGGGATTGGGATTTGGACGAGTTGGAAGTAATTCGGGATATGCTAGATAGGCTATGTTCAAGAGTCGGGTATTCGCGAATAATCAATCATTCTGGAGTTGACATAAATATCGAAGGAATCGAGATTATTGATACAAGGAAAGGGGAATCGGCCGGCTGTGCCGAATCTTTAGAACGGCTGAGAAATGCCGTCGACCAAGCAGATGAAAATATGAGTTTGAATTCAATCAAGAAATCTCAGAACACCTTGGAGCAGTTAAGGGCGCTTTCAAGATTCCAGCATGGCACGGATGCTTGGCTCGATGGTGCAGTCATCCGCGGAAGACCACCTATCTTTACGATTATGAAAGACGGTGAGCAAATAGCCATGTGGAACCCCCGCACTGGAAGATTCGCATTCTCCAAAGCCGGTATACCATTATTGATGCAATCAGGTACTTTCCCTGTAGTGGAATTATCTCCAGATTTAGATTGGAAGGGAGATCTATTTTCGAGCAATGTTATTGCTGCTGACTCCAATATCAGGGTCGGCGATGAAATACTGGTGATACAGAACGATTCTCTTGTTGGCTCCGCTAGGGCTGAGGCTGCAGGATGGGAGTGGCCAGAGGGTGCCGGTAGGCTTGCAAAGAGCCAACACAGGCTCTGATCATTCCTATGGCGCTGCGTAGCGATTAAAGAGGGAGAGCAGGTCGCCCGGTCGCCGAGGTGTAAGATATGTCACGCATGCACAGTGGAGGTAAGGGTAAGAGTGGTTCAAACCGACCGCACTCTTCTGAGGCCCCAGCATGGTCAACTATCGACAAGGCAGAGATTGAGGAATTGATTGTCAACCTCGCTAAAGAGGGCCATTCTACAGCTATGATTGGCACAATACTGCGTGACCGCCACGCCGTTCCAAATGCTCGCCTAGTCACTGGAGAGAGAGTTTCGGAGACATTAGCTAGAAATGGCATCTCAGGAAAGTACCCTGAAGATTTGATGAATTTGATGAGGAAGGCACTGAATCTGATGGACCACCTATCATCGAATCAGAAGGATTTACACAACCTTAGACAACTTTCTCTTTGCGAGTCTAAAATCAGAAGACTAGCTAGGTACTATATCGGTACTGGTAAACTCCCTCAAGACTGGGTATACAAGCAGGACCAACTCCGATTGATGGTCGAGTGATTCTACGCAGAGGATTTGTACCTCTAGTTCGTAGCAGTGTCGTGCGAACGCTTCTCGGGTCGGAGCCACTATCTGATGTTGCAGACCTAATTTCCTCAGCCGCGGATTCGATTAGGAGCAACAAATCTCCTGTTTTACTGTTGGCGGCACCATCGCTGCAAGGCGTATTAGCGTCAGCACCAATTGAAGCGGCCTTTCTAGACGCTGGCTTACCTTACAGAAGGAGATTTAGGATGGAACAACCTTCTGATAGTCCTTGGATTCACATTCTCGGACCTGGTGATTTCAGTGGCCCAGTACTGTTAGATGATCCGTTCAGCCTCTCAATCTCAAATTCAGTCGTTGATGGATTATCCGGACATCAAGGAGACGCCCGAAAGGGCCCCCTAACTGCAGTGGCACAGGCCCACGCCCTAGCCGAGGCGATTTCTCCACAGGGTCAAAGAACACGCCGTCTAAGGCCATGGGCATTATCTGGAAACTGGTTACACTCGGCCTTAGACACAACCTACGACCCGGTATATACTGCACTGAGAGATACTTTGTTGGAAGATGGCTCAATCAGGGTAGTACCACTCCCAGAAGTACCAAATCCAAACATCTCAAACAATAGATGGATAGATGCACAAGCACTAGAGGCAGTCTCATCTCGATGGGAAAGTTTGGATATGGAAGGCAGAGCAAGAGCCCTTTCTCACCTTATGCGACAAGGCCTCTCTCAAAGTACCCCTTCAACTGCAAGGATGGAAGAGATAGGCTGGCACTGTGTAATGGGGCCAGGATGGCATACTGATTTGGCCGGACAGATATCCTCTGCCGCAACTTTTTGGAAAAGCGATGCAGCACCTATAGCTGCAACCAAAGTTGCGGATTCACTACTCAGAGAAGGAGTCATTCCTCAATCCTAAGCATGTTCTCACAATTAGGACACTCCATTCTTAGGGGCCTCACATCAGATTCTACAGTCACTTTGGTAGAGCAAACTGGACACTGGATCCTCGGTCCTCTCGGTTGCTTAATCATTTTCTGAACGGTTTCATTCTTCGGAGATACTAGAGCGACAGGGAAGACCAGCAGCACTGAAGACAGCGAGACACCGAAAACAATAGGCATAGGCATACCAAGAACATAGATGACGAGCGCAAGACAACCTAGGGTGATTACAGTAACGAGGGCGGGAAGACTAGTTCTTCGCTTAGTTAGAGACATAGCGAATCCAATTCCGATTGATAAGAACAACACAGACATCGCCGCCCCGATAAGAACGCCGTAGAGGACGAATCCCGATGGCTGGTATTCTACTCTGAAATCCAAGTTAGGATCTAGTTCAGACTCTTCGATTGTAATAACTTCTAGAACCACCCATCTCCTGTGTTTGTACTGAATTTCGTCAGAAGCCACCGCCCCCAGATCTTCAAACAGTGTAGATTTCAACTCAGCAGACAATGCTATCTCGGTCCAGTAATCGTCTTGGGACGATCTAACGAATGTCTCAACGAGAATCTGCCTAGAGCCCTCGGATGAGTCGTAATTGTATGATGTATCAATTGTTATTGTAATCGCATCTGCACTGAAGGCCCTAGTTGCCCCCATGTCCACATTTATTTCAGTAGGGCCTAGATTGATTGGATTGACACCAAGTATGGATTCCACCTCTAGGAATAGGCCATTAGACATGAATGAGCGAAGGTTTGAGGCGGAACCTGTCAGATGTCCCTGCAGAGCCAGCAATTCCGAATCATCCACTCTTCCGTTATGTCTGTCGGCAGAAGGGACCGAGTCGGCGTATGAGTTCAGATTTCTCCACCAACTGTTCGAACCAAGACTCTGATTGCCAATGTTATCTAGTCCCCAACGCATCCATTGAGACATTGATCCATCGAATTTTATTACTGCTTCACGCTGGACTTCGTAACCATCCCATTCGGCCCCAATCTCAAGATCTAATGTTGACCCACCAGTCCTCAACGGCTCATTGGCAGGATACCATCCTCCAATGTCATCATCATCTTCACCGATGACAATTTCGTGATTCTTGGACTCGGTGATTTGCAGACCATCTTGAGGACTCAGTTGGAAATCAACAGTAACAGTCCCTGAATCAAAATTCTCAGGCACCTCCCAGAAGAAGGTAACCTCTACTCCTCCATCGACCCCAGTAGCAATCGGCATTTGGCTCACCTGAGATCCCTGGACAGCAATCCCTCCCGTTGAACCAGACCACATCCTATCATCGAATCCAGATTTCAGAACAATGGGGAAATAGACCAGATCCCCTAGGACACTAGCATCCTTCATCTCGATATCAACAAGAGGAAAACGCATCGATATTTGCGCGTCGTGTGCTTCTGAACCCCACAGAAATCTGACTCCAGCATCATCGCCGGGTTGAGAAAACATGAGATTTCTTACAGTCAAGGAAATCTGAACCCTATCTCCATCGTTAACACTCCCCGAACCTATGTCTACACTAACTTGTAGCGACCCAGAACCAGATAGGAATGGATTGAAGCCACCATCTCCGTCGTAGAAAGATCCTCCTATTCGCACCTCAAGAGTCGAGTTGATAGTTACTCCAGCAGCACCTTGGACCTCATATGGGATTGAAAGCTCCCAAGTTGAGTTTTCGTAATCACCTTCTGTACCCCAAGTTACCTCCCAAGTTCCCACCTTGATTTCGCTTAGTACAGAAGGAGTTACCAGCGTGGACTCCGAATCAGAGGAATCGCTGGCCAAATCTTCCTGAAACGGAGTCAGAGTACCATCGTCCGATTCGCCCATCAAGTATAGGTGGAAATCTGTCGAATTACAGCATGTCACTCCGCTCTGAGCAGAAGATATCAGAGGAGTAGCACTCATCAGAAGAAGCACCGAAACAAGTGTTAGTGCCCGCAAGCGCGCTGTATGCATCAAACCGTGTGGCTAGCATGCAACCCTTCAATGCGACGCCTATTTGGTGTCTTGTGATGCACATCTACAGCATGAATAACATAAGCTAACTATGCAACCATACTAGCTTAGCAACCCCTGTGTCTGATATCTCTTCAAGCACGGCGAACCCCACTCTCTCCAGTTGATACACATTACCCACTACGAGATCACAGTCCTCCAACAGGCCATCAATCACATTCACCTTATCTCCCTCTGGGACATACAGGTTTGCTTCACAACTCTCCTCTTTTGGTAGCCATTGAACAATTGGCCGATCATCCGATCTTTCGATTGACTCAATCTTTCCAATAGAACCCGAGATACTGATATCTGCGAATTCTTTCAATCTCAGACTTACATTTCCACAGTCTGTTTGTTGGATATAAATTGAATTTGATAGAGTCCATGTTCTAAATCCCTCGATTTCTCCATCAGGATGCCGGGGCGACTCTACGACTGTACCATTTATTCCTTTGATTTCCAAAAGAATTGGCGAAGCAACGAAACTACGGCGCTCGGTCTTTGCGTCTAATACGCTCGAATTCATTGACTCGATAGTCTGCATAGGTACCGAGATATCTTTCTGAGTCACCCCTAATTCTATCCAGAATTCGCGTAGGGCCCGAGCATCGAAACCTCTTCTCCTAAGGGACTGAATGGTTGGAAGACGCAAGTCGCCCCAACCTTCTCGCTCTCCAGTTTCAATTGAGGAACGCATGGAAGAAGTAGAGAATCCTCCAAATTCGTGCACTTTTACTCTTCCCCAATACAGAGTCTCAGGATAATTCCAGCCCAGATGTTCGTACAACAGAGTTTGTTTTCTGGTACTATCCATCAAATCCTTTCCACGGACGATATGTGTAACTCCTTGCTCGTGGTCTTCTATTGCACTCTGGAAGTCTAATAGTGGCCATACTCTGTATCGACCCCCTACCATGGGATGAGGGGAATGTTGGATTCTCAATGCAGGCCAGTCCCTAAGTGCAGGATTTGGTAATGTCATATCGGTCCTAACTCTGACTACAGCATCCCCTTCGCCGAATTCACCATTATTCATTGAATTCCAATCTGATAGGTTCTCTGAAACACTCTTGGAACGGCAAGGACACTCCACTTTCGACTCTCTGTATTTCCTAAATTCCTCAGCCGAACATTTGCAGACATAGCAATGCCCCTCGGACAGAAGTTTTCTCGCAAACTCGAGATACACGGGCATCCTATCACTAGCTCGGACAATAACATCGGCAGGCCTGCCAGCTAACCACTCATATTCATCCTCAATCCACTGATAAGCTTCAGGAAGAGGTGGTTTGACTTTGGTATCTGTATCATCAAACCTCAGTACTACCTTTCCGCCATGCATCTTTGCATACTCTGAATTGATTACAACTCCTCTTGAATGCCCTAGAGTCAGAGGGCCGTTCGGATTGGGGGCGAATCTGAGGACTACCGAATCAGTATCTCCTGGCAACTCTTTGAGTCCCTCGATTTTGCGATGCTTTTCTCTCTCTAAAGCATCGGGAGCAAATATCTCCAACTCTGCCCTAACAGCACCGACTCCTTCTTCGAGAGCCATCGTGTTTGCATTTTCTACCTCCTTGGAGACTATGGCCATCAACCGCTTGGCATCAGATCTCAAATCCGGACTCTCAGATAGTAGCCTACCAAGTACACTCCCAACCTGTCCTTTGCCATTGTATTCTAGGGCATTCTGAAGAGCAAACTTTCGCACCGCAGCGACGACTTCGGCATTCCAATCCTCGCCTTCAGACATGATAACGAGACTTTCCGCGCAAATGCAGCATTTCACGCTTCGCTCGCTCACCACTCGTCAAGCATCGTTTGTCTAAGTGGGCTTCCGTCTTCGGACCTAGTCGGCACAGGGGTACCGTGAACCTCCTTCCAGAGGTCCGAAACAGTAGACCAACTCCATCTCAGATCTTTGTGAGGGAGACTCTCAGAAACTAGTTTCCTAACGGCTTCTCTGGTTACTCCGTCAGAAGGATATCCTGAACCGATAGCGAAACCCACTTCTTGCTGGATTCTAGCAATTTCATTATCTCTGTTTACCTTTGCAATGATGCTAGCGGCTCCAGCAACTGGATCTATCGAATCCATTGCATGTCGGGAATCTATCTCCCAATTCGTCCAGTTCTGACCTAATCTGGAAGCTATCCTTCTTGAGAATCGAGACTCATCTACATCGCAAGAGTCGACCCTCAATACGCCTTCACTATTATTCTGACAAGCCAACTCAATCGCCTCAGCAAACAATTCAACTTCCAGCCTGTTTAGATCTGAATGAATACTATTTGAGTCAATTCTAGATGGCTCGCAAATCACAATACCAATACTCCATCCTTTCGACTCGGCGTTTTCTCGTATTTCCGACTCAATCATATCTCTTTTCTTTACAGACAAAAGTTTCGAGTCCCTTGCCCCGAGATCGCGTAAGGTACTGCAATCAGACTCAGGTACGCACAGTGCGCACACCACTAGTGGACCAATTACAGGCCCTCTGCCGGCTTCATCCACACCGATAATTGGGCGTGTCATATCTCTAGGTCAAAGTCTGCCGGGCTATCATCATCTCTGCGTTTCTTAGGGACAACTCTTCGAATCTCCAACTCCGCAGGATCCAACATGATATTGCTTGGGTGTGGCACCTCTCCTTCGTTCATCTGATCCGCCAACTCGATCGCCGAGTCCAGAGCATCATCGGTTTGGAACTTGTCGAGAGCCTCAGTTGCCTTCCCAACTATCTCTTGGCTAGGTCCTTGCTTGGGTTTCTCTGCGAGCCCCCCTGACTTCTCCAAGAATTCAGCTGCGAACTCTCTCGAAGATACCCTCGAACTTTCAACCAAGTCTGGCGCATGTCCGCCGCCTTCTTTGAATTTCGACATCCACTCTTCTGCACTTTCTACAGGCTTTTGAGCAACCGCCATACTTCCTTGCAAAGCCCCAGTTCTTTTTCTTATGGCCAATACTACTCCGATACTTCCAACAATAAAGACCAGAACAATTAGTATACCTTCGTGCCATACTTCTAGCCAGTCGATTATGGATTGTAGCAACGAGGGTTTGCAGCAAGGAGGGGGCAATATTTCTGCCCCCTCTAACAAGACAGAATCAGTGCCGGTAAATACTATCGAAGGATCCCTTATCGATCTGACTTCGACAGTAAGGACCAGCTCTGAGTCGACCTGGGATTCTGCGGGCACCATTATCCAAGCCACGAATTCGACATTCCCTCCTCGAGGCACATCCATCAATTCGAATGATCGAGTGTTTCCAGTGCTTGAATCTGCCAAAGCGCCCTGAGGTACAATCAAACCGAATTCAGTAACTTGGTTAGAATCGATGCTGACGACTAATCCATCGGCCTCATTTCCTAGATTTGTCAATAGCCATGAAGATGTCAAATTATTTTGATCCGAAAGCACAGAAGAAGATCTTTCGACACTCCACTCATAGTACTCGCCAACTTTTACACTGATTGAAAGATTAGCAGGAGACCAACCTCCTAGCCACAAAGAAATGGAAACTTCAGATTCCAAGTCGGCCTGAGTACCGTTTAACACTGCACAAGTCAACACAATTCCATTCATTGATTGCCCAGGGCCAAGGCTAAATTGCGCTCTATCAAGTGATATATCGAGCCAATCCGGAGTTTCACCTACCTCGATTTCAAAATTCGAAGTAACATCTCCAGTATTCTCTACCCTAAGTAAAGCTGAGCAATGGTCTCCGGGTGAAGTATCGGCCGAACAAGTACTCTCGGAGATAGTCATTAAGCCACCAGAACGAGGAACTATGCTGACTCGCTGGGAAACTGAAGATACATCTTCATCTGCAGCGACATCCCACACGATGATATTGAATTGGAGATTTCCTGGATATCGCTCTGGAGCCTGGACCTGAACTTGTGCCCTAGCATCTTCTCCGGGTGCCATAGAGTTCAATTCAGATTTACTCAAAACTATCGCAGCCCATCCATCATAGGATATTGAGAGTCCAGAATCAGACAACACTGTACCGTTTTCATCCGTAGTCTCGATCTCTATGTTCAGGTCCCTAATTGAATTTCCAAGATTCATAACATCGACATAGAGAGTAATTACTTCGCCAGGAGATATCGAAGCATTTCCTCCTCCGGATGTTATCGCAGCCCCGTAGTTGAAACCGTATCTGAGGGAGAAATTGTACCAGTCTTGCGAACCCCCGGGTGTGGCAAGTTGCATGCTGAATTGATGCAGGGAATTCGCCAAAGGAAGGCCACCAATGACTCCTGGAGAAGTGATGGAGAATTGCACCCATTGAGGAGTATCAGAGGGGGCCGAGAATAGGTATCCATCTGATGTTGCCTCAGAATAGGTCCATGAGATATTCCAGCCTATTGGTCCAGTAATGGAAACAAGCGCCGAATCATCTACTTCAGCGTAATTAGTGAAATTGAAATTTAGTCCAATCGTTGAATCTGGTTCGATATCGAAAATCGAACCCGACTCCGGGCCGAACCTAACCTCGGCTCTGTCTACTTGCCAGGGGTAGGTGTAGTTCGGGGTTTCATTGAATACAGTGGCTTCCGCCGCCTCCTGCAATACCAAGGCTCGTTGCGGAGAAATTTGACTGGGCGCCTGCCTTCCCACGGGACTTTCTCCAGTGATCGTGGCATGGATTACGCATGCTGCTAGGTAAGTTCCATCGATAGAGGGATGTGAACCATCGCTGTTATACAATGCAGAAAATGAAGTCCAACCATCGGTTGCATTCTGTCCCGATTCTTCCACTGCATCGTGGATGTGCATGAATGCCAGTCCGATTGGAGCAATGTAAGTCGGGCGGTCGGATGTGGTAATATTCTCATTGTACATCTCATATCCCCTAGCTATGCCTTGCTGCATACTGGTGTAATCAGGATGCATCCAAGATCCATCCATCCAAGCCCAAGTCATGAACAGAATAGTTTCCCCACCCCTAGATTCTATCCTCTGATTTAGATAGATTAGCCCCGCTAAACTATCTTGCCAATATTCAGTGTCAATCGACAATGCGGGCACTTGGGACTGGTCTTGCAAAATCACATAGTCATATCGTTGTTGTAATGTTGTATTCCATGAGTGCCCAGGGGTATCGGCCCTCTCAGCGTGCTCACTAAGTTTGAGGCCTCCACTGGTTAGTGAAGTGACTTGAGCATCCTCTCCAGAATCAGTCAATATGCTATCCAATCTAACTGCTAATGAATTACCAGCAGTGTATGAGTTGCCCAGCATTAGTATGTCTAGGGAACTGTCTTTTTCCCCCACTCTCGAAGTCTCATTTGATTCGATACTCGAGACCGGAGAAAACACAGGAAAAATCAGCAAACCGACGAGAATCGCGACCAAGAATCTCCGACTCATATTGTTATCGGAAACTCAGAAAGATATCATTTCTACCCTATCTCGTCAGTTTTTTGCGAAGTATTGATGGTCCGGGGCATTGTTCAATGCATATGGCATCGAAGTGGCCCTTCACGAAGAAACCGGCCGAAACACGTGAAGTCGTAGAAGTTGACAAGAGGAAGATAGTGGAATACGAGCGAAAGCCCGATGAGGAATCAAAGGAGAAGATGGCCGATCGTAGCCATTTAGAGAACAAGTCCTTCAAAGATGCTATGGACCTACTAGGGGGAGACTCATAATCACAAAATTGGATCTGGAGCTATTCGACTCAGAGCAGCGACATCTAACTCTCCTCCGTTTACCGGTGAGCGCAATCCAAACTCGTTGAGAACTTGCGGAGAAACTTCTCCAAAAGATCCAATTTTAGTCCCTTCATGCAAAATTCTCGCACCTCTGCCGGGAATCCAAGGGCCTCCATTAGCAGCCTCTAGGGTAACTTCATCGATTCCAGCCCCAAGGTCTCTCAGAACCGCTTGAACCACTCCCTTCGCACTAGCAAACCCGCCTCCTACTTCGGCACAAGCCCAAGCGACTCTTGGCCGGTTAGTAGAGTCTCGAACCACATCGCTGAGCTCGTAGACTCTCTGAGGTAACTCGTGGTGCCTGTTTGAGGATAGTAGCACCAATAGAGAGGGCAGTATATTCTGTCTTAGTATCGTATGCTCTACTGAGATAGGATTGGAAATCTTTGCCACCCCTCCATCTGGACTCCACCTAACTCTCTCAAACTGATCTCTTTCATTTGACAGAGTAAGTCCCTGAGTTTCTTGTATGCCCAATGAGCGAAGACTAGTTCGGATGCGCCTATGTAAGTGAGATGAAGAAAGAGGAATTGCTTCTAGATGGACATCTGACAATCTATCTGGGAGGTTCTGATAGCCGAATCCTATTGCGATATCCTCGACAATATCGATTGGATGCATTATATCGCTTCTCCATCTAGGCATTTCGACTACATGTTCCTTCTCACCGATAACGCAGTCCGCCCACTTCTCCGGCTTATTTGATCCATCAGTTACCGTTCTCGTCTCGACTAAAGATCCGCCCATCCGTTGGATTGCTTTTGTGATTTGATCTTGGTCTAACTGCATGCCTAGTATTTTCGAAATTAATCTCTCAGGTACTCTGTGCTGCACCGGGTCTCCGCGTGGAGTATGTATCTCCTCACCTGAGTGACTGGTGACCTTTAGGCTCTCGACCTTTCCTCCTCTTTCATTCAGGGCCAGGCAAATTAGCATCAGACACGCTTCACATGAGCGCGAGTCCCATCCAGTCACATCAATCAAGAAATCTCTAGTAGAATGAGACACGGTTGTATGGTCGCCGTTGATAATCGGCGGGAATGACAAGATATCGTCATTTGAGTCCAAGATTACAGGATACGAATCAAGACCATCCATCAGGTGCGCGTAGTCAATTCCTTTCGGGTGTTCTTGCAGAATTTGTTTGATGCTCATGCTTTCTTCCATCATCAGAGGCTTGAACGAGTAAGATTCAGGCACTGTAACAACTCTGAATGGTCCTTTCACCTCTTCCAAATCGTGAACTCCAATGGAGGCCAATGCGCGCTTTCTACCTAGGGTCAAGTGCAACTTTTCCTGATGATCCATCAAAGATTGGATAAAAGCCTCGACACTATCCTCATCATCTCCCGGATTAACCCCTCTTACGACAGCAGCCAATACGATTGGTCTTACTTCTTTCAGCGATGGATCAACTGTCATCTCTAAACCACCAGATTCAACCTCCATAGAGGCATTTACTATCTCTCCATCGGCAAAACTTCTAGCTGCCCGTGCCAGTGTTTCGTGACTCAGCAAGTCTGGCCGGTCAGGAAAGACCTCCACTTCGACGACTTGCTCGTCGTTACCCTCTACGGGACACCCCATTGCGGGCAGCCAATTAGACCAAGACTCAGGAGAATGCTCAGATCCATTCAACTTCTGGATGTATTCTAACAAACTATGCTGGAGATTTAGGGTCGGCATACTAACCTCAGTTTCCTAACCACATGGGCAATGGACGATCATATCCGATTAATCTCAAGCCACTAATTGACGCTGTATCATGATCCAAAGCTCTGAGATTTCTTCTATCCAATTTCTCCAAACCATCGATACCAAGTCCAACCATCCATCCTCTGACTGTCGATCTCAACCACTGCAAGGTTTCCTCTAGCCCACCTTCGGGCGAAGGTGCAACTAGAACTGAGCATCCCGCCGCGACACAGATGAGAAGATCCTCGCTACTCGGAGCCTCGTCCATCTCAATTAGCAAATGACGACCCTGCCCAGTCAAATTCATCGCTCGGGCCGCTAGGCCGATACGAGGAAGCGCGGCTGCGGCCCTACTACCTCCGGGAGAGGCAGTGTCGATAATCGCACCATCGAGATCCAAGTCTACTACTAATCTAAACAAGTGGTCTACTCTGTCTACGCCATCTCTGAGAAGTACTAGAGAGTCCCCACTCATCTTACTAGTCAAAGATACAAGTATTGCTTCAATCTCAGCGTCGTTCATTGGAGGAATGCCATCTAAATCTAGGACAATTCCAGCGCATTCCCCTAGATTACCAGAGCACTCAACGAGCTCATCTTCACCAATCAATAGTAAGTCACAGGCTCGCGGAGAGTGCCTAACAATTGCAGGCTGTTCCGACTCGGCTGAACCTTGCCAAGATTGGGCGGAATCTGTTTCAATAAGCCATGGAATTGGGAATAGAAGTCCTCCTTCTTCAGATCCCATGGGCATTAGAAGTGTTAGAGGATCGAGAGAGGTATGCAATGGTAATCTTTCCGAGGAGGAAGGTATGAGTGCAATATTCTCGAATCCTTCGGATACTGATGTTTCTGGCAACTCAATCACAGGAGAAATAGAATCATCAGAACGAGTTAGTACAAGTGCATCTTCTTCCATAGAGAGGCCCATTGGCTCCAAGTGATTCGATATCTCTGAAACCTCCTCGGCTTCGATGCCGCGCATAGCCGCCCCTTCTCCCGGAGGCGGACAACTACCGGCGATAATGATGCGACCACCGACCATACCTAGTCCGGGTTCAGTTCCGACAGATCCGAGGACTACAATCGTGCCTCCGGACATACCTGCTCCCACACTTTTTCCAGCATGTCCGCGAATAATCAGTATTCCACCCTTCATTCCAGCTCCGGCTTCATCTCCGGCCGAACCCTGTACGACGATGACACCCCCGGACATACGATGCCCTGCTCGCTGAGAAACATCTTTCTCGACTACAATTCTCCCATCTCTCTGAAATGCTCCAAGCATAGAGCCAGCCGAACCCTGCAGAGTGAAAGTACCACCATCATTCATCGCCCCTGCACATTGCCCCAAATCACCTAGTAGTAGTACTCTAGAATCCTTAGGCAGATGGCTCGCTGCACCTATCTCGCCACTCTTGGGCTTCTCGTCACCACTTCTGCCCCAACCTATTCTGATTAGCAAGTCTCTCTCGAGAGCCTCATCTAGCATCCCATCCAAATCACGGGCGAGCTTCATGCTCTTTGTGGTAACTTCGCGCATGCTCTTCGCTTAGGGACACCATACTCCCCGTCTTGACTCTGACGGGCGACACGCCCCAGATATCCACTTAGATGGCATCATCGAGATGTTCGGAGCAAAGGGTATGTTGATAGAGGGCATTCAATGAAGTGAGCACGCCCCAAGGGGGCGGTTGGGGGCATTTCGTGATTCGAGTCGCGATAAATGGATTCGGAACTATTGGCAAGAGAGTCGCCGATGCTGTCGATGCTCAAGATGACATGGTTGTCGCTGGTGTTACCAAGACGGGACCGAGTTTCGGATGCGATTTGGCTGCTCGGAAAGGATTTCCTCTATACTGTACTAACGACGATCCTGATCGTATCGCGGCCTTCGCAGAAGGCGGCTACAACTGTAAAGGCGGATTGTCCGACCTTCTGGCAGCAGCCGATGTTGTTGTTGATTGTGCACCTGGGAAGCGAGGAGCAGAGAATCTGTCCAAGTACAAGGCCGCTGGTATCAAGCACATTTTCCAAGGTGGCGAGAAGCACGATCTGACTGGATTATCATACACTTCCTGCGCTAATCATGAGGCTAATATCGGCGCAGAAGGAACCAGGGTAGTATCTTGCAATACAACTGGACTTTCTCGTACCCTAGTGCCACTTTTCGAGAAGTGCAAATCTCTGAAAGTTGAGTGTACCATGATTAGACGAGCGGCCGATCCAGGCGACTCGAGTAAAGGTCCAATTAACGCAATTAAGCCGGTATTGAAAGTACCCAGCCACCACGGTCCCGATCTAATGACTGTCAAGCCAGAGATTGAGATAAACTCTCTTGCTGTCGCAGTCCCTACTACGATTATGCATGTTCATGCGATAATCGCCGACTTACCCAGTGGACACGGCATGACAACTGATTCAATTCTTGAACTTTGGAGGAGCACTCCCCGAGTGCTACTGATGAGTGGTTCAGGAGATCGAATTACCACTACAGCGGAGGTCATGGAAATGGCCAGAGACATTGGCAGAAAGTGGGGGGATTTGCATGAGGTATTCGTTTGGGAGGACGGTGTGAGCTTAATCGGAGACAGGCTGTACTATTTCCAAGCCATCCACCAAGAGAGCGATGTCATTCCCGAGAACATAGACTGTATTCGAGCATTATTGAGTACAGAGTCTGACTGGAAAACCTCGGTTTCAAAGACCGATGAGGCGATTTCTAGCTACTATGGGATGTAATCCCATAGCGATGCATTGACCATACATTGAGCATCAACGGTCAAAAAGCCCCCTAGGACTCGCCAGAGCATGACTGGGTCTCGGATGACAGTACTAGTACTGTCCACTCTGATGCTTTCTGTTTGGTCAGGAGCAGTTTCAGCGACCACGGATTCCTCAAATCCCCTTCAAACTGAATCAAATTCAGAAGATATCCTCCAACATCCCTCTTGGCAAGTCGCTACACCCGCTGAATCTCATTTTGAACTAAGACAATCTTCCGGGGTTATTCATTCCCCATATGGACCGTTCGACCCATTAGTTGACCCGATCCCCCTGGGTCCTGAGAATTTGTACGATCCTAAGGCATTAGAGAGAACTGGAATGGCGATTGTGCAATCATCGTCGCCAGATTTGACCTCTATGCTCAAGGCCCTACAAGAACTAGACTTACCTGTCATAGATAGATTCCCCGATGATTCGGCAATCGTCAGAGTGGATGTCTTACAGAGTCCAACTATCATCTCTACTCTGACTGACGAAAAGAGCATTAGATGGGCAGGCACTCTTCCAATTTCTTGGAAAGTATCTCCTGAACTGTCGTTCCTCGCCGGAAGAGAGGGGATTACCGTAGATATTGATATCACACCTGCTCCAGACTTGGAGCCCAGAGAACTGACCGCTCTATCGGTAGATTTGGCTTCCATTTCTGATGACTCTTCGGAACGGGAGATATGCGATCAGTATCTTTGCCAACCCAGATTGATCGATTCTTACTGGATTCCTATTCTAGCCATGGATGGCAGAATTCTCAGTGCAGACATAGCTTCCATTTACTCTGTCCATAACACCAATGCAAGCCTTATCGGAGGTATCGAAGATGCTCGGCTTACTACAGGACTTGCCCTAAATGGTTCAGGAGAAGTCCTAGCTATTTCGGACACAGGATTGGATGAAGATCATGGCGACTTTGCTAATCGTATTCGGGCAATATATGACCAATTCGGCCCCGACAACTCTCATGCAGATACTAACAGTGGTCACGGCACACATGTGTCCGCGACACTATTGGGTGACGGCCTTGGCGATACTGGAGCCGAGGGGATGGTACCGGCTGCCACCTTCCACTTCTATCAACTGGAGGCTGACAGTAACGGCCTACTTGCTCGCTGGGGTTCGCTGTATGAGATGTTCAGCCATTCTTGGCAGAACAATGCTAGGATTCAGACCAATAGCTGGGGTAATCAGAATCTAGTAGGAGAATATAGCTCAGACTCGCGCTCTGCAGACTCATTCCTAGTCGACTATCCGCGATTCCTTGTTCTATTTTCGTCCGGAGACTTGGCCGGAGGAGGAATCACTCCTCCTGGAACTGCAAAGAATGTAATCACAGTAGGTGCATCAACAACTGGTTCATTCGGCAGTAGCGCCGAAGGCTCAGTTGCATCTTTCTCTTCAAGAGGAACGACTGCTGATGGACGGATCAAGCCGGATATAGTTGCCCCAGGTGTGGCAATCTGCTCTGCTAGAGCACAAGAAGCCCAACTGGCTTCAGGTGACTCTTGCTCTAGCGCCACTCATACAGGCACACAGATACCACTTTACATGACTCTAGACGGTTCATCAATGGCCACGCCTGTAGCTGCTGGTGCCGCTACAATGGTACGACAATATCTGCGTGAATCTCAATCAATCACAGAGCCTAGGTCTGATTTGATAAAAGCCATTCTGATTAATGGAGCAGAAGACATTGGCGAACCTGACATACCCAATCCTGCTGAGGGATGGGGCCAACTAGACTTAGACAATAGCTTGGCCCCCCACTCTTCAGATCAAAGTCTGAATCTATTCTACGACTATTCTAGAGAATTACTGCCGGGGCACTCATTTGTCTACACCTTCGAAGTAGACGGTAATTACGGTCTTGATGCAACACTAGTTTGGAATGACGAGGAAGGCTCTGCGGTTGCCGACCAATCTGCTTCTAGATTAGTTAATGACCTAGACTTAAGTGTTGTATCTCCAGATGGCACAACCTATCTGGCCAACAATTTCATCTCTGGCTTCAGTTCCACTGGAGGCGCGGAAGACAGACTGAACAATGTCGAAAGGATTCGTATTCCAACAGGTTCTATTTCTGGGACTTGGTCGGTTATTGTCGGGCACGCTGGAGGTTCAGTTCAGAACTATGCAATAGTTATCACAGGCCTAGTTAGCGAGACCCAGAGTTCTGACCTAACTGTCTTTTCGAATTCCCTATCTACTTCAGTTGTAAGCCCGTTGCAAGGGGACACACTACTTATCGAAGCGGTTTGGAAGAACCAAGCAGCAGCACCTACTGGAACTTACTCTATCGAGGTCAAGGATTTGACTGCCGGCACTATAATTCACAACTCAGTCCGATCATCCCTGGCTGGAGGAGTAGTTGACTCAATCTCTTTCCCACATTCATTCTCCACTACAGGTTCTCACGAGTTGGAGCTAAGATTGGACTCAAACTCTGAAGTATCAGAGTTGAATGATGAGAATTCTGGAATAGATAATAATTGGATTAGAATTTTCGTAAATGTTTCACAAATCGGAGTTCGACTAACTCCTCTTATGGAGGATGGATCAGTTCCTTCTAATCCCGCTGAACTAAACCAAGCTATGGCCCGAACACTCGATCCTAGGGAAGCTAGTTGGGTATTATTCGAGTTGGAGTTGAGGAATGAAGGGACTTCTGAGATCTCAGTCGGACTAAGTGTATCTCCAGTGCAACTTATTGGAGATAATGGGGTACTCTATCAACCACAGGATGAGTGGTGGAAACTAATCAATGAATCAGGACCATGGATTCTTGCCCCGTTCGGAGAGGAAGGAGATCGCACAGTTGTTACTCTCAATATGTCTGACATGGATACCGATTTGTCAAGCGAGTCCGATGTAGTCTATGCTCTACCCGGGACCTTCGTATCAGACCTCACACTTTTCGATACTAATTCTCCAACAGTTTCACACAGCATCCGATTGAGTGCAGTGGTAGAGAGAGTCGAAGGACTATTCACTGTGGTGGCCGGAACTGAGAGTCTAGGGGCAGAGCCAGGAGAACTAGCAGTATTCTCGCTCTCAATCAAGAACACCGGTAACGGGCCGACCCAATACACTGTTTCATGTGAGTCTACTGATAGGTGGACGATTAGCATAGGCAATAGCCAATCGTCAGAGATAACTCTTGAACCTCTTAGCAGATTGCAATTCTTACCACTGCCAATAAGAGTTAGAGTTCCTCATGCTGTGGACGGAAACCCTCCAGCTGGATTCACACAGGAAGTCGAATGCATTACTACTTCGGTAATGGATCATACTCTACAAACTACAGAACTGGCCACGGTTACTGTATTGGAAAGTTTTGATTTCTCTCCAGAATTATTCGATTCCGATGGAAATGCTCTGGGCCCTATCGCAGTAGCAGATCCTCGGCCAGTACTCAATGGAGATGTCATTGTCACAGACTTACTCATATCTAACGAAGGAAATGTTCCAATGGTTTTCACCGTAAACGCATTTTCCTCTCTGAATACTTGGCCAATTCAGATGACCGAGGGATCAAATGTGCAGTCCGAAGAGATGTCCATTTCAATCGCCGCAGGAGGATACAAAACCGTCTCAATCGCGACCATTGTTCCTCTGACTGCTCAGATGGGAGACTCCAACCTCATTACGGTGAGAACGACATTGGATGATGGCCCTACAGTTACGAACTCAACACGACTCCTGGTTCAAGAAATCGCAACTCTAGATTTATCTTGGAATCCAGTGATGAGCGTTGCTCTAGGCATGCCAGGAACCGCAGATATACATGCTCATAATGTGGGTAATATTGAGTTGGATATCAGCCTCACAATGGGTTCTCTACCCGAAGGCTGGTCCGGAGGTTTCCTCTCGGGAAGAGAATTCCCAATGGGCATGAATCAGCAGGCTACTATTCAGGTTGGCATGGATCTCCCAGGTGCTTTGCCAATTGGACTCCTAGATACCCAAGTATCGGTGATTATTGAGGCTAGAACTCCAGGAGGGGAGACAGCAGTATATACTGCGGATATGACTATCGAAGTTGTACCTTCGATTTGGCTCACATTGTCCTGCGATAGAGGTTCAATAGAAGGAATAGCAAACGGTGGAGAGACAGTGGAAATTACGGTTGCAAACACAGGAAACACTCCAAGTGATGCCGAGCTACTAATCATCGCACCTGATAATTGGAATATTGAATTAGGTCAGAATACCTTCTCCCTAGGGGCAGGCGAACACATTACCGTTTCAGTATCCATTACTCCAAAATCAGGCGCTTCAAACGGTCTTACTTCTGTATTATTCTATCTAAACTCCACCGATGACGGCATTCTAACTGTCATAACAAATGGGTCTCTTGATTTGGGAATTAGTAAGGCTAGGGAATCTTCCCGAGGCGGTTTGGGAGGAGTTCTGGATGCTGTTGGACTTCCTAACTGGACCTTAGCGTTGATTTTCCTCTCACTTCTCTCTACCGCAGTTGTTTACGGAGTCAGAATTAGGAGATCATCATCCACTATGGTTAGTCCGGAAGAAGAGTTGATTCCTGAAGGCTCAGCTCTACTATCTGGTTCACTTTCTGAACGCAGAGCCGCCGCTTTGGAGACTTCTTCATCAGGAGAGGTTCTCACGGGTGGAGTGTCTGACGAAGAGATTCAAGCCGCATTGTCACAATCTTCTGCTTCAGCACCTCCTCCGGCACCAGATGGGGCCCCTCCTCTGCCTCTATCTGGATTACCAGATGGATGGACTATGGAGCAGTGGGCGTCATACGGCCATCTCTGGTGGGAACAGAACAATCCCTGATGCGCTTCCCTTATTTCCCCAACCTCCTCGCCGAGGCGTGAATGGCTCAATAGTTCTCTTTGGCCCTCCGGGCGCAGGCAAAGGAACTCAGGCATCTAGGATGTCCAAACTGACTGGAAAACCACAGGTTTCGACCGGAGATATGCTCAGGGCAGCTGTGGCAGCCGATACTAATCTCGGCAGAGAGGCCAAGGGCTACATGGAGGCTGGCCTTTTGGTCCCAGACGAGGTAATCATAGGACTTATTTCCGAAAGGCTGCAACAGCCTGATGCGGAATCCGGATTATTGTTGGACGGCTATCCTAGAACTATCATTCAAGCCGAGTCACTGGATGAGATTGAATCGGTTTCAGTAGTCGTATCAATAGAAGTTCCCGATGATGCCATAGTGCAAAGAATAGTGGGCCGCAGAATGGATCCTGAAACCGGTAAAATATACCATATTGAATTCAACCCCCCTCCTGCCGAAATAGCCGATAGAGTTGTTCAGCGCAAGGATGACAACGAGGAGACCGTCAGGAGCAGATTGTTAGCATATCACGAGCAGACAGCACCTCTGGCTAATTGGTACGGAGAAAGAGGAGTACTACTCAGGATAAATGGCAATCAGGGCATCGAAGAGGTAGGGGATTCAATCGAGTCGGCGCTCTTGGAATTGAGTGGTAAGGATGCCTAAGCGAGTAAGAAGGAACGACTCGAAGAGGAAGGCTAGGGCCTCCAAGGCAATTGACCATCTTTCTTCGATTCTAAATGCTCCTGAGAGTAATGAAGAAGAATCTGTTAATTCTGCCGCAAGAGACATCTTGAGAATCGGTAAGAGACACGGCATTAGGCCAGAATCAAGCACTTCTAGATTGATCTGCAGAGGCTGTAATTCGGCCCTAATTCCCGGTCGAACATCTAGGACTAGGATACGTTCAGGAACCCTGACTGTGACTTGCAATATCTGCGGCAGAATATCTCGAAGAAGTGCCACTCAGCGGAGGTGATTTTGATTAGTAGACAGATTCCAAAGGGTATAGCAAAGCAGGCCAAAGATGCCTCCTTACCAGTAACAATGAGGATAGGTAAGGGAGGAGTAACCAAACAACTTGTAGTCGAGTTGACCGAACAATTAGCAAAGAGAGATTTGGTCAAACTAAAGGCCAACCGAGGCCTACTATCGAACTCAACTGAAAGATTCGATTGTTTCGAGGCATTGGCCAAGGAATCAGATTCGATTCTAGTCCATAGTATCGGTAATGTTGCGGTGTTTTGGAAGCCTTGAACCGAGTATTCTCTATATGCTGCTCATCTCGGGGTTCTAATCATGGGAAGCGCATTAAGCTCGAGGAGCATCGGCCAGAGGTTATTTTTCACAATATTATTTCTCACCTTTTTCATCCCCAATGTCATGGCCGCTTCTTCCAGTTCTGGCACATGGACTGCTCCTGAGATGCCTAGTTGGGCAGTCCCCGCAGCCCTCGCTATTCTAATGGGCGTCTACGCTCTAATCATCTTTGAACTGGTCCACAGGGCTCTTGCTGCAGCAATTGGTGCAGTAATTGTTGTGATTACATTACACGCAATAGGAGATGGACCAGATCTTGGAACTGTTGTTACTTGGATCGATGAAGAGACAGTCGGACTGTTGATTGGAATGATGGTGATTGTAGATATTCTAGGTCGAACCGGAATTTTCGAGTGGGCGGCCGTGCAAGCTTACGCATTCAGTGGAGGATCTATCTGGAGACTGTCGATAATACTCTGTACAATTACTGCAGTATTCTCTGCGTTCTTGGACAATGTCACTACCATTCTCCTAATTGTACCGGTTACAATCCAAATCGCCAAAGTACTGGGGATTGAACCGATACCTCTCATTATTGCAGAAGTCATGTTCTCGAATATCGGCGGAGCAGCAACTCAAATCGGAGATCCTCCTAACATTATTATTGGTGCCCAACTTTCTACTCAAGCACTTTCATCAAATCCGATGTTGGCGGATCAGGGGATATCGTTTATTGATTTCATAATCCATGTTGGCCCTGCAGTAGTTATTGCGATGGCACCATCATTTTGGCTACTAAAGAAGTTGGAAAATGAAGGGCTTTCGGGAGAAAGGCATCGTAATGTCGATCTGCTAAAACTTCGCTATGGCATCAAGGATGTTGAATTACTCAAGAAGTCAGGGGCCATCCTTGCCTTGGTAATTTTGGCCTTCTTCGCCCACTCGTCTTTCCACCATGACTTACTTACTGTTGCAACCATCGCCATTGGAGGGGCTGTCCTGATGCTTCTTGTGACTTCACCGCATCATGTTGAGGAACAATTGGATGGAGTTGAGTGGACTACAATCATCTTCTTTGTAGGTCTATTCATCATGATTCATGGCCTTGAATACATGGGGCTAATCAACGCAATTGCCGAGGGCATTTCTGATACAATATCTCAGGCGGATGCGGATAATCGCCTGATGGTCGCAGTTCTTCTGTTGTTATGGGTCTCAGCTATCGCTTCCGCCTTTATTGATAACATTCCATACACAGCAACCATGGTTCCTGTGGTGATTAGCTTGGCTGAAAACCCAGAACTAGGACTGGCCCTTGGTCCACTTGCTTGGGCACTAGCTCTTGGGGCTTGCCTTGGAGGAAATGGGACAATAATCGGGGCCTCTGCAAATGTAGTTGCTGCTGGCTTGGCTGAAGAGGCAGGACATGATATCTCATTCAATAGATTCTTCAAGACAGGATTTCCAATAATGTTGCTGAGTGTTTTCCTCGCAACAATCTATTGTGTTGTTAGGTACGCAATTGAATGGTCCAATAATTGGATTCCAATGGTAATCATAGTCGTAATGATGGTGGCTTCGCTCTCATTGACTCCGATGATCTACGGCCCCTCCCCTAGCAGACCATACAATCCTCCTGAAATGGAACTAGAGTGAAATTACTCTCGTTTACTGATTAGCGATTAAGCGACACTGTCAAGCCGAGTACTTTGTTCCGAGTCTGTGCACGAGTGTACAATCTGCGGCCTAGTCTCAACTGAGGCACCCTGTCCAGCATGCGGAGACGAATCTACACCTGTGCTTAAGGCCAAACAACCGGAATCTCAAACACCCAAGGTTTCCCAACTTCCTTTCGGCTTAGATACTGAGTCGCAACCAGAATCGGCGGATTTGCCATTTGGCTTAGAAGAAACTCCAGATTCAGACGATTCTGAGAAACTGATTTTTGGCATCGAATCATCCCCTAATATACAGAATAACAATCCCATACCATTTGGACTCGGTGATTCTCCTCATCAGAACACTGAGTGAGCCTTTTTCACCGCCCCCGTAGGGGGCGTGTGCACCCCGCTTACTTCAAATACCAAAGGTAGGTCGGCCACCTGCATTTAGTGCGCCTTGGTACTATCAGGTATCAGGGTAAGTGGTTGAGGCCGCCCCGCCCTGCGGGGAGACGAGGTGGCCTGAGATACCTGAATTGATATGCCTGGACACCAGAGGACTCACAAAGGTGGGATTGTAGAATCAAGATGCTACAACCCGACTGGGGGATGGCTCGGCTCGAGAGCCGAAGAAGGTCGTGACAAGCTGCGATAAGTTGCGGGGAGAGGCATGAATCTCTTGGATCCGCAAATTGCTGAATTGGACCTCCTGGCACTCTGTGCCATTCCTCATTGAGGAAAGGGAACCTCCTGAACTGAAGCATCTCAGTAGGGAGAGGAAAAGAAATCAAACGAGATTCCGTTAGTAGTGGCGAATGAAAGCGGAACAGGACAAACCGAATCTCCATGGGAAACCTTGGAGAGATGTGGGGTTAGGATCGTCTGTAGTCTAAGTGCAGGAAGTGGAAGTCGTCCTGGAACGGCGCACCACAGAGGGTGAAAGTCCCGTACACGTACTGCATATGGCCATGAGGCGATTCCGGAGTAGCGTGCGTTGGATATCGCGCGTGAATATGGGAGGCAGAGACT
>CETG01019036.1_pt1 | contig 23697 bp, 30 predicted proteins | sample 361471 | NCBI WGS metagenome assembly CETG01 (sample SAMEA2622696, study PRJEB7988) | marine metagenome | isolation source: saline water (ENVO:00002010), including | reverse complement strand
CCTTTAGTGTACACTTATATGCAAGGATAGTATCCAGCACTATGATGTTTTTGGGTGCTAATTACCTTTTTGACTGATTGTGGAACCTGTTTGAGCTCATTTTCTGTGGGTTTTCAGATTTCCAGGTCATTTTGCTTTATCTAAGTCACTGATTAAAGGAGTGAATGATGTCTAAACCAATTCTTCCAAATCCATCTCTGAAAAAGGGATCTCGCGCATCACAAAAATTTGTTGGTCCTTCAAGTCGAGTGAAGAAGAATCGACGAAATACTTATAAAAGTGATGTGCTCATTTCCGCAGTAATAAGTCCTTATTTGCTGACACATCTACATCATCTTCTTCAACGAGCTGAATATGGAGCATCTAAAGAAGGACAAATTTCTCAAGCTGCAAATTTTGCCCAATTACGTAAAGTTCTGTGTATGGATGCTCGCAGCATGGAAGATGCTTCAGCCTTAGGTAGTACTGATGGCAATTTAGATAAGTTGAATGAATCAAATATTCAGCAAAAAGTTGCATAGTTGAATATGGTTTATTTAGGTGCTTTTTAAAAAATGAGTGGAAACGCGGCTCAGCTTTATAAGCGAATCGAAGCGGATCATCGCTATACCCAGATTTTGTTTCGTCAAGCGCTTCAAGATCCGCAAGGAGCTTTAAAATCTATTTGTGAGATAGGAGATAATCTTGGTTTGCCAGTTACACCTGAAGAAGTAAAAAATTATCTTAGAACTCTTGATGATGCTGATACAAAACAATGGTTAATTAAGGCAAGAGGGGGTCTTTAAATACATTTTCTGTAGAAGTTTTCTCTTCTAAAGGCATTTCTTTTATTTCTCTACGATCGTAACCACCCCCACCAGCTAATGTCCAAAAAAACCAGTAGCTAGGAATTGCTAAACCTGCTGCTAAAAATAGTGCCGCAATTTGTTCTAGCCTTAGCATTCCTCTAAATTAACAATGACTATTATTTTAGTTTTTCCGATATCAATCTCAATAAATTACTTATGAGGTTTTGATAAGTGTTGAGACTCGAGAGCATTAGTAAAATTTATCCTACAGGTGAAGTTTTAAAAGATGTAACCTGGGAAATTAAGCCAGGAGAGCGTATAGGACTTGTTGGTATTAATGGTGCTGGAAAATCAACCCAATTGCAAATTATATCTGGTTTAGAAGAACCAAGCTCCGGGAAAATTCTATTGCAAGGCGATCCTAAAATTGCTTATTTGAAACAAGAGTTTGATGTCGATATCAACCGAACTATAAGAGAGGAGCTTTTTCAGGCATTTGATGATGCGTCTTGCGTATTAAATCAAAAAATGGCTTTAGAGAAGGATATGGAATCTCAAAGAGCTATGAATGATAGCGATTATTTGAATGAATTAATTTCAAAATTAGGTAACTTGCAGAGACGTTTTGAAGATCTTAATGGCTATGAGTTGGAAGCAAAGATAGAGAAACTATTGCCGACTATTGGATTCAATTCTAAAGAGGCTGATGAGATTGTTGGCAATTTTTCAGGCGGCTGGCAAATGAGGGTCGCATTAGGAAAAATTTTGTTGCAAGATCCAGATTTAATTTTACTTGATGAGCCGACTAATCATTTAGATATCGAAACTATTAAGTGGTTAGAAAATTATTTGCAAGTTCAAAAGTCAGCTATGGTTTTAATTAGTCATGATCGAGCTTTTCTAGATAAGATTTGTACTCATATCGTCAATACAGAAAGAGGGACATCAAGAACATATTTGGGCAATTACTCTAATTATATAGAGCAGAAGAAAATTGATAAAGAAGCACTAAAATCTGCTTTTATGAGACAGCAAAAAGAGATAGCATCACAACAAACATATATTGATAGATTTAGAGCTAGTGCTACAAGAAGTACTCAAGCTAAAAGTAGAGAGAAATTACTTGAAAAAGTAAAAAGAGTAGAGTCTCCCGAGGAAGATATTAGTGGACCTTCTTTTTCTTTTTCTGATGTTCCAAGGTCAGGCAAGCAAGTCATTGATATAGATGACCTTACTCATAGTTACGGAGATAAAGTTCTTTTTTTAGGAGCTCATCTTAAAGTTGAACCAGGAGAACACATAGCATTTATTGGTCCAAATGGTTCAGGTAAATCAACCTTATTACGTTTAATTATGGGTCTAGAAATACCTGATGATGGGAAAGTTAAATTAGGACCTTATAATGTTAAGCCAGGATATTTTGCACAAAATCAAGCAGAAGAATTAGATCTTGAAAAAACTGTTTTAGATACATTATTTCAAGCAGTGCCAGATTGGACACAAACTAAAGTCCGTTCTTTATTAGGTGGTTTTGGTTTGCGAAATGATTCTGTATTTAAGAAAGTATCTCAAATTAGTGGAGGAGAAAAGGCTCGCTTAGCATTAGCTTTATTACTTGTTAAGCCTATAAATCTATTAGTTCTTGATGAACCTACCAATCACTTAGATATTCCTTCCAAGGAAAAGCTTGAAGAAGCAATTCAATCATATCAAGGAGCAGCTTTGATAGTTTCACATGATAGATATTTTATTTCTAAAGTTGCTAACAGAATAGTTGAATTACGTGATGGACAATTGTGTTTATATAAAGGTGACTATAAGTATTATGAAGAAAAAAAATTAGAAGAGAATATTCAGAAACAAGAGCAATTAGCTTTAGCTAAAAAGGAAGCAAAAAGATTGGCAAAACGTCATAGAAATAAAAAAAACAAAAGTAAATCTCATTAGTCTTTATTTTGTAGTTTATCTCATTTCCATTTCATTTAAATCTGTTGGAACTATATATAAATATATTATTTCTTCCTTTCTTTTTATTTTAAATAATAATGGATTATTTATTTCATTATTATTGATTATTCTTACTACATCTGATGCGTTATTTATTATTTCATTTCCAACTTCTAAAATTATATCTCCAATTTTTAAGTCTCCTTTCTCAGCTGGTCCATTAGGGATTAAATATCTAATTTTGGCACCCTTTTGAGTTATCTGATTACCTTTACTATCAACTAAAGGCATGTTTGAAAGACTAACGCCAATTACGGGATGGCTAGCCTTTCCTTTTTTAACTAATTGATTAGCAATATTTTTTGCTTTGTTAATAGGAATTGCAAACCCTAAACCTGCGCCAGGTCCAGAACGAATTAGTGTATTGATTCCAATAACTTCACCATTAGCATTAAGTAAAGGACCTCCAGAATTTCCTGGATTAATTGCAGCATCAGTTTGTATTAAATCAATTCTTTTATCTGTTATCCCTAGTTGAGAGACATTTCGATTTAAATTGCTAATAATGCCTAAAGTCACTGTATTTGCAAGTCCAAATGGATTCCCGACAGCAATTGCCCAGTCACCAACGATAATTTTGTTTGAGTCTCCTAAAGGTGCAACTGGCCATGGTCCTGTTCCTTCAAGACTAATTACGGCAAGATCAGTTAATAAGTCTTTCCCGATGACTCGCCCTTTAACGCGACGTCCATCTGATAGGCCCACCATTAATTTTTCACTCTTATCAATTACATGAGCATTTGTGAGAACTAGACCGGCTGATGAAAAAATGAGTCCGCTACCTTGACCGTTTTCGATTCTTGAACGAGGGATTCGTTGTTCAGGAAAATTAAAGAATCTTTCAAAATAAGGATCTATTAATAACCCTCTAGGCATTATCGAACTTCTGTTTGAATATATAGTTCTTTGAGTTTCTATTGTCACAACAGCAGGGCCTGTTCTTGCAACGGCCTTTCCTACAAATGTTTGTGTAGAAGCTTTTTGAAGGATCTCTAAATTTTCATTTGCCTGGACTTGTTTAAATAAATTAATTTGATAAGAACTAGTGATTGCAAGGAAAATATAAATAAATATTCTCCTCAATTTTTTATGTTTTTGGTCCATAGGTTAATTAAAAATTCTTTTCAAATGAATTTCAATAATTTTTTAAGTTAGAAAGGGTTGAATAAGATAATCACAAAATCGTTAGAAGGAATATATTATTAATGTATGAAAAGGTCAATTAAACGGCCAACTACAAATTTGCAATAATTAGAATTGATTTGCTTTTTGGATTCGACACCTTCTCGGAATTGCACATGATCAAAACATTGCTTCCTTTTTTATACGGCATAGCAGTTTTGATATTGCTTTGGAGGTCTTTTATTATAATGCTCAAAGGTTTGCAAGCGGAACAGCCTATAGGGACAAATCAGAAGAAAATAAATGAGATTCAAGATGATCGAACTGGACAAGTCACAATTCATCCTGAGATTATTAATCCAGATGGCGACATTACTGATGAGGAGTTGCTAACAGTTCGTTTTTCTCAGGATGTCGATCCACCTAAGCCATCAGATAATTTGCCCGATTAGTCAATTTGGGAATTATTCTTATTTACGGCTATATATAAATTATTGGGGACATAAACATTGGATCAAAGAACACGCATAGTTGCAGCAGTTTTAAAAACTGTGAAACTGCCTCCAAGATTTAGATTGAAACTCTTAAAAGAAGACCCTGTCCGACTTGAATTGAGTTTGACTCCTGCATATGGGAAAGACCCTATTCAAGTAGGTTTAGTTGAATCCTTAGATTTAGTAGCCAGGAGGGATAGGGAAGGTCGCATGCCTAGAGATTTACAAGGCACTTGGGATTGGACAGTTCGTCATGGCAAAGTTAGTACTGGAGGATGGAATCCATTCTTAAAAGAAGCCTTACAAACAATGTTTGAAACTGGCTTGCCTGCAATTATTTACGAAGAGTTAACAGGAGAGGATTATCATCCTGTAGATGGTGCGAGGCATATCAGATAACTACCAGTCCAGAAAAATCGAAGATTAAATTTCAAAAACTGTGTTTGTTTGACAAACCTGCTTAAAAGTCATTATTTAGTTAGAATAATTTCTAATTATGAGCCACTAAATGTCTGACAATATTGAACCTCGTTTTGGCTTCGTTAACTATGCTGAAATATGGAATGGTCGTTTAGCAATGATGGGGATTGTTATAGGATTGAGTACAGAATTATTAACTGGAAGAGGCATTTTAACTCAAATAGGATTGGGTTGATTTCTAAAACGGTTTAATTTCAATGAATTTGCTTTTTGTAGGACTTGCAATTTGATTCATTACCTATTTATTCGGTTAAAGAGCTTAACGAAGCTATAGGCAAACTTATTAATCGTGGTTTTGCGCCTAGATTTTTAATTAAAGCTACTGTCTCTGAATGTCAACTAAAGAAAGGTCATCTTTGGATGACTTTGAGTGATGGCAATGCGAGTGTTAACGCAGTAATCTGGTCCTCACAATTGTCTCAAGTTCAATATAGACCTAATCAGCAAGATGGAGTGTTGGTTTTAGGGAAATTGAATTTTTGGGAAACTCAGGCGAGAATAAATGTCAATGTCATAGACGTAAAACCAAGCATATCAACAGTTTTAAGGAAATTCGAAGTAGTACGTAAAGTATTAAACCAGGATGGCTTGCTTGATCAAAGTCGAAAAAAATCACTGCCGATTTTCCCTGAGGCAATAGCCATTCTTACGAGTGTTCCCAGCTCAGCTCTTGCTGACATTCTTCGAACCGCAAAAGAAAGATGGCCTTTGACAAAGTTGTTTATTATTTCTATTCCTGTTCAGGGAGATGTTGCTAGGAAAGTTTTATTTACGCTCAAAAAACTATCTGATACTTATCAGCAGTTAGGTGTTGATGCATTGATTTTAGCTAGAGGAGGAGGAAGTCGAGAGGATTTAATACTCTTTGATGATGAGGAGCTTTGTAGACAAGTTGCTGATTTTCCTATTCCAGTTATTACAGGCATTGGGCATGAAGATGATTTAACCGTAATAGACTTAGTGTCAGATCATCGTTCGGCAACTCCAACAGCTGCAATAGTTGATTTGTTGCCAAGCCGGCAGATAGCAATAGTTGAATCGATTCAAAAACAAAGAATGCTTTCTGATTATTTTACTTGGTTTCTTAAAAATCAAACAAGTAAAATTTCCGATAAATTGAATTTATTAAAGAGAAATTCCCCTAAAACATTTTTTGAAAAATGTTCTAGTGAGCTAAATTTAAAAATAAAAATTTTAAATGCTTTCTCTCCTAATAAAATTTTAAAACGAGGATTTTGTATAGTAAAGGATTCCTCAGGGAAGTTAATAAAAACTATTAATAATATAAGTTCTAATCAGCTAATTTCCATAGAATTTGTTGATGGAACAGTTGATTCCAAAGTTAAGATAATTTATAATAAAAATCAAAATTAATTCTGGTTTCAATAAAATATGAGCTCTAATAATTCTAGAGGTAAAAAAGTAAATTTAAAAGAAAAAAGAATTCAGCAATTTCGCAAAGAGATTTCCAAGATGAACTATCAAAAGGCGAATGAGGAATTAGATATAATTCTAGATAATTTACGGATGGAAGAAGTCCCTATTGAAGAACTTTATGAATATCATATGAAAGGAAATTTATTAGCCGAGCATTGTAAAAATTTATTATCAACATTAGAGCAAGAAATTGTCGAAATTAACTCTGATCATGAACTCGACTCCCTAAATTATTGAAGCTTAATTTTTAATTTTCACTAGTATCTTCTGGAGTTATATCAATCGTGACTGAACTCGCAGGTTGAGAAATATCATTTAAGCTTGCGGATTCACTTGAATTCTTCTTGCCGCAAATTGGGCATTCAGAAATTGTATTAAAATATTCACTACCACAAGAATTACATTTTTGAAGCTTAGATTTAATTATTTTCCATCCTATCCACCCCCCCCCTGCAATTAAAATTGGTAATAATAATAAAAAAATTAATAAGCCTCCAGCAATATTAGCTATAAATTTTCCAGCAGTAGAAGGTAATAATAGAAGCAGAATAAGACTAAACCAAAATAAATTAGAAGTTTTATTCATATTATTTTCTATATGTATATAAGTTCATGATGTAAGAAGTTAACTTATATTTTTAAAGGTAGTTTTTGGGTAGTTTCTTCTCTCATATTTAATTTTTTGCTTGCTATTACTACGCTCCAACATTGACCGAAATAAATTATTACTCCTACCATCCAGACCCAAAGAGTTAGAACTAGTACTCCACCTATGAAACCATAGGCTTGGAAGCGAGATCCAAGAGATAGAATACTTCTGCTGACTGCAAGATTAAGTATAGTTAGTAGCGTTCCAATTAATAGTGCTCCAGGTATTAATGGCTTTAAAGGAACTCGCCTGCTAGGTAATAAGGCTTGTAATAGTAAAGCTGTAATTGAAAAACCAATTAAAGGAAGTATAAATTGACCAACTTGAAGCACGGGAATTTTGGTTAATGTTTCTCCTATCCATGGACTAGTTTGTTTGAGATCTTCCAAAACAGCTCCAGGGATCATTCTTAAATTTGCACTAATTTGATCTAAAACCATTAGCAAACCAATTACAAAAACAAGCAAAAAAGCTTCTACTCTATTTCTAATAAATCTAAATGCTTGAATTCGTAGAGGAGGATTCGCTTGTTGAGGTAGAACATCTTCCCATAATCGATCTGCACCACGTTGGAGAGTTAGATATGCATTACCTGCAGTCACCATGAGAAACATTGCACCTAATAATCCCGCACCGAATCCTTGATTGACGAGTTTTATTAAAGTTGTATCAACTAATTCAACTACCGATGGAGGCAATATTTGTGCAGCTAATCCAATAATTTGTTCATTGAGTCCTTGTTGTTTTCCAAGGAACCAAGAGGCTACAGATAATGAAATTAATAGGATAGGAAAGAATGACTGTAACGTGTAATAAGCAAAAGCAGCACTTAGATCGACACAGTCACAACGACTCCATCTTTCATAAGCATCCCATAAGGTACTTATCAACCATTTACTTTTACGTATAAATTTATTGATCACCTTTCTTTGGTCACTATTTTTTCAATGGTAATTGGAAACGAGAGATTTTTCTTTTGAATGTTTTTTTGTTTTTACCAAAGTGCTCATTATTTCATTTTTAATCAATTACTTCTTAATTATTTTCTATTAATATTTTGGCCCATGGTAGAAGTAAATTATGTGTTTCTTGAGAGGAGGAAGTCAATAAAGGAAAGCTTTTAGTTCTTAAGTTTTCTCCAGACTTAATTTCAATTGGATCGCAATCCAACCATTCAATACAACATCCTAGTTCTGTCAAGATTAACCAGGCTGCTGCTAAATCCCAAATTTTTGGCGTTGCTTCAATAGCTCCAATTGTTTGCCCAAGTGCAACACTTGTCATATTTAAACTTGAAACACCTAATAATCGTATTTTCCCAGGAAATGCTTTCTTAGGTTGAAGTTGCAATATTTTTATTGAACGACTGCAAAGTGAAACACAATTATTATTAATGAGGGAAAGGGTCTTTTTCTCAATTTTTTTATTATTTAACGATACACCTTTGCCTCTAATGGCAACAATTCTTTTGTTTAGGGCTGGTATATCTAAGAAAGCTGTTTCAGGAATTCCATTTTCAAAACGAGCTATTGAAATTGCCCAGTAAGGTATACCAGCAGCAAAGTTAGTTGTGCCATCTAAAGGATCTACAACCCAAAAGCATGAAGAATTAGGAACTTCTTGAGAACCTTCTTCGCTTAAAATACCTTCGTTTTTATTAGTGATTTTTTCTAAACTATTAACTATTAACTCATCACTCCATTTATCACATGCGGTAATTAACGTTCCATCTGATTTTATGTCAGAAGAAATTCTACCAAAATCACTTAATTGCCTATTAGATACTTTATCAATTAAATCATTAACCAATTTAAGTTGATTAATTGATAGTTGGTTCTCAGATAATTTATTTTTCATTGTCAGAGGATAAAATTATTTATTTACATACAGCAAGTAAATCCTTGCCCTTCAATTCAAGGAGGAAATTATTGTTTTTCATATTTTTAGTCTGATTACATGATTTTATTTGATTAATTCCTGTTTGTCTACTTAATTCTGATATATGGATATTATAATTTGCAATTGACTTGACATGATTTAACTTAGCTTCAGTGAGGTCTCTTTGCTGATTAACTATTTCTCTTTGAGTTGTGATTCCTGCTTTGAATCTAAGATTAGCTAGCCTTAAAGATTCTGCAGCTGTTTTTATTTCTTTATAAGTAGTTAAAATATTCTTTTCTGATGTCTTTAGTTTGAAGAAACTTGTTTCTACTTCTTTTCGTATTTTTTTAAGCTTTATTTGATATTGATTCCTAGATTCTTTGACTTTGCTTTGATTATATAATTTCCTCGATTTCGCTTTACCTCCATCTATTAATGTCCATGTTGCATTGATTCCAACTGTATTATTTATTGCTGATGAAGTATTATCCATACTTGGTGATGACACTAATCTTTGCCCTTGATTGAATTCACCACTCAAATTATTATATATACTAATAGTAGGCTTCTTTCCAGCTGAAGCAAGATTTGCATTGTTATTGTAGATAGACATATCGAGAATAATGTTATCTAAATCTTTACGAAATTTGTAAGCAGATAAAATACTTTCCTCGATGGTTTTATCCCATGTTCCTATTATTTTGGTCTCTACATTTATAGTCGCTTTGGTATTCGAAGATAAATTCAATATATTGGTGAAAGCTCTTTGCCTGATGTTCTTATTTCCAATTTTATTGGAAAGCATTTTTTCATCTCTAGAAAGTTGAGTCTGTGCCTCTAATAATTCTAATTTAGTTCCTACGCCTGCCTTTAACTTGATTTGAGATTCTTCCAGTGATAATTGAGAATATTCCAGTGATTTTTTAGCAACTTTTAATTCTTCTATAGCTTGTTGCAAAAGATAGAATTCTTTTATCGCTTGCAATTTAATATCTCTCAATTGAATCAGATAAGAAAGTTTTGACTTATCAAATTCGTCTTTCGCAGAATTTATTTCTGGCTTTCTTAATGGATTAATTAAATCCCATTTCAATTCAGCAGAAACGGATGCTTTTAGTTGTCTACTCCGCGTATCTGTAGAGGAATCTGGTTTATTGTAAGTAGCTCCATCTAAATAACTTGGAAGACCATTTGAGGATAAACTAAGCCTAGGATACCAGCTAGATATAGCGCTTTTAAGTAAATATTTAGATTGCTCCATTTTGTATTTTGAACTCTGTAGTTCTAAATTATTATTCGCAATAAGACTTTCTATTTCTTCTAAGCTAATTATTATTTCTTTTGTAATTTCTAATTCCGAGGTTTCTTTAGGTATAGGTATATGATTTTGTTTTTTTATTATCTCAATTGCAAATCCATTATTAATATAATTAAATGCAAATCCAATTATTAATAATAGATCTAATCTTTTTTTTGGTACTAGAAATAATGACATAAATGATTTTAATTGGTAATAATTTTCTTCCCTATGGCAGCATTTACCATTTCTTCAGCGGTATTTACTATTGTGATAGAGACTTTAAGTATCTTACTAACTTCTTGTATCGTCATGTCGTCCAGGAAAATATCTTGGCCTTGTTTAAGCATTACAGATGGAATTAAGAGTTGTTCGCCTAAATTTTCTTTCGAGAGTCCTTCAACTAAATCCCTTCCAGTTAGTAGACCTGTCACAACTTGATCTCTGCCCCAGTAAGGACTTGGCAAGCCAAATAATTTGAAATTCAAATTTTCAATTTTATTTAATCGTTTATAAGTTGGATTGAGTGCATTTTTAACCATCTTGCCAACTACCCAACTGATATTTCTCGTGTGATCAATTTTGTTAGGAAGTGCTTGAGTAGCTAAATCTAATTGTTCTAAAAAAGATCTAATACTTCCTACGCCATTCTCCTCTTGTGGAAGATTTTCATATGAATTCCTAATCGGAAGATTCTTTTCTGCAATTAGGTACCATTCGTCAGATAGCCAGGCGAATCGAGAGCCTGAATCCTGTCTGAATTTTTTTTGGAGAACTTCCACTTGCTCAATCACTTTTTTTGCACATTCTTTATCAACAGGCTCCAACCGGTCATTATCTGGACGAAATCTTGTTAATCCTACAGGAACTATTGCAGCAGAAAGGATAGTAGGCCACTCGCCTTGACCATATTTAAAAAGATCAAATAAAGTGTTTTGCAACTCTTGGCCATCATTTATACCCGGACAAACAACTATTTGGGCGTGTATTTGAAGATTTCGTTGTGCAAACCAATTTATCTGTTCCATTAATAATGTGGCTTGTGGATTGCGTAGTAACTCTGCTCTCAAATTTGGATTAGTGGAGTGTACTGAGACAAAAAGAGGAGAAAGATGCTGAGTCTCAATTCTTTGCCAGTCGTTTTCCGTTAGATTAGTAAGCGTTAAATAAGATCCATATAAAAAGCTCATTCTATAATCATCATCTTTAATGTATAAGGTTTTTCTCTTACCAGTAGGTTGTTGATCAATAAAACAAAATGGGCAGTTATTGTTGCATTGTTTTAGGCCATCAAATAATGCTTCTGTAAAAATAATTCCTAAAGTATCGTCAATCTCTTTTTCAAAATCAATTGTATGCAATTTGTCTGCAGCATCAATAATCTCAAGTTGTACTTCTTCTGTACAAATGAGCATTTGATAGTCAATTAAATCTCTTGGGCGATTGCCATTAATACTCAATATTTTATCTCCAGCTTGAATACCAAGCTCTTCGGCTATTGATCCAGGTTCAACTGACTGAACTATTGCAGGATCAGGGTTTTTAATATTTGATTTCTTGAGGATCCTTCTTGAGGAATTATCAAGAGTGGTGTTAGTCCGCACGGAGTATTCTAAATTTTAAGGGTTGATTTTTAGTTCAGCTTAAAAGCCATATGTAGGAATTATTCTAAATATAAATATTAAAGTGACCATCAGAGAAGTCTTTACTCTTGATCTTAAACATCGATAAGTGTATAAGAAAAATTATAATTATCCAGTACTTTTGATTGCTTATCTTTTTTATCCCATAGCTAATTCACTTTTTAGTTGCTTTTTCTCTATATTCATTTGTCGAACTCTAATTGTTTAGGCTATTTTTTCTAATACAATGGCCTTTTTAATCATCTGCTGATTTATTTTTACTTTAATAGAGACGCTTCTAATCAAATTACTTCAATCTACCAAGACCCCATTTGTGTCTGACCCATATTTGTCCAAGCCGAGAACTTTGCAGTTCTGGGCAAGTACATGTGTCGTTTTGCCTGTTTTTGTTCAAGCTCCATGGGTTCACATTTATCCGATATCTGCGCTTTTATTTACGGCTGTTCTTTTATTGACTGGGATTGTTTTGATTCAATTTTTATCTGCACGTTTTGTAAATGTTGGAGCACTTTTTATTGGTATTAGTGGGAGTTGGTTGGGTGGATGCCTTTTTTGGGGGTGGCTAAGATCGTATCCAATTTGGCACTTACCAGTTGAGTCAATAGCTTTGCCAATAGCTATAGCGGGATTAAATACTCGTTGGAGAATAGGAGCAGGTTTTTACTTGGCCTCTCTTTTAGGAACTGCTATTACTGATTTGATGATTTTATGTACAGGGGTAATGAAATCATGGCCTGAGGTTGTTAATGCTAATTTTCAAACTGCTTCACAGCTTTTACATCAAACATCCCAAGAATTGATTAGTCCAGAAAATATAGGACTTTTAATTGGTGCAGCTGGTTTAATTGCTTACTTTGCTTATTTAATGAATCAAAAAGCTGTAAATTCAAGAAATTTTAAAAGTACATGGTTGGTAGCCAGTGCAGCACTAATAACTACATTGTGGGTTGATGGATTATTTTTTATAACGACACTTTTCCAACCTCAATTAAGTGGATTGATTTAAAAAGCTTGAATTCCGCTGATGACTACTCGACTTAATTCTGGTTCTACTCCCTTAGGTTCTTGGGATGTAGTCATAATTGGATCTGGCGCAGCAGGTTTGATGTCAGCGCTTGAAGTTCCCAATAACTTGAAGGTACTTTTGTTGAATCGAAATACAAGTAAACGTTCTTCTAGTAGGTGGGCTCAGGGGGGAATTGCTGCTGTTACTCGAGTAGATGATAGTGATGCTAGTCATGCTCAAGATACCTTTAGTGCTGGAGTGGGATTATGTGATTCAGATGCAGTCAATATGTTTGTAAAACAGGCTCCTAGATGCGTAGAACGTCTGATGAGTCTTGGAATGGAGTTTGACCATAAAGATGGAATGCTTTCAACTACTCTTGAGGCTGCTCATAGTTTTAGGCGTGTTTTGCACGTAAAAGATCGTACTGGAAGAGCCTTAGTAGAAGTTTTACAAGAACAAGTTGAGCAAAGCTCTAATATTCATCATCAAAGAGGAGTTCGAGTCACGCAACTTTGGGTAAGAAATAAGCGCTGTTACGGAGTCCAAATTCTTGATGGATCAATCCTTCGATGGATTTCTTCTAGAGCAGTAGTTTTAGCAACCGGAGGTGGAGGCCATTTATTTGCAAATACAACAAACCCTGCTCAAGCATGTGGAGAGGGAATTGCTTTAGCTTGGAATGGTGGAGCTGCTATAGAAGATCTTGAATTTGTGCAGTTTCATCCGACTGCTTTGAGGCTAGATGACGCACCATGTTTTTTATTATCAGAAGCCTTAAGAGGAGAAGGTGCTGTTTTGGTTGATAGTTTTGGACACAGTCCAGTAAATAATTTGGTTGGTAAGGATCTTGCACCGAGAGATCAGGTTAGTAGAACTCTCTTTCAAGTAATGCGAAAACAAGGTGTTAATCATATAGGGCTTGATTTAAAACCAATTGGTTCTAATCGTGCTGAAATTAGATTCCCTTCGATTCTCCAACGTTGTAGAAATTTTGGATTGGATCCTTTAAATAATTTAATTCCTATTGCTCCAGCTGCTCATTATTGGATGGGAGGTATTTCAACTAATTTACAGGCACAAACAAATTTATCTGGTCTTTATGCTGTAGGTGAGGTGGCTTGTACTGGTTTGCATGGTGCTAATAGATTGGCTAGTAATTCCTTAATGGAATGTCTGGTGTTTGCAAATCAATTACAATCCATTGAATTAGCTGTTATACCTAAACCTCAATTAGAGAACAGAGAGCAGAAAATTGATATTTATCCTTATGAATTAATCAGTAACTTCAATTCTAATGACTTAATTTCGGCAATAAAAAATCTTCGTAATTTAATGTGGAAAGAAGTCGGAGTAGATAGATCTTATTCTGGTATGCAAAAAGCCTTAAATTCAATTAAAGTTGATTTGCAAACAATTTTTGCAGAACCTTTACTAGGATTTTTACGTAATCAAAATCATGAATCAATTCATCAATTTAATGAACCTCAGAGAAAACATTTGAATCTACTATTAGATTTATATCATAGACAAATAACATCTTCATTAATCCTCGAAGCTTGTTTATTTAGAAAAGAAAGTAGAGGAGGTCACTATAGAAGTGATTACCCTGCAACAATACCTTACTGGCAATGTCATTCAAGGCAAGAAATTGGTAAAAATATCTCTACTAGATCTGTTAAATAGTTAGTAATATTTTTAGAAATTCCTTGGACCTTGATAATTAATTAGATCTGCTAATTCATCCAGAGGCAGAGCTCCTGATGTTATTTTACCATTAATCTCCCAAGATGGATAAGAACTTATTCCTTTTTCTTTACATAATAAATTTTGATTGTTTTGACCATCTTCAGCACATTCAATTAAAGTAAGTTTTTGGACGGCTTCTTTTCCAAATAATTCTTTTTGTAATGCACAATATTTGCACCAGTAGGCAAAATACATGACTGCTCCTTTGTTTGTTAGATATGATGCTAATTCAATTGCAGACTTGCTACTTTTGCTTTGAACCATTGGAGGATAATTTACATTATCTTGCTCTGACAATTGTCTATTCTCTGGATCTACTGAAGAAGACCATATAAATCCACCTAAGATTACTATTAGGGATAAAATAAAACCTCGAAATAATAAATTAGTTGGATCCTCCCACGCACCTCCTTTTAGCGTTAAACCTAAAATTGTTATAGAAATAATCGCAGAAATTATACAAAAGAAGCAAAAAGCTTTTATTTTAAATATCATTATCCCTATCAGTAAAAGACTAAAAATAGCCATTGCACATGATAGAAAAAATAGCCCCCACCAAGATTTCCTGGATAGATTAATTTTGTTTTCTCTTATAATTGGGAGGAATGGGAGAATTGACATTATTAGAACTAAAAAATATCCCAAAAACCCTGCTAGAGATAAAGGAATTGATAAATTATTTATTTCAAAAAGTGTTCCCCAAGCACTATCTAAAACCTTGTCGCACCCTTCTGCGCCTCCTGGACAAGAAAATTTGCCAATCCAACCCCACTTAGTCAAAGTTATTGAACCAGTATCTATTACCCCAATTGTGGAAAGAATGGCAATTGATATTCTTGCCCATTTCAGGCCTTGATCAGAGCTTCGGCGACTTTTTAGGCGAGATGTGCCCATTGCTTAAACAATATTTATATTCTTGCAGTATCTCACTCCAAGGTCTTGTTGGATTAGTTTTTGCAATTTTAAATTGATTCACTAGATCAATTTTATTGCTCGCAGTGCTTTAGATATCAGAAATGCAGTTCCAAGACCAAAGGCTACTATAACGAGATAAAAAATGATTCCCATGTCACTAAGTGATTTTTATGATTGAGATCATAATAATCTATAGCTATTAATATAATCATAATAATTGTTAATTAGTCTTGAACATACTCACAACCAGCCTTTAAACACTCTTCAGCGCGCTGTAACTCTCTACCTAAATACAAAGCATGATCTAATTTAGATAAAATAGCTTGCTGCTCTATTTCAGTTATTTCTATTCCTAGTTGCTTAGCACTTCTCCCTCTATAAACCTTTAATGGTTTCCGTTTAATTTCTCCATCGCATTTGATTGGCTTTCCAGTAGAAGGATCAATAGCCTTGCCATTATTGTCTATATTATTAGTATAATGCTCCAATATAATCTCTTTTGATATTTGATCTACCTTGATTAGGAAGTAACCTTTGGGATCTAGCTCAATAAACCTTGCTGATAGTTTGTTATCCAGAAGTTTAATTTCTTCTGAGATTTTGGCCTCTTTAGTGTTCTTGCTCATTGTTCAATCTATAATTAGACCAAGGGGATTTCCTATAAGAGCATATAATGATCGATAGATCTCTTGAGACTTTTGCGAAATAATTCTTTGAGAAAATTTGGGATAGCTTTTTCAATTAAACAATTAAAACCTTGATGCAATTAAGCCGAATTGAATAAAAACACTTTCACGATAATTACGCTGTGATATTTAATTTGGAAAAGGTTAGAATTACCTACTTGTTATTTTGAATAATTGCGGAACAATTCTAAATATATAGTCTTGATAATTGGAGTTTAAGCATGGTGTTTCCATCTATTAGGTCATTCCAAGAAATATCTTTCATAAATTCCCAAGAAATTTATCAGATTCCTAAAATAAATTTAAATAAGAATATAAAATTCACGCAATCTATTTCTTCTGTATCAAGGATTAAACCCAAAAGAACTTCTAGGAAGTTTACTAATAAAACATACAAGAGATATCAACACCTTATTGCTTCCTAATAATGAAAAAAAAATATCTAGCTACTTGCGATTGTTGTATGAATTGGTTCACAGTGCAGAAGATTTCTCTTATAGAGCTTTTTTGGAGATCACGAAAAAATTGTATCTATTGCGGATCTACTCTTAAATTAGAAAAATGGAACAATTAACCATTAGCCTGCAATAAAACTTTTTAACATCACAAAAATGATAAGGTTGACAACAATAAAAGAAATATAAACAGTCCCTGGGTTTTTCAAGCCTGCGGGAGCTGTTAATTCAATTCCTAAAAATCGAACTACTGTTTGCGAGCCTTTATCTTTATAATTTAAAAGTCCTTTTGCATACCATGGTTTTTTAGTATCACCATTTGTATCATTTGACTCTTCCATGATCTTCTAAGAAATATTTACTTTATTCAAGATAGTTTTGGTTGATTAAGTTTAAATGGGACTTCATTATTTGTAGCCTTTATTGCTTGCATCATTATATCGTTTGCTTTTGGTAACCAAGTTCTTATTAGTGAATCCATCTTTGGGTCATACCATCGATGAAGACTGATTTGTGGTTTAGCTATAAAACCCCTGCGTCTTTTTTGATTTCCTCCAGCTCCTGGATCGAACTTTTTGATTCCTTGTTTTATTGCCCATTCAATTGGAGCGTAATAGCATAATTCAAAATGAAGAAAATTAATTTCAGAATTAGTTCCCCAATATCGCCCCCACAGAATATCCTCATTTTTTATACATAAAGACATTGCTAAAGGATCTAATTCCTTATTAGATCTTCCTATAAATAAAACTACATTGTCGCGCTGTTTTATTGAAGCAAGCTCTTGGAAAAATTCTTTTGTAAGATATTTGCTTCCCCATGCTCCCCATCTTGAACAATGTCTTTCATAAAAATCATGCATTAAGTAAATATCATCTAGGTCTATTTCTCTCCCACTTTTTATAGATACCTCTATTCCTAAGTTATTAATAGAACTTCTTTCCCGTTTTATATTCCTTCTTTGATTTGCATTGAATCTTGCGAGATAATCTGAAAAAGTTTTTTCTCCATTTGAACTCCAAAGACTATTTTGATTCACCCAAGTAGCACAATTGGCCTTCTCAGCATAAACACGCCAATCTTGATCAACATATAAAAAATTACAGCTTAATATTTTATTATTTATACAAAAATTATCAATCTGATCCATCATTAGTTTTGTCAGCTCTTCTTTATTTTCTCCAGGAGCAAATAAGAATTTATAACCTTCTACTGGACTAAAAGGACTCATCCCAATTAGTTTTGGATAATAATTCAAACCTAAATTATAGGCTAATTCATAAAATTGTTGATCAAATATAAATTCTCCATAGCTATGCGATTTTAGGAAAAGTGGCGCTATAGATATTATTTTTTTTTCATTCCAAATTGACAAATATAATGGCTGCCAACCATATTTTGGAATAACACTATTAGATTTTTCAAGGGCAAATAGCCAATCCCATGTGTAAAAAGGTATAGACTGATTTTGAGTTAGATATATCCAATCTTCCTCCGATATATCATTAATCGAAGAGCTCCATTTTGTAGAATACTTGCTCATTTATATAATATAAAGAAGTTACTTCTGGATTTTCAAGAATTTAAATCGAATTGATTCTTGATTCATCTGAAATATTGGTATTTCTACAGTAAAATAACAATATTTCATTATTATCTAAATTTCTATGCTCTTGTAGAATCCATGAGTTAGATGCTGACATAATATCAGGCATATTTTGTTTTATAGGAATCCATGTTATTTCACCCCCAATTAACTTAGGAGTTATAGTTAATTGCAATTCATTAACTTTGTCTTCAAGTATTAGTGAGCCTATTAATTGGGATCCACCTAGAATTAGTAATTTTGATATTCTATTTTCAGAAAGTTTTAAAAGTGTTTTAGACCAATTTAATTCGAAACGTATTGTTTTATCGTAACCTTTAATTTTATTACTATTTAACAAATTTGGATTACTTGTTATCAACCAACGTTCAATTGGCTGATTGAAATATGGGTAATCTAATGAGTATTTCTCTTGATTGCTAATTACTATTGAGATAGGTTGAGTACTCTTATTGTTATCAAGGCGCTTCTGAATTAAGTTATCTTTATGAATTAGGCATACACTTTTGTGCTGTCTAAGAGTTTCTCCACCCATCAGAGTTGCATCTGACCATGCTAAAGCCTCTTCAAGTACTTGCCTGTCTCCAGGTCCACCAAGTTGAGCTTTCTCTCCTTTGAAATTTGCGATTTTGCCATCTAAACTTATCGCCAAAGCAATTCTTAGCCTGATTTCTTTCAAGTTAATTAATTCATTAAAGTTGTTTTTAATAATTCTTGTGATTGAGACTCTAGTATAGGAGATTCTGCATATACCTCTGCAGCATTATTTGGACTTTCTTGGACTTTTATTTTGTGCAATTTTGCTCCAATATCTTTGATGGGCGAAATTAATATGTCAGAAATGTAAAGTGCTATATTTTCTGCTGTAGGAACACATTTTGAAAAGTGGGGGATATCTTTGTTCAGAAAAGTATGGTCAAATTGTTCTACAATTAATTCATCTACTATTTCTTGTAGTTTTGATAAATCACAAATCATACCTGTGCGCGGGTTGATGTTTCCACGAACTGTTATATCGATTAAGTAATTATGTCCATGCCCATTTGTTCGAGCGCATTTCCCAAAGATTTTTTCGTTTTCATCCTCAGGAAGGTCTTCTCTGGCTAGGCGATGTGCAGCAGCAAAATGAGTCCTAATTGTTAAGTAAGCATCCATAGAATTTCCTAAGTAGTCTGCCCAGAGTAGAGGATTTTCATATAGGCGAAGTGAAACAAGGGGTAAATGTGATTGCAACCTTTTCCAGATTATTCGAATTAAGCTTTCAGTAGTTGGTAAACATCCTTCTGTTTTGGAAATGTCAAATTCAGGCCATGCGTTATTGAGAAAACGGAAGTCAAGTTGGTCTGTAATTTCTTTTTTGATAGCATGTTTTACATCTGACAAATTTAGAACCATTCCATATTCATTGAGTTGACCTGCCATCGATACTATTAATTCATAATTATGCCCATGGCCAGGTGCAATTGAGCAAGCTCCGAAAGACTTACAGTTCTCTTCTTCAGATAGTTCTGGTAGCCAATAACGATGACTAGAACTAAAGCATGCTCTTCTTGTAATTACACAATTTCTTCCTTCACCATGTGATTTCTGGGACACTGATTGCGTGCATACTTCTTCTTTCATTTGACGCAATTGTAATAGGTTCATTTATGCTCTAACAACAAGAGGTTAAATCATTTGAGCTCATTTTCACTAAAAAAAAAATTACAGGGCCGAAATCTATATTTAATAGGAATGATGGGTTCAGGTAAGACTGCGACAGGGAAGCCTTTAGCTAAGAATTTAGGATATGGATTTGTTGATTCGGATAACGTAATTGAACAATTGGCTAGGAAAACAACTAATCAAATTTTTCTAGATCATGGCGAAAAATATTTTCGAGAATTAGAGAGCAAAGTACTTCAAGAAATCGGGACTCATTACGGATTAGTTGTTGCGACAGGAGGAGGAGTAGTCACAAAAACCAAAAATTGGGGAGTTTTGCATCAAGGAGTTGTTATTTGGATTGATCCAGGCCGAGAAACTTTATTAGCAAGGTTAGATAGTGATCAAACAATCCGTCCTTTACTGCAAACAAATAATCAATCAAGTTCATTTGATCGCATAATCAAAGAACGATATTGCTTTTACCAAGAGGCTGATTTAAGAATCTCTGTTGAGAATAATCAGTCCCCAGAAGAAGTAGCAGTATTAATTGAAGAGGAATTACCTTCAATTATTCATTCTCAGAAGGGTCAAGGCGAACGGCATACCACTGAACATTAAATCCAGGCTTGATTTCCAGGACACAAGCAGTGTCTAATAAATGTTTAGCAGCATCTTTTATGGAAGACTTTTCTTTTAGATCCATAGGTAATTCATCAATTTTCTGTAACCAACTAGATAGCCATGTCAAAGTTTCTTGAATGGTTAAAATTTGTTCTTCATTGCCTGGTTCGAGGACTACAAAATTATCCATTGATCTAATAAGAGGATCTGACATGATGAAAATTTTCTTCTTTCTATTGATATTGCTTGTTCAACAAGCTGTCTGGGCTGAAACAATATTAGATAATTCACAAATAGCTTCTTTAAACAGCCGCAAATTAAATTGGCCAGATTGGTCTTTGAATGGTCAATTTAAACTTTCACAGACAAAAAAAGATTTAACTTACCCTGAATTCTTTAATGGTGAATGGCAAGTCTTAAACATTGATTTATATCAACCAAATTCTAAAACTATTAATTATAAAGCTAGATTTTATTATGATCCATTAGGAAGATTAATTGGAGATAGGTCTTATAATTCTCAATCTCTTGGTAAAGAAGTTTTTGGAGATAAGTTGTTATATATAAAAAATTCTACTGATAATCCCAATAGGCAGATTGCTATTTTTAATAATTCAGAATATTTAGAGACAAAAATTATTGGCAGGCGACAGGAATTTGATGAACAAGGAAGATTTTTTACAGATGAGCTTTCTTTACAGATCTTTCACTCTTTCTCGACTTCAAGAATTAATCAAGTTGAAACATTAAGCCAATTTCAATATTGCCAAGATCAAGGAATTAACTTGGAAACTACCAATTCAAGGCCAATATGTGGAGAACAATGGCAAGCAACTTATAAGGGTCCTGGTGAAACTTTAATTTCTCAGCCCTTAAGAATTAATCATTTCAGATTGATTTTGTTATCTTCAGAGGATCCACTTCCATCAGAGTCTTTTCTAGCTCGTCTCTCCACTCAAAAAGAGTTTGAAGTGAAGGGTGATCATTAAAACCAGGACAACCTTTTCCTGAAAGTTTAGTCCCCGCAGATGCTGGAAATTTCAACAGCGACAATTGAGCTGCAAATGCTATGTCAGCAAAACTCATAGAATTGCCAACAAGCCAATTATTAGATTCAAGAGATTTTGTTAATTGAGTCAGGCTATTTAAAAGTTCAGATTCTTCTCCTTGATCCATTAATACTGATAATTCATTAACTATTGTTATAGGGATATTGAGGATGCAATTTTTAATTGATTGTGGAATTTCGTTTTCTACAAGTGCATTTAAAAGCTCTGGTTTTTTACTAAGTGATTTGAGTAATAATTTTTTTGATGTATTTGCCATAGTTGTATCAGCCCAATCTTCGAGAATGGTTACCATCGCAGCTTCTTGTAAATCTTTTGGCATTAATGTCGGCTCTGGATTCATTTTTTCCAAGTAGCGCACAATTGAACTTGAATCGGTAATGACATTATTTCCATGAACTAAAATTGGAACTTGCCTTTGACCAGATAATCTAAAGACAGCTACTTGACCAATTCCTGGAGTAACTTCAACTACCCTGTAAGGCAACTTTTTCACTGCTAGGACCATTCTGACTTTTAGGCAAAATGGTGAGTTGTGGAATTGATGCAGTTCCAGCATGGAGTAATTTATTTAGGAACTAAAGGTAGTAAGAGTAGCTATCAAATATAAAAAGTGCTAATCAAAATGGGTGAATTTTTCTCAAATGTTTCTCGCTATCCTAAATATTTAATAACAATTGTTCTTGGAGTATTTACAGCTGCTTTAGAACCTTTGATAAAACGAAGTAGTAATCCTATTACTGCGATAGCACTTATTAGTGCATTGATTAGTGCCTTCATAACTTTTTTCTTTTTATTAAGGGAAATGATTTTTCCAATTACCACCTATTAAAAATGGCAAATAACAGAAGAGTCGAAAAATTTTCTGCTTTAATACGAAGAGAAATTAGTCAATTGTTGATACATGGAATTAAAGATGAAAAGATCCACAAAAATATGGTTTCTATTACACAAGTTGAGGTTTCTAATGATCTTCAATATTGCAAGGTTTTTGTGAGTTTGTTTGGAGATAAAAATTCTAATGAGGAGGTTTTCTCGATATTGAATTCTGCAAAAGGATTTATAAAAGGTGAGTTGGCTAGAAGATTAAAAATGAGAAGGGCACCAGAAGTTATTTTCAAATTAGATAAAGGAATAGATTCTGGTTCGTCCGTATTAAATCTTTTAGATGAATTAGAGAAAAAAAGAAATGCAAAAGAAATCTAAATCTTTTCATATACTGATTAATTTCTAAGTTATTTTTTATTATTGAATTTAATTATCTATAAAATTACTAATTATTGGATGAGGTGTTATGGAGAAATCTTTACCGCTGCTAGATAAAACGATCATTCTTACGAGAGCAATTACCCAGCAGAAACAGGCTAGGAAACTTTTTGAATCACTAGGGGCAAAAGTTTTAGAGTTGCCTTCTCTTGTGATTGGACCTCCTGATGAATGGGGACCTTTAGACGATGCTCTTGACGAATTAGATTCTTTTCATTGGTTAATCTTTTCTAGTAGCAATGGCGTTCAATATGTTGAAAATAGGTTGAGACTCAAAGATTCTTCTCTTGCAGATTCTCCTAAAAACCTCAAGATTGCAGTTATTGGAAGAAAAACTGCAGATTATTTAAATCAACTGGGAGTTAAACCAGATTTTATTCCTCCTCAATTTCTAGCAGACAGTCTGATTGATAATTTCCCTGTATCTGGAGCAGGGCTGAAAATGCTCATTCCGAGAGTACAAAGTGGAGGTAGAACTCTTTTGGCAGAATCTTTTGGTCAATCTGGAGCCCACGTGGTTGAAGTGGCTGCATATGAATCTATTTGCCCTAAAACCATCCCAGAATTAACAGCAAATGCATTAGAGAATTATGCAGTAGATGCGATTACTTTTACTAGTAGCAAAACGGTATCACATACTTTTCAGTTGATTAATGATTATTTTGGAGATAAATGGCAGGAAAAACTCAATTTGGTTAAATTAATTTCAATTGGACCACAAACAAGTTTAAGCTGTAAAAAATATTTCAGAAGAATAGATAGAGAAGCAGAAAATCATGATATGGATGGATTGATTAAGGCGTGCTTGGATATCATATTGTAAGAATATGAAAAATAAATTCATTCATTAAATCTTAATTAAATTACTTATCTATTAGCTT
>CETG01035398.1_pt1 | contig 23739 bp, 24 predicted proteins | sample 361471 | NCBI WGS metagenome assembly CETG01 (sample SAMEA2622696, study PRJEB7988) | marine metagenome | isolation source: saline water (ENVO:00002010), including | reverse complement strand
ACATCAGAAAGTGTAGCTTGGTCTTCGTTCAATGAGGCACTTATAGCTTCAATCCCAACAGGTCCTCCCTGATAATTTTTTGCAATTATGTTTATATATTGACGATCTAGTCTATCCAAACCCAATGAATCTACACCTTCAATTTCAAGTGATTCATCAATTAGATTTTCATTAACAGTTTTAATATTTTTTACCTCTAGATAATCCCTAACTCTTCTCAAAAGTCTATTTGCTATTCGAGGAGTACCTCTTGATCTTTTCGCTATTTCTAGAGAGCATTTTTTATCAATTTTTAAATTCATAAGACTAGACGATCTAGACACAATATCGCTTAGGTCTTTTTCATCATAATAATCTAAATGATATGATAGTCCAAAACGATCTCTCAAGGGTGAACTTAGTAAACCTGGTCTGGTTGTAGAACCAACCAATGTAAATTTTTCTAATTTAAGGTTAATAGTTTTAGCAAAAGCTCCTGTTCCTGTTATAAAATCTACCCTAAAATCTTCCATTGCTGAGTACAAATATTCCTCGACTGATTTTGGTATTCTATGAATTTCATCAATGAATAAAATATCTTTGGGAGATAGATTGGACAATAAGCCAACAGCGTCAGCAGGTCTTTCTAAAGCAGGTCCACTAGTGTGAATAAAATTTGATTCAATCTGGTTTGAAATAATATAAGACAAAGTTGTCTTTCCCAATCCAGGAGGACCATAAAACAGTACATGATCAAGTGACTCATCTCTCTTTTTAGCAGCCTGAGTTGCTATAGACAAAGATTGAATTATTTTTTCTTGTCCAATGTATTCATCGAAGGATTTAGGACGGAGTATATTGGTATCTAGAATAGATTCTGATGCTTCAACATCAATTTTATTTGTATCTGAATCTTTCTCTGAAAAAATTATTTCTTTATTTTTTAGATCTTCTGACATAACTTTTTTTACACATATTTTCTTATATTTTTCTTCAGAACTTCTCTTACTATATTTTCTACATCAAGATTTTTTTCATTTTCTGATAAAACCTCATTTATAGCATTTCTAGCCTCATTATTTTTGTATCCTAAACTTATCAGTCCTGACAAAGCTTCCTCAAAAACAGAATCTATGATCTTAAATTCAGAATTATAACTTTGCTTAGATTCACTTTGATAAGTTAATTTCCCATTCAAAGATGCTATTATCTTCTGTGCAGCACGTGATCCAATTCCTGGCATCTGTTCTAGTAAAGAAGTATCTTCTGTTTCAATTGCATTGATTATTATGTTTATGGGAAAGACTAGAGAATTAGCTGCTTTTACAGGTCCAATCCCTTCAACCTGAATTAATTGCTCAAAAAACTCCTTATCTGAATAAGAAATAAACCCTACAAGAAGAGGTTTAGGTTGTCTCTCTGTAACATGATAATAAATCTCAAGCTCTATATTAGATCCAATAGTAACTTTGTTCTCAACAAAATAATTATTAAGGTATTCAGGTATATAAATTTCATATCCAATACCACCAACGTTTAAAACAATTCTTTTTGGATCACTTAGAAATTTTAAAATTTCACCTTTAAGAAAACTAATCATTTAATTATTGTTTTTGAATTATTGATTATAGAATGGCAGATCGCTATAGAAAATGCATCCGCAACATGTTCATTCTTTAATAAATTTTGATTATTTAATATCTTTGAAACTGACAACATAACCTGTTTTTTATCAGCCCTTCCGGAACCTGTAACTATATTTTTTGCTTGGGTGGGTTGATAATCAAAAACCTGGATTTTTTTTATCCCAGCACTTGATAAGATCACTCCTCTAGCATGGCCCATCAGTATGGAAGTTTTAGCAAATCTTGGTCTGGAATGTAGGTCTTCCACTGCAATATGATCTGGAGAAAATTTTTCAATTATTTTATCAAACTCTTGAGAAATTATAGAAAGCCTTAGAGAAAGAGGGTCAGATGATCTAGTCTTAATTACACCACCTTCAATAGGTTTCAATTTGTTTTCTATTGATTCTAAAATGCCATAACCTGTATTAGAAAGACTTGGATCAACTCCCAAAATAATCATATTTTTATTATAAATTTATGATTGTTTTTTTCAAGTTTATTGTCATTTACATGAGATTTGAAGTATTTCCGTATAGAAATTTATTGAAAAATTCAAAAAAAATAGAAACAATAGAGATATATAATTTATATAGGTGAACTAATGAACAATGAAAAAGTTGCTTTTCTTTTTCCAGGACAAGCATCTCAAACTCCTGGAATGGGATCTGATTTATATAAAAACAGTATAGCTGCACGTGAAGTTTTTCAAGAAGCTGATGAAATTTTGGGAAGAAAGCTTTCTAAGGTAATATTTGAAGGCTCAAAAGAAGAGCTAACAAGAACAGAAAATGCTCAACCTTCTATAGCTACAGTTTCAATTGCTGCATGGAGAGCTATTGAATCAGAAATGGGCTCTATACAAATTCCAAATTTCACTGCTGGGCATAGTCTAGGAGAATATAGTTCTTTAGCAACTGCAGGTTCATTAAGCATCAAAGATACTATAGATTTAGTATCTAAAAGAGGTGAACTAATGGAGAAGGCATGTAATAATGCCCCTGGAGGAATGTCTGCAATAATAGGAATTGATGCAACTGCAGTCAAAGAAGTATGTGAAGAAACTGGAACATTTTTATCTAATATTAATACCTCTAATCAGATAATTATTGCTGGGAAAAAAGAAAATTTAGTAAATGCTATGGATCTTGCATCAAGACTTGGAGCAAAGAAAGCAATCCCATTACCAGTAGGAGGTGCATTTCATTCAGGTCTAATGGCTTCAGCTCAAGAAGAACTCAATTATGTTATTGATGAAGCTAATTTTGAAGATGCAGTTGTTCCAATAGTAGCTAATACAAGTGCTGAACCCATAACAGATAAAAATCTGGTTAGAAACGAACTGAAAAATCAACTTCAAAACTGTGTTTTGTGGAGTGATTCAATACAATATATGATTAATGAAGATGTTGATACTTTTTATGAGATAGGACCTGGCTCTGTTCTTTCTGGCATGATAAAAAGAATCAACTCCGATCTAAACGTCAAAAATATTGGAAATTATGATCAAGTATTAGATTACGTTGAGTCTAGAAGCTAGCGTTATCTTGATGGACGAAATTCAAGATAATTTAAACAATAGTATTGATGGTGAATTTATTTCTGAAGAAAAAACTGATTCTATTTTTGGTACAACAATGGCAAGAGCATCAGTAGTTCAGTCCTTGTTTGAAAGCGAGATATCTAAAGACTACGAATCAAGTAATATTGAAAATCTATCATTCTTCAAAAATTCTAATAAATCTAAACAAAAGATTGCAAAAAAGATCTTAAGCTATGCATTGGAGAATAAAAAGTCTATTGATAAAAGTATAGTCCAACACACTAATGATAAAAGTATTGAAAGAATCCCCAAAACAGATTTATCAATTTTGAGAATGGCTATATCTGAAATTTCTTGTGGTTTAGATACTCCAGTAGGAGTTGTGGTAAACGAATCAGTAAAATTAGGAGATGTTTTTGGCTCAGATACGTCTAAAAACTTTATAAATGGTGTTTTAAGTTCTATGGTAAGATAGACTTTTAGATCATTATTCAATAACATAAACTTGCGGTTAAAATTTTGGAGGATAAAATGGCTTCAGTTTTAGAAAAAATACAAGAAATCACAGCAGAAAAATTAAGTGTAGACATAGGAGATGTAAAACCTGAATCTTCATTTACTGAAGATTTAGAAGCAGACTCTCTTGATGTTGTAGAACTTATTATGGCTCTTGAAGAGGAGTTTTCGACTGACGAAAAGGCAATTGAAATTTCAGATGAAGATGCTGAAAATATTAGAACAGTTCAAGATGCCGTTGATTACATATCTTCTAAAGTATAAGAATATTCTCAATTCATTTTAATCTATCTAGTTTACTGTAAGTTTATTAGACAATTAGATATGAGAAAAAAATGGAAAAAATAAAAATTACTCCCCTAGGTGGACTAGGAGAGGTAGGTAAAAATTTACTTCTTTTCGAAATAAATTCTAGAATATATATTATAGACGCAGGTATTAAGTTTTCTTCTGATCCAGAAATTGATTATATACTTCCTGACCTTGATTATTTAGAACAAATCAAAAATAAAGTTGAAGGGATTTTTATTACACATGGTCACGAGGATCATATAGGAGGAATCTCTAAACTTGGCTTTCTAAATGTTCCAATTTACTCCCCACCTCTTGCAAAAGAATTAATTAAAAAAAAAATATTAAGGGATCAAAGACATCTTCTAAAAGATATCCAAATTAATAAAATCTTTCATTTTAAAGATTTTAATATCTCTTGGTTTCCTGTGGTTCATTCAATACCTGACTCATGTGGATTACTCATCAGAACCAAAAAATTAAATATTATTCACACTGGAGATTTTAGATTTGATAAAAAACCAATTTTTGGTAAAAATACTAATTTTGAAGCAATTAATAGAGAAATAAATAATAAATGTGACGTACTATTATCAGATTCAACAAATGCCATGATTTATACAGAAAGTTTTTCAGAAAAAGAGATTGAAAAAACTTTTGAAAGAGTTTTCAAGAAAAATAAGAAAATTATTATTTGTACTTTTGCATCACAAATTTCAAGGATTCAAATGGCAATTAACGTAGCAAAAAGATCTGATAAAAAAATAGTCCTTCTTGGTAGTACCCTACAAAAAAATCTAAAAATTTCAAAAAATCTGAGTATCATAAGCGATAATGACCAAGTTCTACTAAATATAAAATCAAAAAAAACTTTGGAAAATGACAATGTGGTGTATTTTGTTACAGGATCTCAGGGTGAGGAATTTTCTGTTCTCAATAGAATGTCCAAGGGAAATTACAATAATCTAAAAATAGAAAAAGATGATATCGTTCTTATGTCATCTTCGGTGATCCCAGGAAATGAACAAAAGGTATTCGAGGTGATTCATAGAATTCATGGTCTAGGAGCTGAAGTAAATTTTAGTAATATCGAAACTAAGCTACATGTTTCTGGACATTCAAATAACTCAGAACTAGGAACAGTTATAAAATCATTAAAACCAAAGTATCTTATACCAATACATGGAAATTTTGATATGTTAAATGCTCATAAAAAAATTGGTTTAGATAACGGATTGAAAAATGAAAATATTTTTGTCCTATCAAATGGAGATAATCTAGAAATCACATCTCAAGAAGCTAAGATAATAGATCATGAAAAAATAATTGATGAAGTGGTGCTTAGAGATAATTTTTCATTAGATGCTGATAAAAAATCTAATATTTATAATAATAATATTTTATCTGTAATTATAAAAACAGGAGAAATTCAAGACAAAAATAGTATAGACATAAAATTATTTGACAAATCTAATAATATAAAAATCATAAATGATGTAAAGAATTTTATTTTAAATAGTATGACTGAAATTTCCAATACAGAAGAAGGATGGAATAAAATAACTAAGCAATTGAACAAGAATTTATATAAATTAATACTAGAAAATTTTAATAAAAAATATCTTATTAAATCATTATTTATTGAAAAATAGTCAAAATAAAATGGAGAAGAACAATAACAAATTATTAGTTCGAATCAACGAATTAGTATTAAATAAAAATTATTTTTTATACATATTACTTTTATGTACTATTATTACTAGTCCAATAATATTTAGTGGCGTTAGAGATAATCTAGGATTAGCCCCTGTGATACTATCATCATCTTTTTCCTTAGTTTCTATTCTTTTACGATACTCAATTAGAAACTCAACAAACTATCTTTCTTATAAAAATATATTTTCAATAATTCTAATAAATTTTTCTCTTTTTATACTATTCGGATCCTTAAACTATATGTCTAGTTCAAGATTTTCATTTGATTATTCGTTTGCTGGAAAATATGGAGAGTTTCTAGCAAAATCCCCTTACTATTGGAGCAGTTATAATGCAAGTATAATCAATTATATTGATATTACTTTTCGGATATCTTTTCCTTTGTTTGTAATATTAGTCATTTATAAGCCAGATATGGTAAAAAAAATTTTATTTTCTTTTATTAAATCAATTACTAATAAAATTTTTGAATTACTAAAAATAATAATAAAAAAAATAGACATAAAAAAAATAAAACCCCGAAGAAATTTTTCTCAAAAGATAGCCAATCAGAATTTAGTTATAAAAGAACAAACAGTTGAAGATTCGATAGAAACAAAAAAGAGTGATGAAATTATAAATAAGATAAATAAGAATAATTTAATTACATCTTCAGAAGAATTTTCGGACAATCAAACTGAAGTATTAGATGAAAAAAACAAAAATATTATCAAAGACAATACCAATTTCGAAATGAGAACAATTACCAATGTCAATGAAGATTTTGAAGATAACAAAATAGATAAATTTAGGTATGAAAAATTAAAATGGCCTAAAATCGATACAACAAATCTTATGGTTTCGAAAAAAGAAGAACTAAGCAAGGAAGAAATTAGTGACACAAAAAAAATAATAATAAATACTTTAGCAGCTCATGGAGTAAACACAACAATCGAAAAACATACATCTGGCCCATCGGTTACAATGTACCAATTAAAACCTGGGTGGGTTGATGAAAATGAGAAAAAAAGAGTAAAAGTGGAGCAAGTATTGCGAAGAGAGAAAGATCTAGCTTTAGCATTAGGGTCTCCGAATATTAGGTTTGAAGCAGTTCTTGATGGAGTTCAGAACTCTATGGGAATAGAAATACCTAATCTTTCACCTAATACAGTCGATTTTAAAGAAGTGATTGAATTTGAAAATCTAAATAATTCAGAAAAATATTTGCTTCCAGCACCTCTTGGTCAAGGGATGGATGGTATTCCTAGAATAATCGATTTGAGCAAGATGCCTCATCTACTTGTTGCTGGCTCCACTGGTTCAGGTAAATCAGTTTTCATAAACTCAATAATAACAGGCTTACTTAGTACCAAGAAACCTGACGACGTACGAATGATCTTAATCGATCCTAAAAGAGTTGAACTAACGCCCTATGCAAATATTCCTCATTTGTACACGGAGGATGTAATAGTTGATACAGAAAAAGCAGTTTCTGTTTTAACAGCTACTGTTGAAGAAATGATGGTTAGGTTTAAGGTTCTTGAAAAAGTTGGAGTAAAAAATATTTCTGATTTCAATAAAAAGATGAGTAAAAGTCATAAAATGTGGAATATTCTTGTGATGATTGATGAACTTGCAGATTTGATGTTACAAGCAGGAAGCGAGATAGAAAGATTAATAGTTAGACTTGCTCAATTGGGTAGAGCAACTGGTATTCATTTAGTTGTTGCCACCCAGAGACCATCAGTGGATGTAGTAACTGGATTGATAAAAGCAAATTTTCCTAGTAGGGTGTCATTTGCTGTAATGTCTCAGATAGATTCAAGAACTGTTTTAGATGGAGTGGGAGCAGAAAAACTTATTGGAAAAGGAGATATGTTGTTTAGTCCTATTGACAATGCTCAAATGAGTCGAATTCAAGGAGTTCTTCTAACGGAAAATGATATTCAAAGTATCACTTCTCAGTGGGAACCATTCAACAAAAAATATTCTCTAGAAATGCTTGAAATTACAGAAGAAGATAATATAAATAATACTCAAATCTCTGGAGATTCTTTATACGAACAAGCATTAGATTTGAGTTCCCAAAGCAAAACTTTATCGACTTCTTTGCTCCAGAGAAGATTACGGATAGGGTACCCTAGAGCAGCAAGATTAATGGATGAATTAGAAGATAATGGTATTGTAGGACCAGGAGAAGCAGGAAAACCAAGGAAAGTATTAGTTGGATGATTAATAAAGAAGAAAATCATATTGGCTTAGGAGAAAACCTTAGTGAGTGCCTTAGCTGTAAAGAAAAGATTAGTGAAACAGATTTTTATGCAAAATATAAAATATGTCCTTTTTGTAATTTTCATTATTCTATAGATTTTTCAAAAAGGCTTGAAGTTATTTCTGATCAAGGCTCTTTTGTAGAGTTCAATAAAAATATAACTGTTAGGAAACCTAAAAACTTAAAAATTAATCAAAACTATAAAAAAAATGTTAAAAACACAAGAGAAAGAACTGGTCTTGAAGAAGCTGTAATCACAGGTACTTGTAATATTGGAGGGATAAAAACAGTAATAATATTACTTGATTTTGGCTTTCTTGGAGGATCAATGGGAATAATAGTTGGTGAAAAAATTTCTAAGGCTTTTACCTACTCTAAAAAAAATTCCTTACCTATCATATCCGTAATCTCAAGTGGAGGTAGAAGGGTTCAAGAGGGAATTTTTTCTCTTATTCAAATGATTAAGACGATAAATGCAACAGACGAATTATCTGATAAAAAACTTCCTCATATATCGTTACTAACAAATCCATCAGGAGGACAAGTATACAGTTCTTTTGCAATTTCAGCAGATATAAAAATAGCAGAACCAGGTGCAATAATTGGGATGTTTTCAAGAAATGAAATAGGGAAAACTACTATAGATTCTAAAGAAATAGATTTAACATCAGAAAATTTTTTCGAAAATGGATTGATCGATAATATAGTAGCTAGAAACAACTTAAAAAAAGAAATAGCTTCTATTCTTGAATCATTAACATCATCAATTAAAATTCCCAAAAAAGTAGACCTAGAACTTCCAGAAATAGATTTTATAAAATCCAATGAAACAAAAAAAATAGAGAAATCAAGGCCATCAGCTAAGCAATATTTATACAGTATTTTTGATGATGTTATACCTCTAAAAGACAATAGCGAGAAAAATCTTTCAACTCTAGGTTTAGCTAAAATAGGATCTCAATCAATTATTTATTTAGTACAAAATTTTCAAAGAATCAATAAAACAAATGATGGGAAAATAAACATTAATGATTTTGTGAAAATAAAAGATTCTATTATGATTTCTAGAAAATTTAAGTTACCGATAATATTTTTTGTGGATAACATGGGTATAAACAATACCTTCGAAAATGAGATTTCTGGGATAGCTAATTTATTATCAGAAAATATAAAGTTACTTTCTAATCACGAAGAACCATTAATTTCAATAATAACGGGAGAAACTGCCTCCGAAGGTTCTTTACCATTTTTTATATCAGATAGTGTACTAATGCTAGAACATTCTATTCTAAATACAGGTTTAGAAAGTAAAGGTAAAGATGTTTTAGATGCATTTGATTGCCTTGAGACGGGCATTATAGACAAAATCATAAAAGAACCTCCATTAGGTGCAAGCAAGGGGTTAGAAGATATGTCTAGACTAATTAAGATAAATATAATAAATGAATTATCTATTTTGAATTACACAAGTAAACGAAAGCTTGTAAGAAACAGAATTAAAAAATTCCAAGAAATAGATATGAGTCATACTAAGCTTGTAGAATCAGTTTCTAACGAAATAAAAATATGGAGAAACGTTTTACGAGCCGGATATAAAGCTCTAAAAAACTAGGATATTCCTCTAAATATCCAATCTAGTACAATTTCAGTTCCATAATCTTCATAATCCCCAGTAGCGTATTTGCTTACTTCAAATACTTCATTCACTGAATTACCCATTGCAACTGATATACCTGCTTGTTCAAGCATTTCTAAATCATTCATACCATCTCCAATTGCAAAAATTTTAGATTTATCTATATCGAGTAATCTTGAATACTTATTTAGAGCAACTCCTTTATTCACATTTTTTGGCATAAAACTAATATATTGTTCATCCATGCTTCCTGAAGAATGAACAAGAGATATTTTAGAAGTATCGATAAAATCTGATGATTCAAGATATGGTCTAGCATCCTCATAAAAACATGTAATTATATTTACGTTCTTAGAAGTTTTATTTTCCATAGTATTATCCATAGTTTTACCTTCAGCACTTGAAAAATATTCAAATTTATTTTTATCTAATAATTCAAAAACCTTATTTGCAATTTCACTATCTAAAGATTTTCTATAGATTATTTTATTATCTAATTTTGGATCAAAAATTATGGCTCCATTATCAGAAATTTGAGGAGAGATTAATCCGAGCTGTTCAGAATATTCTAAAACTGAAGAAAATATCCTTCCAGAAATTATTGAAACAGGAATATGTTTAGAAATCTCCATGATTTTTTTTTGAATTGAGATAGGAATCTCTTCATTTGAATTTAATAAAGTTCCATCAAGATCAAAAAGAGCGGCTTTGATTTCTGGAGTTTTTGTATTTTTTGTTATCTTTATATTCAATTTTTTATAAAAATATACATGTATATAGGTTTCTAGATATAATCTACAGGTTTATGATTAAAACAATATTAATCATAAACTTATTATATTATGGATGAATTAGTAATAGCAGGAAAAAAGTTTAAATCTAGACTAATTACTGGTACAGGAAAACATAGAAGTGCGGAGGATCTTCAAGAATCTATATTATCCTCAGAAACAGAAATGATTACTGTGGCAATTAGACGAATAAATTTTGATGACCCAAAGGAAAAAAACCTTCTTGATGTAATAGACTGGGGAAAATATAATATATTGCCTAACACTGCTGGTAGTAAAAATGCTGATGAAGCTATTTATACAGCTATGTTAGCAAGAGAAGTAACTCAATCAAATTGGATAAAAGTAGAAGTAATTCCAGATGCAAAATTCTTACTACCTGACCCAATAGGAACACTTGAAGCTTGTGAGAAATTAGTCAAGGAGGGATTCATTGTTCTGCCTTATATTTCTCCAGATCCTGTTTTAGCTAAAAGATTAGAGGATGTTGGTTGTTCAACTGTTATGCCTCTTGGATCACCAATTGGATCAGGAAGAGGAGTTCTCGCTCTTGAAGAAATACAAATAATTATTGAACAATCAGGAGTTCCTGTAGTAGTTGATGCAGGATTAGGAGTTCCATCAGAAGCATCTCTAGTAATGGAATCTGGAGCAGATGCTGTACTAGTAAATACAGCTATAGCAGGAGCACATGATCCCAAAACTATGGGAGAAGCTTTCAAGCTTGGTGTAAGAGCAGGAAGAAAGGCTTTCCTATCAGGAAGAATACCTATTACTAAAGAAGCAAATCCTAGTAGCCCCAAGGATAATATTGTAAATACTTGATGATTATTTACATCACAGATATTGATAAATTTGATAATGAAAAATATTTCTTAGAAAATATTAAGTTAGCTTCATTTTATGGAATAAATTTTATTCAAATAAGGCTTAATAATTTAGACCAAGGTAAAAAAATAGAAATTTCAAAAAAGATAAATGAAATTGTAGATAAAGAAAATACAAAAATTATAGTAAATCAAGACTTTGAATCATCCAGGATTATTTCTCCATATGGATTTCATATTAAATCAAATGAAAAAATTACAGGTGATTTTGCAAAATCAGAAAGCGGTGCAAGATGGATTTCTAAATCTATTCATACTAAAGATGAGCTATATGAAAATAATAATGACTTGGACATAGATGCATTTGTTATAGGTACAATTTACAAATCAAATTCACATCCTAATGGGCCAACTTTGGGTATTGAGAAATTTATGGAATTAGTTAGACTATCAAAGAAACCTGTTATTGGAATAGGTGGAATCAATTTACAAAATATAGATGCTATAAAAAAATCAAATGCTATAGGTGTAGCTATGATAAGTGAACTAGCAAATACAAATAATTTAGAAAAAACTATCAAAAAATTAAAATCTTACTATGATTAAAATCTATCTAAATGGAAAAGAAAATAAGATTGAAAAGAACCAAACTATTAATGATTTATTAGATTCTCAGGGGTTGAAGGAAAAAATGATTGCTGTAGCTATTAATATGAAAATAATTCATAAAAAAGATTACGACAAAACAATCATTATGGAAGAAGACAGAATAGAAATAGTCAAACCTGTTGGTGGGGGATAATTCTACTCAGGCACTACACAAACTACACCAAAGTTTCCAGTATCAGCATCTCCACTATATAAAGACCTGTATTGAAAACAACCAGGTATTGTAAATTCTCTTGAGTAAGTCCATTGTTCTGGCTGTTTATCAAAAGGCCCTTTGTTGAAAGCACCCGAATCCCACATATCTTCTTGTCCTTCGTCAGATGTTGATGAGCTAGCAGCACCTTTAGGATTTAACCAATTAACAGTTGTCCCAGACTTAACTTTTACTGTCTGCGGTTCCATAACACCACCTTGACCAATGCTTATTTCAACCACACCTTCTAGAACAGGTCCTTCAGGCATTTCTATATCTATTACTACTTCTTCTTTTTCACAAAGGGATCCTGTACAAGCAGCTTCTCCACCAGCCTCAGCAGTTGCAGTTAATGACATAGCTACTTTTTCAGCAGAAGCGGCAGCATCTTTTCCAACAGCTTGGGCTGCTGCTGTAAAAGAGCTTTCACATTCAGTTACCCATTTTGCTTTTTCAGATTCTGAAAGTGTATCATAAACAATACCTTGCTCAGCTGTACATTCAGTTACTTCTGCAACTGCTGTTGCAGTTGCATTACCTATCATATTTTCTGCAGTTTGAGTTTGAACAATGTTTGTGAAAGAACGTGTATCACCTCCACACCCGAATATTACTGCAATTGAAATCAATAATAAAATTTTTTTCATATCAGCCTTCTTAATCTACTTGTCTCAATCTTGGGTCTAATCTATCTCTTAGCCAATCTCCTAAGAAATTTAATGCTAGAACTACTAAGAATATAGCTCCACCTGGTACCATAACTTGGTGAGGAGCTATAGCTAAATAGTCCCGACCCTCATTTGTCATAACACCCCATGCTGGTGTAGGAGGTTGAATTCCTGCTCCAACGAAACTCAATACTGACTCGGCTAAAATCAAGCCGCTTGTATTAAGTGTTGCTACAACAACTGCTGTATTTAGTACACCAGGAAGGATATGCTTGTACATTATCCTGAATGCAGTAGCTCCATTTATTTTTGCTGAAGCTACAAAATCTAACTCTCTAATAATTAGTGTTTGAGCCCTAATCACCCTTACAAAACCACTCCATGCAATCAAAGCAAGAACTCCCATTAGAACTTCTAGACCTCTTCCAAAAATTAGAGTTACTACAAGGGCAACCATCAGGAACGGCAAAGCATACCAAATATCAACGAATCTAGTAATAAATTCATCAACTAACCATGGACTAAATATTGCAACTCTTCTTTTTTTACCCTTATAGGTCATCCAAAATCCTATATTTGGTTCGTAGCGATTAGCTGTGTATCCAGCAATAAGACCTAATGCAACACCAATTGTCATTCCTGCTACTAGAGAAATACCTACAACCATCATAGAAATTTGAGCACCATGCAACAATCTACTAAACACGTCTCTTCCAACATGATCATTACCCATAAAGTGGTAGCCGTCTGGCCACATATCTAATAATTTAGTGTCAGTTCTTATTACTTGAACATCCAAAATTATATTGTCATTCTGACCTTCTATAATATCTTCATTAGCAATAATTTCAAAAGTAAGGATCGCTCCTTCTTGTGTAATATTGCTAAATAAAATATCTGGTGTGTTTGGAGTACTCTCATTCCATGAAATATCATTGTTATATGAACCATCTTTTCCTATATCAAAAATCTGGTTATCTGTAGGTAGTTCATATGTAGCAAAAAAAGTTGAACCGGCTGCAATGTCAGTATCAGTTAGATCTATTCCACCTTTAGGTTTTGTAGGGAATTTAATATCTACTGTTCCTGGAAGATTATGCCTTGCCCTTACATCACCAATATCTCTCTCGTAAGGAGCCACCGTTGGACCAATAATAGCAGCAATTACCAGAACTATTAAAATCACTGCTGGAAATACAGGGTATCTTCTAAAAAAAGACCAAGTAATTAACCAATATCTTAATGGGTTAAATTGTGAACTAGTTGTTTCTGTAGCCATAAAATGTTCTCCTTACTAATTCAATCGAACCCGAGGGTCAATTATTGTGTATGCAATATCTGCAATGGTTGCAAATATCAAATATATCAAAATAAATACAAATACTGTCCCTAATAAAAGAGGGAAGTCATTATCATTTACTGCTCTGTATAGTGCATCGTAACCAATTCCTGGCCATGAGAAAATAATTTCTACTACTAATGCACCGTTTAGCCATCCTGAAAAAATTAGAAGTGCACTTGTAACAGGAGCAATCAATGCATTTCTGAGAGCATGTTTGAAAATTACAGTTGTAAAGTTTACACCTTTAGCTCTAGCTAATCTGATGTATTCAGAGTCTAAAATTTCTAGCATAGAAGATCTTGTCAATCTCATTAGAGCTGCTGCTGCTCCCCAACCTAATGCTATACATGGAAGGACGTAATCTTTCACATCAAACTCTGGCTTTCTTCCTCCTGCTGGCAATAAAGGCTCACCACCTGGTTGAATCCATTGGTTAAAAATATAAATAAGAACAAGTCCAGTAACGAAAGGTGGAGCTGCTTGTCCTACAAGAGCGGCTCCTCTTGCAACGTAATCCCAGAACGACCCTCTAAATACGGCTGCCACCACTCCGGTGGGTATTCCCAGTAAGATAGCAAATATCCAACCTCCTAACGCTAATTCTAATGTTGCTGGAATTTTAGCCATTACAATTTCTGTAACTGCCATTTGTCTTGCCAATGAAATACCTAGGTCACCTCTTAGAGTTCTTCCTATCCAATCAATATACCTCTCATGGAAAGGTTTATTCATACCTAATCTCTCACCAAGCTTATCCCATTGTTCTTGGGTAATTCCATTTCCACTATCAGGAACAAACAAAAGTCTTGGATCATTGTGAAAATTTGTTAAGGTAAAAATAGCTAATGTGGCACCAATAATAGATAGAAATGATGAAAACAATCTTCCTGCTAAAAATCTAAGCATAACATTCTCTTTTCTCTTACTTTATATATATGTATAAGCTATATAAATATAACTTTTTAAATTAGTTGTTTTGATAGTACAAAAAAAGTGGGAAGAAATAAAGTTTTCTTCCCACTTTTTATTAGTTAATTGAACTTTTAATCAACTATTAAGAATTTTTAGTCATTTAAAACTATTAATTCTGGGTTGTTAGAAACGTTAGCATAGTGTTGCTGAGGAGCATTCCATGACTTGATTCTGTCGTTTACTACGATACCCTTAGGTACTTGGTAAACACCAGCATATTGTAGCCAGTACATACTGTAGTCCACAATATCTTTGTGCATAGCTTTTCTCTTTTCAGCATCTCGTTCCATTAGAACATTAGCAACGCTTCTTGCACCAGCTTTTGACTCAAATCCACAACCCCATGAAGGACGTGTTCTTGATGTGTCAACTGGTGGAATTGGCCAGTCTTCAGGCCATACGTTTGAGTGAACATCACAGTTCTTCAAAACTGGAAGATACTGTTCTCTTCTCTTCATTCTAGGTGAAATAACTCCACCGTAGTCTTCAACTAAACCTGAGATTTCAATTCCAAGTCTTGCCCAGTCAGACATAACTGTGTCAGCAACCTCAAGTCCTACAGGACCTGCTTCTGCTGCGTATGCTTGAAGAACTAGACCGTCAATGTCTCTTTTACCATCAACTAGAGGGTAACCAGCTTGGTCAAGTAGTTTACCAGCAGCCTCGATGTCTCCATCAGGAAGTTCGTAAATTACTCCACCAGTTTCACTAGTTTTGTTACCATAAGCGTCCCAAACACCAGTGTCTCTTGCAGGATCCCATCCAGGGTATTCTGGTCCCATGTACTCTGAGTAGATTGGTGTTCCGATTCCGTTTAATAGAGAGTCGTTAATACCATTTCTATCTAGAGCTGTAGAAAGAGCAAGTCTTACTAGTCTTGCTTGTTCCATGTCAGTCATACCTGCAGGGTTGTTAGTATCTGTGTATTTTACAACAGATGAGTCTGTAGACCCTTCGTGGTATGAATCTTCTTGCCATGGGTCACCAACCCAAGCATAGTCTTCTGCATATACAGGAGAATCCCATGGGTTTAGTGCTTCACCACTTCTGGCGTGAGTTTCTTCCCAAAGGTTTCCTGGGAATATAATTGATTGTCCAACATATCCACCTGGCATAGTCTCTAGGAATCTTAAGTCAGATGAACCAGAAACAACGTCAGCTAGTAGTTTATAGTCAACTACAGCCATGTCTACTTCACCAGACTTTAACATAGCAACCTGAGTTTGTGATTCAGGAACCTGAATTACCTCAATTTCTGCTACTTGTGGGTTTGCTCTCCAGTGATCTTCAACAGCAAACACTGAACATCTGTCACCAGCAGTACACTCACCGTGTGCATAAGGTCCAGTCATAACAGCGTTCTTAGAAGCCCAGTCAGCTCCCATCATATCAACGTGGTGTACAGCACCTTGTACAGGAGCAGCACCTAAACAACCGAACTCAGATAGTGGTAAACAGAAAAATACTGGACTTACCAATCCAATTTCAAATGTTAGGTCGTCAATAACTTCGGCTTTTGTGAAAATAGCTCCAATATCACCAGAATCTGGGTATGAGCTATCTGGGTTTACAGTACCGTTAACTGTGTTAAACCATCTTACTCTGTCTTCCGCAGTTACATAACCAAAGTCAGTATCTTCGTATCCTTTTGGAGATTGCCACTTCATACCTTCATTAAGTTCGATAGTGACTTTTGTTCCAGCAGGGTCAACTGACCATGATTTTGCCATCTGAGGAGTCATAGCATTACCTTTATCAAAATAGAAAAGGTGTTCTCCGATACCAATCAAGTCTGCAGCAGACCACTTATAAGGTCCTGACCATGGAGTCCCGAATACAGGGTTTACCTCATGGTGAGCTCTCACAAGTTTACCACTTGGACCGCTTGGTTTTGCGCTCGAAGATGAAGAAGCACTAGCAGCTTTAGTTGCTTTGCTTTCTGCTTTTGCAGCAGGAGCAGCAGCTTGAGCAGCTTTTGGTGCTTCAGGTTTGGCAGCAGCTTTAGGAGCAGCAGGTGCTTTTGGTGCAGCAGGTGCAGCTGGTGCAGCAGATGATGAAGATGATGATGAATCAGCAGAATCATCTCCTCCACAGGCAACAACTAGTACCATTAGCATTGAAACAACTAGCAGTCCAGCTAGCATACCAGATTTACGTAGTATATTAATACTCATAAATTTTCCTCCAACACTTATCCACCAGAAATCCAGTGGATTTGTTTATTTTTTCGCTGAAAAAACGTTGGGAAGGAAATCTAAACAAAGATTATAGATAAACGCCAAAATCTAGTCTCCTGGTCACTTTCAAAAAAGCAACACATCAAAATTTTAGGTGTTTAAACCATTGTTAAAAGTTCAGTTCCCGCAGTTATTTCTGCGAGTTCTCAGTAGAGTATATATAATATCTCAATATGTCAATAAAAAAAAAGGAATATTTATTTATTAAAAATAGGTAAATACATACTAAATTATGAACAAAATAAGCCGGTTAGATTTCAGACAATTTTCAGCAAAACATCATAACGCTACTAGAAATTGGTTAATACCCATAGTTTACTGTGACAACTCAGAAAAATACGGTATTGGAGACGCTAGCTATTTAGGAGATGATTCAAGAGTTATAGATGAAATAAAGTATCTTTTTGAAAAATTCTACAAAGGTAATGATCCAATCGAAAATGAGACACTTTGGTTGAATGCTTATAATAATTCAATGCAAAGAGGAGGCAGAATTTCAACTACTGCTCTTTCAGGGCTTGATATAGCAATATGGGATCTAAAAGGTAAAATGTTAAATCAACCCATTTATAACCTTCTTGGAGGTTCATTTAGAGAAAAATTAATGGTTTATGCGAATGGTTGGTATACAAATCCTGGAACACCTGAACAAAATGCAAAAGAAGCAAAAGAAGTAATAAAAATGGGTTATAAGGCCATAAAATTTGATCCATTTGGTCAAAAAAACTTCTACAGATTGAATAAAGAAGAGTTTTTTTTATCAGAAAAAAGGGTTAGTGAAGTAAGAAAGGCGGTTGGAGAAAACATAGAAATATTGGTTGAGGGACACGCAAAATTCAATGTCATGAATGCTGTAAAAATTTCTGAAATGTTAAAAAAATACGATCCTTTATTCTTTGAAGAACCTGTTTCTGAAGAGAATATTTCTGAGTTGATAACACTAAAAAAACAAACAAATTTATCCTTAGCTACTGGAGAAAGATTATACACAAAGTTTCCTTTTGTAAAATTAGTTGAAGATAATGCAGTTGATGTTTTACAACCTGATATAGCTAATGCAGGAGGATTAACAGAACTCAAGAAAATATCCATCATTGCTGAAGGTAAACATATTACTATAGCTCCACATAATACTTGTTCTCCAGTGGGAGCAATTGCAGAAATGCATCTTGGAAAAAACATTCCAAACTTTGAAATAATGGAATATCATGCAGAATTTTACTCACCTCATTATTTTAGTGTTTTTGATGGTTTCCCAAGACAAAAGGATGGCTATGTTACACTTACAGATAAACCTGGTTTAGGATTAGATTTAAATGAAAAAGAAATCTTAAAACATCCTCCATATAAGTCTACAGACGCTAAAGGCGGGGCAAACAAAACAATTTAAAAGTAAGGAAAAAAAATGATAGAAAATACTATTTTGAAAAAAAATAAAGAAGGCAAAAAGGCTAATGTATTTGGATTAACTTTCCCATCATTAGAACTAGTGGAACTTGCTGCACACGCTGGATTTGACGCTATAAATTGTGATGGAGAACACGGTCTTTTTTCACCAGAGTCAATAGATAATATATGTAGAGTTGCGAATGGTTACGGTATGTCAGTTACAGCAAGAGTTCCTGATAAAAGCCCTTACTGGATAAATTTATTCTTAGATAGAGGTGTTCAAGGTATAGTTGGCCCTCATGTAGAAACAAAACAAGAAGCACAGGATTTTGCGGATGCATGTTTATTCCCCCCATTAGGTAAAAGATCATGGGGAGGAGGAAGAGGGACAGAATTTAATGATGATCAAAAGCTATCAGATTATGGAGGAAAACTAAAATATGCGGAGTGGACCAATAATAATATGCTTGTAATAGCACAGATTGAATCCGTCCCTGGTTGGGATAATCTTGAAGAAATTCTTTCCGTTGAGGGACTTTCAGGAATTACTGGTGGCCCGAATGACCTTGCTGCTTCTATGGGCATTCCGGGAGAACCAGAAAATCCTAAAAGAAAAGAGCTAACTTCAAATATTGAGTCTTTGGCAAGAAGTAAAAATAAAATAGTTCAAGACGATATTATGAGTACTCTTGCAATACAAGAATTGATGATAGAAGGTGGGAGAAAATTTATAAAATAGATATAAAAATCAGATTTTATGAAAAATAGGTCTTTTATAAAATCTGGAAACAAAGAAATAGTATTACATGGTGATCTCTTGAGATATAAAAATGAAGAAGAGATCAAGGATATAGTTATAAAAAAAATAGACTCTATATCTATAGAGAATAATAAAGGGATACAATCTAATCTAGCATGGGCTATTCTTGGATTTATTGTTTCCATAATTTCATGGTATTTCTTGGACCAATCAATTTTGAGCACTTCTATAGCAATAATCAGTATGATTGCTGGTTTGATTTTTTTTGGCAGTTATTTTCTTTTATCAACATATAGCATATTGGTTATTAAGACTGCTAGATTAGATATTACAATTGAATTCTCATCTTTAAATAGGAGAAAGGTTAATGAGTTTAGAAGAATTTTACTCGCAAGATTGAAATAACTTACTAACTAACATTTAACTGAGGCAAAACTTCTAAGTTTTGATCATTTTTTAAGAATTTATTTTTTTTATAATCTATCAAACCTCGGCAAGCAATCATTAATCCATTATCTGTGCAATGCCTTCTTTCTGGAAATATTGATTCGATATCAGCCTTTCCAAAAGAATCTCTGATAAAGCCATTAGCAGCTACTCCACCTGAAACAAGAATCTTTTTACAACCATATTTTTTTGCTACATTAATAGATTTATTTAGAAGTACATCAGCTGCTGAAAGTTGAAAAGCATAAGCAATTTCAGATATTTCTTGTTTTATCTGATTTTTTGATAAATTATTAGAATATATCTTCTCGTAAGCTAAATTTTTTGATGCAGTTTTTAATCCACTAAAGCTAAATTCTTCATCAGTTCTCAACCAAGCTCTCGGTAATACATAGTCTTTTCTTACAGCATTTTTTGCCCAATTTTCAATAATAGGACCTCCTGGATAACCTAGCCCCAAAATCCTTGCAACTTTATCAAATGCTTCCCCTACAGCGTCATCTCTTGTCTGGCCCAAAAGTTTATAAGAATCGTAATCATTCATTAAAATCAATTCAGTATGTCCTCCAGAAATTAATAGAGCTATACATGGGAATATTTCATTTTTTGAAAAATCAAATCTATCATTGTCTATAAAACAAGCGGATATGTGACCTTCTAAATGATTTACTCCTATTAGTGGAATACTCAATGAATTAGATAAACCTTTTGCAAAGTTCACTCCAACAAGTAAAGATCCAGCAAGTCCAGGACCATTTGTAACAGCAATAGCAGACAATTCATTCACCGAAATTTTTGCTACTTGAATAGCCTCTTCTACTACCTTATGTATGTTTACAATATGAGCACGAGAAGCAAGTTCAGGGATTATTCCTCCATAAGGTGCATGCGTTTCTATTTGAGAAGCAACTACATTACTCAAAATATTACCTTTAAGATCAATTATTGAGCATGCAGTTTCATCACATGAAGTTTCGATTCCTAAAATTGTCATTATTATTTATTAATTTTTTTTTGAAGAGCTTTTAAATATATATTAATTTCAATTAATTTAGTCTAATTAAAATATGGAGAAAAAAAAATTTACGAAAAAAAAATTTTTATTCATTTTTGCTCTACTTGGTATATTCTTTTCCTTTTTTCAGCCTACATGCGGAGCTTTTACAAGAGTTACAGATTCAGGAGATGGATGCCCAGATTGGCCGACATGTTTCGGCTCATGGATCCCTCCATTAAATGATATTCATGCAATTATTGAGTGGAGCCATAGAACATCTGGTACATTATTTGGAATAGTTTCTATATTTTTAGTTGTTTTATCCTACCTTGTCTATAAAAAATTTAATTTCACAGTAAAAATCTATTTTTTTAACCTACTACTTATAATTATAGTTGGTGGAATAGGTGGAGCAGTTGTTTTATCAGAACTTAATCCTGCAATCAGAACAGTTCATTTAGCAGGAGCTCAAACTGTTGCGGCCTTAATGGTTGCAGCATTCATTTTACAATATCTAAAACCAGTCAAGACCACAAATAAGATAAGGGTACTGGCAACTATAACTTCTTTATTGGCTATCGCATCTCTACTTTCTGGAGCATATGCTGTCTGGCAAGGGGCGGGGTCTGTATGTTACAGATGGCCATTGTGTGATGACTATCTTATTCCAAGATATTCTAACCAATGGATACACATGGTACATAGAATTATTTCCTTGGTATTAATCCTACATATTTTACGACTTTCTATAATTCTTATTAGAACTCATTCAAGCAATGTACTTAGTAAGGCGGGGTATTTGCTGTTAGCAATGGGTACTCTTCAGACCATTATAGGTGCAACTATACCAATTTCGGATTTTTCAGTCTGGTCTAGGTCATTACATCTTGGTTTAGCAACTATCGTATGGATGGTTACCGTATCAATTATAATGTTGATTAAAGTAAAAAAACCTTGATGGCTTACAAATGAATTCTCTAATTAAAAACTACTTTCTTTTGACCAAACCTAGGGTCTTAACATTACTAATATTTAGTAGTTTTGGAGGAGCATTCTTGGCTAAGCAAGGAGTACCAAATTTAGCTGAAAGTTTTGGTCTATTTATTGGTGGCTATTGTTCGTCAGGTGCAGCAGCAACTTTAAACATGTACTTCGAAACAGATATTGATAAGGATATGGGGCGCACAAGAAATAGACCAATAGCGGAAGGAACTATTTCTCATAAACAAGCATTAGTATTTGCTATAGCTCTGGCTATACTCTCATTTACATCACTATATTTATTAAATAATTTATTGGCAGCTATTTTAGCTTTTGCTGGAGGCTTTTTTTATGTTGGAATTTATACCTTGTATCTCAAAAGAAGGACTATTCAAAATATTGTTATTGGAGGATCTGCAGGAGCTTTTCCTCCACTAGTAGGTTACGCGGCAATAAGTAATAATATAACTCTTGAGGCTTTATATCTTTTTCTAATAATATTCTTCTGGACGCCTCCTCATTTTTGGGCTTTAGCTATCATGATTAAGGATGACTATGAAAGGGCAAAAATACCTATGCTACCTGTGGTAAAAGGAATAAAAAATGCTTCATTACAAATATTTCTGTATTGTATTTTACTGATGTTTATCAGCTTACTTATAGTAACTATAGCTTCAAGTTTGGGATGGATTTATGTTACTAGTTCGATTGTTCTTGGTGCGATCTTAATTGCAAAGTCTTATAAGCTACTAAAACAATTAGATAGACCCTCCGCTGTGTCTACTTACAAATTCTCACTACTTTATCTTTTTTTACTGATCGGGGCAGTTATGATTGATAGTTCAGTAATCTTTATGGAATTATAAAAATTCTGTTCACGAATTAACTTGCTGTACTAAAGTCGCAAATCCCTCAGGTTCTCTAACAGCTAATTCAGCTAATGATTTCCTATCAATCTGAATATTTCTCTGAATCAATAAATTCATAAACTTAGAATATGATAATCCATTTTCTCTTGCAGCTGCATTTATTCTTGTAATAGCCAATTTTCTCATAGATCTTTTTTTAAGATGTCTATGCTTAGTAGAATAGTTTAATGCATGAGTCAAAGATTCTTTTGCTGCTCTAATTCTAGTTCGACTTGCCCCTCTATGACCCTTGACTTGTTTTAAGATAGACTTATGTTTTCTTTTGGTGGTCATTCCACCTTTTACTCTAGACATAGTTTCTGAAATTCCTTATATTAGATTTTTTATTTTATCTGAAATTCTTGTTGAATCTAGTTCAACTTTTCCACCGAATAATCTCTTAACTCTCTTAGCTTTTTTTCTTCTAAGATGACTTTTGGGACCTTTAGTTCTTACAAGCTTCCCAGATCCAGTGACATGAAATCTTTTTTTTGCAGCTTTATTTGTTTTTATTTTTGGCATTTGATTTATTTATTATCTTTTTCTTTATTTTTCATTGTGCCTATTGGGAATGCAGGTGAAACAACTAAACTTAAAGTTCTACCTTCATTTGATGGCCTTTTATCCAGTTTAGCCATATCTTTAACACCCTCAGCAACTGACCTCAAAACTTTCATAGCAAAGTCTGGATGAGCAGCTTCCCTTCCTCTGAGCATCACAGCAACTCTGACTTTGGATCCATCATCCAGTAAAGATCTAACTTTTTTGATTTTTAGCTCTACATCATGTTTTGATGTACCAGGCCTCAATCGTACTTCTCTTTGAGTCTGAGTTGTTTTACTCTTATTTTTTTTATCCCTCTTAGAGAGATTATACTTAAATTTTCCGTAATCTAGTAAACGACATACAGGAGGATCTTGGTTTGGAGAAACTTCAACCAAATCTAAACCATTATCAATAGCCATTTGTAGGGCTTCACTTGTCTTCAGTATTTTAGAGTT
>CETG01030335.1_pt1 | contig 23772 bp, 19 predicted proteins | sample 361471 | NCBI WGS metagenome assembly CETG01 (sample SAMEA2622696, study PRJEB7988) | marine metagenome | isolation source: saline water (ENVO:00002010), including | reverse complement strand
CGGTAGGGCTATGTTGCATTATTTCCCTAGCCCATCGAACTCCTTCATTCTCGAGATCATCAAGTGTTGTGATCGAATTAACAAGCCCCATATTTAATGCTTCTTTAGCACCATATTGCCTACATAAAAACCAAATCTCACGCGCCTTTCTCTGTCCTACCACTCTCGCAAGGAAACCAGCGCCAAAGCCAGCATCAAAACTTCCAACCTTCGGGCCCGTTTGTCCAAAAATTGCATTTTCAGCCGCCAAGCTTAAATCCGATAACAAATGCAAAACTTGCCCACCTCCTATTGCATAACCAGCTACTAAAGCTATGACAACCTTGGGAAGACTTCGGACAATCCTCTGTAAATCTAAAACATTTAAACGAGGCATCCCTTTCTGATCGATATAACCTCCTTCACCCCTTACTGTCTGATCACCTCCAGAACAAAAAGAAAAAACACCATCTTTCGAAGGACCAACACCAGTAAAAAGGACTACTCCAAGTCGACTATCATCACGAATCTTAGTAAATGCATGGCAAAGCTCTATAACAGTTTCAGGACGGAATGCATTTCTTTTCTCAGGACGATTAATAGCGACTCGTGCAATACCTTCTGAACTTCTATCTAATAAAATATCTTCATACTCTCCCCATTCTTCCCAAACAATTTCGGATTTACCTGGTAAGACTCTTCTTGAAGAGCTCATATCACCAAAACTATTGATCATAATCTCAGTGCTCCTTATCTTTATCTTGAATAATCATATGAATATGCTCCTTCAAATAGTCCTGAAGATACTTCCTTAAATGATTATCTTTATTAGGGCAAGTGCAAACTCGCAATAAAACAGTGCCATTTAAGGAGATTGCCCATTCAATCCCAATCTCCAAATCTTCTAAAGAAGAAATTTGTCTATATGGAATCTCATGAGCCGAAGCAAGGGCGAGGGGATCAACATTTTGAGGCATCAAAAATAGTTTATTGAGACTTCCTTTTTGGAATTCATCTAAATTCAACTGACTAAAGATTCCTCCTCCACCGTTATCAATCAATAAAACTATTAAAGGGGGTGCATAAGGATTAGCAAATAACCAACCATTACTGTCATGAAGTAACGCCAAGTCACCAGTAACTAAAAGCATTGGCCCAACAGCTATTGATAATCCCATCGCCAAAGAAAGAGTCCCGTCAATACCTGAAGCACCTCTAAAGCCAAAACATCTTTTAGAAAAAGAATCTAATCCTCCAAAACTTATCCAGTCCCGAACAGGACTACTCGCCGAAAGCATTACACAAAAATCCGAAGGCAACAACCTAGGTATCAATCGAGCCAAAGCAGGCTCGGTAACTTGCCCCTTCAATTCCATTTTCTCTTCCAACCATTTATCTGTAATTTGATCTCTATAAAGCAAATCTTTCAAGAAATCACTCGATTGAACACTTGGATGCTCACTAGAATTAAAGAGGGGTTTAAGAAATTTTTGCCAGAAAGAAAATAAACCGTTACTCCATTGATTAGACAAACCAAGAGGATCAAGATAACGTTGATCGCCCTCAGTAATTATTATTTGATTTTTACCTAATTTAATTAGCCAACTTTCCAAAATCCTGCTAGAAGGCAAAGGTCCTAAACGTAAAACATTTAATCCATTTTTAGGTAGTCTAATTCCAGCTTTTAGCAGAAACTCCCAGTGGGGAATCAACCCAGGTTGATTCATATCTACTCCAGATAAAGGATCAGCAAAAATTGGCCAGCTAGTAATTGACTGAAGACCTCTCAAAGTGTCTTTGAAAATAAATAATTCTTTAGAAGAGCCTCTCCATGGACCAACAATAATAATTCCTGGTTTAAAAGGATCTAAGTCAAAGACGTCTAGATAAACTTGATGAATATTTGTTTTTTTTAATTCCCAAACTTTTTGTTTTGCAACAACAATTTGAGGATGCCAATTTGACCAAATATCTTTTTGTTCAGAAAGAGAAGCATGCAAAGGCTCTTCAAAAGAAAGATTGCAATGAACTGGTCCAGGTGATTCATGACATTTTTGCCATGATCCATTAACGATTTTTTTCAGAGTTGATTCACTACAACTATGAAGTCCAGCTGGAGGACCTTGTTGGATCAATCTACAAACTGATTTCAAGAAATCCTCTTGATTGACGGTCTGATTTGCCCCACAATTTTTTAATCTTTGAGGGCGATCAGCGGTAATAAATATGACTGGCTGACAAGAACGATCAGCCTCAATAGCCGCTGGCAAAAGATTTCCAACTGCGCTTCCTGAAGTTGTAACGACAATTGTGGCCTTACCGGTAGCAGTACTAATACCAAGAGCCAAAAAAGCGGCTGATCGCTCATCAATTGCGGTAATTAATTTCAAGTCATAATGTTCAGCGAGTCCTCCAGCCGCGAGAGCTAAAGGACCTGATCTACTCCCTGGACAAAGCACAAGATATTCCAATCCATTTGCTATAAAAGCTTCTAAAAGCTTTATGCAAACAAACAAGTTTTCGCGTGCTAAAGACAGGGTTTGAAGAGTAATTAATCAGATCCTCGGACAAAACAGCTCATTCCTGTATATCTAAACAAAAATTTCAATGTCAAATCCATCTAAAAATTCATCACCTCAAAAGGTAAATACATGGATAACTGTAGTCATATGGGCAATACTATCTCTTTTCCTAAGGTGGCAAGTTATAGAACCTAGATGGATACCCTCTGGTTCTATGCTTCCCACATTGCAACTTCAAGACAAAATTCTGGTCGAGAAAATTCGACCCAGATTAAATCTTGCACTTAATAAGCATCTTAATAGAGATGATTTAGTAGTTTTCAAACCTCCTGAAAACCTAATAAAAACAGGCTACGATCCAGACTCAGCATTAATAAAAAGGGTTGTAGGTATTCCTGGAGATTTAATCGAGATCCATGACGGAAAACTTTTTAGGAACAAACTATTGATCGAAGAACAATGGATAACTGAACCTATGAGTTACTCTATGGATCCAATAATTGTTCCAATAAATTCTCTATGGGTATTAGGAGACAACCGTAATAACAGCCTTGATTCACATTTCTGGGGTCCTTTACCTGAAAAGAATGTAATTGGAACCGCCATTTTCAAATATTGGCCATTAAATAAGGCAGGTCCTATTCGGTTCCCACACCCTAGTAAGATTTAAACATTGGACCATATTGAGATATGGTCAATTACGTGATGGAGAGCACACTGGGATGTTCAACCCGGAGTTTCTTACTACAGACAATAGCGATGGGCAGGATGGGAATGCACTAATTCAATATCTTCAGGAGCAGTCTCCTGACGTGCTCCAAAGGGTTGCTAAGTCAGCCAGTAACGATATACAAGACATTATTCGTCATAACGTTCAGGGGCTTCTAGGGATGCTCCCAGGCGAACAATTCGAAGTAAAAGTCACTTCGTCAAAAGAACATTTTGCAAGTCTTCTTGCTTCAGCAATGATGACAGGATATTTTTTACGTCAAATGGAACAAAGAAAAGAATTAGAGGAATCCTTAATATCTGATGAAGAAATGTCTATTGATCCTGAAGATTTTAATCTTTAAATACCTTTAAAGGATCAGCAGGAACTACCCCTAAATCAACTAGTTTATTATCTAACCAATTTAAAAAACTCCAATTATCTTTACTTGGGGCCCAATCTTTTTTAGAAATTTTTCTTCTTAAATCAATAGCATCGTTTCTTGAGAACCGAAGAGGAGCAGTGTAATGAGAAGAAATCAACCATCTTAAACCATTTATTGAAGCGACCTTATCAAGCCAAGCCAAATAAGTCTCTTTGGACCTAGGAAAAACAAGTCGTTCTAAAACTGGAGCTATTTGAACAACAGCTCCTTTAGGGCTAAGAAGATTTTTAGCAGAGGACTGCCAATCTTTTTCCCAAGAAAATGGATAGATTCCAAAATGAGCTCTTGGATTCCTAAGACCTGCCCTAAATGAATTCTTTAAGACTTCAACAACAGAAGGTATAGATAATTTTGCAGGCCTAAGAAAAGAGGCAAACAAAACTATCCGTCTCCATCCTTTGGCCCTCGAATCGAAATTATCAACAAGCAGCTCATCTCCTCTTTCGCGTGCATGAAATAAAAGTGGCGTGGGATCTAAATCGAAAAGTTCTGGGGGAGCAGATTCAATTCCAATCAAAGCATCTGTAACAAGTAATGATTTTGATTTTTTGTGGAAACAGGAAACCTCCTGAAACCTACCCAAACCAATATCTAAAGGTCCTAATGAGAACCATTCAAACAAATCTGGATAAGGCAATCCATCATCAAATAAGACTTTTGTTCTTTTAGAGGGGATTCCTATCCAATCCAAAGGCAAATCAAAAGGGAAACTCCATTGCCCAGGACAAATCCATAAATTTGAGTCAGGAAATAATCTAGATAAAGAAGGCAAAGAAATCTTATGTTCCAATCCTGATGCTGTAGGTAAAATAATTTCCTTCACTGGTCCATGCTTAGTTACAAGCATTTTTAAATCTTTAAGCAATTCAGGTGTTGGAGGAAGCGAATTAAACAACATCAATCCGCCTGGGACTTTTATTACTGAAAGTCTTACTGGCACAGCAACGTAATAAATTCCTTGTAATTGCTCAAAACTCCAAATTTGATTAGGAATTATTTCTTTAAAAATAGTTCTTTTCTTCCCGTAAGGATATAGAGGCAACAATGGCCACCAAGGCCAAGACTGATAATTACTTAAGCGGTCTATTTCAATTTTTTCAGTATTTTTTTCCACCTTTACGGAGAGATAGAAGAATGAGACTTCAAGATCCCATATCTAGGTGCAAATAGAAATGCAATCAAAAAAATAAATGTCTGTACTAAAACAATTGAACCACCAGTTTCTATATCAGACCAATAACTAATATATACGCCTAAAATACTAGATATAACACTGCTAAGTACCGCCAAGCATGCCATTCTATCAAAGCGATCAGTTAACAAGTATGCAGTTGCACCAGGAGTTATTAACATTGCTATAACAAGAATAATTCCCACAGTTTGGAGCCCAACAACAGCAGACAAACTTAGAAGAGACAACAACAAATAATGCAGCAAACCTGTGTTAATACCAATTGACCTTGCATGAGTAGGATCAAAACAATATAGCATTAAATCTTTTCTAAAAATTAACAGCATAATTACAACAAAAAAACAAATAATAAGAGTCTGATTAACATCCGAATTAGATATTCCTAATGGACTACCAAAAAGAATATGCATTAAGTCAATATTACTTTTTATTTTTGAAACCAATACCAATCCAAGAGCAAAGAAACCAGTAAATACAAGGCCTATAACCGTATCTTCCTTAATTCGGGATTTTTGCTTTACGAAACCAATTAAAGCTACTGAACCTACCCCAAAAACAAATGCCCCTAAAGAGAAAGGAAGGCCTAGTGCATAAGCAACAACAACTCCAGGCATTACTGCATGTGATACTGCATCTCCCATAAGGGCCCATCCTTTAAGAGTCATATAACAAGAAAGCAAACCACAAACAGCACCTACAAGAGCACTTACCATGAGTGCCCTTCTCATGAATTCATGAGCTAAAGGATCAAAAACAAAAGACAATGGTTCTATTACAGCTAAACAATCATTCATCCTTTAAAAATCTTCTCCTTTTGAAGATGTTGACCCAAAAAGAGGATCTGGAGATAAACCTCCAAAAGTCATATTTAAATTCTCTTTAGTAAAGACTTCTGAGGTGTCTCCATAAGCTAAAACTGTCTTATTTATAAGAACAACAATGTCACAAAAGTCCCTGACATGACTTAAATCATGAGTCGAAATGAGGATAGTTCTACCTTCTTGTCTAAATTGAAGAAATAGTTCAGACATTAGTTTTTCAGTAGGCACGTCTACCCCTGTAAAAGGTTCATCAAGCAGAAGCACAGAAGCTCTTTGAGCTATAGCTCTAGCCAAGAAAGCCCTTTTCCTTTGTCCCCCAGAAAGATTTCCGATAGGTCTTCGTCTTAAATCAAGAAGATCTACCCTTTCTAATGCATGCCAAACAGCTCTTCTGTCAGATTCTCTTGGGATTCTTAAAAAGTTCATCGACCCATAACGGCCCATCATTACTACATCCCAAACACTGACAGGGAAACTGCAATCAACCCCCTCACTTTGAGGAACGTAAGCAACAGCCTGCTCACTTTGGGCCTTTCGAACATCTACCCCATTTATCTTGATCTTTCCAGTGGATGGTCGAACAAAACCCATCAAAGCCTTAAAAAAAGTGGATTTACCTGCGCCATTCATTCCTACAAGTCCACATATTGAACCTGCCTTAACCTTTAAACTTGCATCGTAAAGAGCAACAAGTCCGTTGTAATCAACACAAATTTGTTCCGCCTGAATACGAAATTTATAGTTGCTGTCTTTATTAAATGAATAAGCCATTATTCAGGATTCAATTCCGCAGCTAAGCCTTTCATAATTAATCGTACGTTGTAACGCTGAAGATCCAACAAAGTTGAAGCAGGGCCATCGGGCATTGAAAGAGAATCAACAAAAAAGTTGCCTCCAAAAATAGCTCCACTTTCTTTTGCAACTTCTTTCTGTGCCTTTGAACTCACAGTGGTCTCACAAAAAATGGTTGGAATAGCTTTCTCTTTTATCTTTTCAATAAGTGCTGCCATTCGCCTAGGCGTCACTTGAGTTTCTGCATTTACTGGCCATAAATATGCCTCTTCCATCCCATAATCTTGCGCAAGATAACTAAAAGCACCCTCACAACTTACTAAGATTTTTTTTTCAGGCGGGATAAGCGACAAATATGACCGCAGTTCTTTATCAAGTTCCACAAGTTCTTCTTTGTATGCATTTGCATTAGATTCAAAAACTTCTACGCCATCAGGATCAATCTTAGAAAAAGCTTCTAACAACTTATCAACGTAATAAATTGATCTTTTGGGGGACATCCATACATGAGGGTTGGGCTTACCTTGATAGGAATCACCTTCTATCAAGATTGGCTCCATTCCTTCTGATAAAACAACTTTAGGAATATTCCCTACGCTTGAAGAAAACTTGTCAATCCATGATTCCAAGCCCAAACCATTTTCAATAAGAAGAACTGCTCCTTTTGCCTTTACAAGATCGCTAGGAGTGAATTGATATCCATGTATTTCTGAACCAGGCTTGGTAATTGATTTAATTGCAAAGCGATCTCCAGCGACATTGCTTGCCATATCAGCAAGAATAGTAAAAGTAGTTAACACAAATGGCTTTTCTGGTCCTACTTGTGATGAATTAATCTTCTTTGAAGCACAAGAAGTAATAAGAAATAAAAGCATTAAAAGAAGAATCTTTATACTTTTATTCCTAAAAAGATATTCTTTTATATCCATTCTAAAATCTTCCCAGAAATTTAACTAGGCAATATCTTTGCATTTAATTGAGCTTCTTTAACTTGATTTTGAATCCAACTTTTACCCTGATTTAAAAAACCAACCCAATCTACTCGCTCCTCTTCTGCTGCTGCTGTAACTAACTGCGACGCCTGATGTTTAAGCAATTCAAGATCTGGTTCCAAAACCCCATTATTCAAGGCCATCCAATCAGCCATAGAACGACCAACCACCCTAGTTAAATAAGCAGCACTTAAAGCTTGCATAGAGCCAGCAGCTACCCAACTTCCACCATGGAACTTGGCTACACCTAAAAGCGCCTGTCCACTCCATTCAACTACTCCTTGGGCAATTGCAGCGATTGCAAGTTGGCGCGCTACGGTTTGAAGCATTTCTGGCTGAATCTTGCAAGACCAAATTTTGGCCATCTCTTGAATCATTAATCCATTAACAACTGCTACTGAAAGCAAATCGGCCGAAGGGACAGGAGAAGCAAATACTGCACCTGCGACAATCCATTGAGAACGATTCTGAATACTCTTAAATTTATCTCTTCTAAGGGTTTCCAAATCAGCCTGCCAAGAAGAATGAAGTATCGATAACAACCTCTGCTTAGTTATCTCAATATTGGTTTTAGGTTGATCTAAAACATTTCTTATAGGACTTAAAACTGAAGACATCTCTTCAGAAGAACCAACCAACCTAAGTACCCTTGAAGACCAGCAAGAAGGTAATTGAGCCTGCAGATCTTTAAGCTGCTCATCCCATGTAGATGAGTCCTTCCAGGAGACCATAACCCAAGATGGCTGATCTTCTGGGATTTTCTTAAGCCAGAGCAAATCTGCTGCTCTTAAAGGCAATGGCAATACATATACCAGTAAATCCTGCTCATAGACACTATTAGGCAAAACCCATGATTCATCTCTAATAGGAAGAATCGACTTAAAAGAAAGGTTTAAAGAAGCTTCATTAGAGAGTGCTAATTCAACTTCGTTCTTATTTGGAAGCTCTACTCCAGCAGTACTGATAAAAGAAATATTTTGAGGTTCAGATCTTTCAAGAATTCCTTCCAAATAATTTATTCTCAATTTTCTATTGATTAGGGATTTCTCTGATTCTTCCAATTCTTCAAACTGCTCGAGAGTCTCATAGCATCGACTAATCCATCCTTGAACAGTAGAAGGAGATTTAAAACTTCCTTTTTCCGATTTAACAAACCACCAAATCCCTGCTCCAACAGCAAGAATCCCAAGCCCCCCTCCCGGGATATGTACCAAATCGCTTAAAACCCATTGACCTAGGAATAAAGTTCCAAAGAAAAATCCAATCTTCCCAATCGATCCAGAGGGAATACTGATCGGAAGAGACAGGGATGAAAAATTTTTCACGAAATTCATAAATTCATATTCTTCTTAGCTCACTTAGAGATTAAAGCAAACTCCAAAGCCCTAACCCCTTCCCATAACAAGTATTTACTTAAAAAAAAACAACATCTAAAAAGTTAGCATTTCTTATCAACGTATTTCTAAAGGAACCAATCAAATGTGAATCTGCTAAAGGAAAGGCCTAATTCATCACATAGGTCAGCAGAATGAGTCACACTTGCCTTTGATAGTTAGGCTTAAGGCCATGGTTGATTCTTATAACGATCCACAACAAAATGGAAGGCACTTCGACAACTCCAGGAATGGAGGTCGAGGTGGTTTTAGAGGAGGACGAAACACTGGGAACAGAGAAGGAGGAGGGTTTCGCATACGCCTAAGCGAAAACGAAATGCGTTCTGCTCGGATAATTCAAGAAGCTTTTAATCTTCGTTCCACAGTTGCAGTTCTTGGCTTTGCAGTAAGAACTCTCGCCGAGATGTTAGAGCAAGGAAAACTTGACGAATTTGTGAATGAATATCGAGCTCAAGGACCTAGGGGCAATAATCAAAGACAACAAAACCCTAGAAACAATAGTTTTGATGATCAAAAAGAAGCCTCATCAACTGCTGTAAAAGCAAATCCTTTTGCACGGCCAGCCAAGCCTGAGTCCCCGTCAGAAGAAAATCAAGAGGACTCTTCTAAGAAGGAAGAAACTCTAACTTCAGAAAATCAAACTGAAGAGGAGAAAACACCTACAGAAGAGTCCTAACAAATGGCCTTAAAGCGGGTTCTCTCAGGAGTGCAACCAACTGGGGCACTTCATTTAGGTAATTGGCTAGGAGCAATTCGCAATTGGGTAGAGCTTCAAAAGACCCATGAAACTTTTGTTTGTGTAGTTGATTTGCATGCAATAACTATTCAACATGACCCTAAATTATTAGCAAATAACACTATTTCAACTGCTGCTCTTTACTTGGCCTGTGGAATGGATCCAATCCACTGTTCAATTTTTATACAAAGTCAAATAACTGCTCATAGTGAACTTTGTTGGCTTCTTAACTGCGTGACTCCGTTGAACTGGATGGAAAGAATGATTCAGTTCAAAGAAAAAGCCATTAAACATGGAGACAATGTTTCTATTGGATTACTGGACTATCCAGTACTAATGGCTTCTGACATTCTTTTATATGATGCCGACCTTGTTCCAGTAGGAGAAGACCAAAAACAACATTTAGAACTTGCTAGGGATATAGCCCAACAAAGAATTAACTCACGATTTAGCAAAGAAGGATCTCCTATTTTAAAAGTGCCAAAACCATTAATTCTCAATGAAGGTGCAAAGGTAATGAGCCTAAGTGATGCTCGAAATAAGATGAGTAAAAGTGATCCAAATGAAGCTAGCCGTATTGCTCTTCTTGATTCTCCAGAGCTAATAACAAAAAAAATTAAACGTGCAAAGACTGATTCTCAGATTGGTCTTGAATTTGGAAATATTGACAGGCCTGAAGCAGATAATCTTTTAGGTATTTATTCAATCCTTAGCGGAAATGGTAAAGAAAAATCTGCCAAAGAATGTGAAGAGATGGGTTGGGGCAAATTTAAACCTTTACTTGCAGAAGTGACTGTTGAGGCTCTATTACCAATTCAAAAAAGATATCAAGAGCTTATAAAAGATCCTGCAGAAATTCATCGAATTCTTAAACAGGGGAAAGATAAAGCTGAAGAAGTAGCGAACAGAACCTTAAATAGAGTCAGAGAAGCACTTGGTTTCCTGAAAACCGAATATTAATCATGCCAATAATCACTCTTCCGGATGGAAGTAAAAAACATTTTAATGGCTCTGTAACCACAAAGGAAATAGCTGAAAGCATCGGACCAGGACTTGCAAAAGCTGCTATAGCAGGAAAAGTAAATGATGAGCTATTAGATACTTGTATCCCAATAAATTCTGATTCAAAGATAAAAATAATCACAGCCAAAGATCCTGAAGGTATAGAAATTATCAGACATTCATTTGCCCACCTTGTAGGCCATGCAGTAAAACAACTTTTCCCAAATACAAAAATGGCAATAGGGCCTGTAATTGAAGATGGATTTTATTATGATATTGCCTATGAAAAAACATTTACACCTGATGATCTGAGAAAGATTGAAATAAGGATCAGTGATCTAACAAAACAAAATTATGATGTAATAGTTGAAATCGTTTCTCATGAACAAGCAAGAAAAGTATTTAAAGAAAGGAATGAAGATTACAAAGTTAAGTTAATAGATGAGATACCATCAAATGAAATAATCAAACTATATAAACATCAAGAATATATCGACATGTGCAGGGGACCTCATGTCCCAAATACTCAACACCTAAAATCATTCAAGCTTATAAAAGTTGCAGGTGCATATTGGAAAGGTGATTCAAATAATGAGATGTTGCAAAGAATTTATGGTACAGCCTGGGAGAACAAAAAAGAGCTTAAAGAATATTTAATTAGAATTGAAGAGGCTGAGAAAAGAGATCATAGAAAGATAGCAAAAAGGTTGTCACTGTTTCATACTCAAGAGGAATCGCCTGGTATGATTTTCTGGCACCCAAAAGGATGGACAATTTATCAAGTATTAGAACAATATATTCGTGCTAAAATAAGTAAGAATGACTACCAAGAGATAAAAACACCCCAAGCTGTTGATAGAAGTTTATGGGAAAAATCTGGACATTGGGAAAAGTTTAAAGAAGACATGTTTACCACTACCTCAGAAAATCGTGAATATGCAATAAAACCAATGAATTGCCCTTGCCATGTACAAATCTTTAACCAAGGTCTTAAAAGTTATCGAGACTTACCTATTCGACTCGCAGAATTTGGATCATGTCATCGCAACGAACCATCTGGAGCATTACATGGACTAATGCGAGTAAGAAATTTCATCCAAGATGATGCACATATTTTCTGTACGGAGGAACAAATCCAATTAGAAGTAACTAATTTCATTGATCTAGTTTTTGAAGTTTATAAAGATTTTGGATTTGACTCAATTATAATTAAATTATCTACAAGACCTGAGAAAAGAGTTGGGACTGACGAAATATGGGAGAAATCAGAGAAATCTTTATCAGATGCTTTGAATTCTAAGGGTATTGAATGGTCAATACTCCCTGGAGAAGGAGCTTTTTACGGTCCAAAAATAGAATTTTCATTAAAAGATTGTCTTAATAGGATTTGGCAATGTGGAACAATTCAAGTAGATTTTTCCATGCCTGAAAGGCTAGGTGCAAGCTATATAAATGAGACTGGGGAGAGGAAAACACCTGTAATGCTTCATAGAGCAATATTAGGTTCATTTGAAAGATTTATTGGAATACTAATAGAACATTATGCAGGTAACTTTCCTGCATGGTTAGCTCCATTGCAAGTTATAATAATTGGGATAACTAATAGAAACAATAACTATTGCATAAAGGTAAAAAATGAATTGGCAAATGATTTTTATAGAGTCGATCATGATTTAAGGAATGAAAAGATTGGGCTAAAAATCAGAGAACATACTCTACAGAAAGTGCCTTATCTATTAATCATTGGTGACAAGGAAGAACAAAACAATCAAGTTTCTATAAGGACGAGATGCGGGAAAGATCTAGGTAGTATGAGTCTAGAAAAATTCAAAATCATATTAAATAATCAAATAAATCTAAAAGGTAGAATTGAAAAATAATACCTCAATTACTACCTAATCAATATGAGATAATTTATGAATTTACTAGCTGGAGACATCGGTGGAACAAAAACACTATTAGCCATTTACGAATGGAAAGGTAATCCAAAGAAAATACATCAAAAAAAATATTTTTCTAAAGACTGGGATTCTTTTGATTCGATTATCCTAGATTTCATAAAAACCCAACCAGAAGGAATTGAGCCTGCAAATTATGGGTGTATAGGAGTAGCAGGTCGAGTAATAAATAATTCTTGTAAGATTACAAATCTAGAATGGGAAATATGTTTAGAAAAAATTTGCAAATTAGCTCATCTAAAGAAACTCGAATTAATTAATGATTTCTCGGTTTTAATTTATGGCCTACAATACCTTAAAGAACATCAATATGAGATTATCCAAGGTGGTTATAAAAACAACAATCAATCAATCAATGGATTAGTTGCAATACTTGGGGCTGGGACTGGACTAGGTATATCTCGAGGATTAATCTCATCTAAGGAATCACATGTTTTCCCTAGTGAGGGTGGGCATTGCGAATTTTCTCCTAGAACAGAAAAAGAATGGAATCTTCTAAAATGGCTAAAGAAAGATCTCGGCCTTAAACGTATATCCTTAGAAAAAATTGTAAGTGGAAGAGGATTAGGCAATATCGCTCGATGGCTATTAATGCAACCTGAAGCAAAATCGCACCCCTTAAGACAATTCGCGGAAAACTATCCTATTAATTCATTTAAGGACCAAGATATATCCTCAATGGCTAGTGAATTAGCAATGAATGGAGACCAACTTATGTTGGAAGCTTTAAAAATCTGGCTAAATGCCTATGGTTCTGCAGCTGGAGATCTCGCATTACAAGAACTTTGTTATGCGGGGCTATGGATTGGAGGAGGGACCGCTAAGAAACATCTCCTGGGGTTAAAATCAAATGATTTTCTTGAACCTCTTAGAGATAAAGGTCGTTTTCGACCTTTTCTAGAGACCCTTCCCATAATGGTATTAACAGATCCTGAAGCTGGACTATTTAGTGCTGGATGCAGAGCCTTTCAACTGCCCTATGAAATGGGAAACTTAGATTAATCATAAAAAAATAATGCGCCCACCGGGAATAGGTGAAAAAGTAATAGTTGAGGTCCCCTCCACGACAGCAAATATGGGGCCTGGATTTGACTGTCTAGGAGCTGCTTTAGATCTAAAGAACCAATTCACCATTACAAGAATTGAAGGAAGTTCAAAAGTGTTTGAACTGATTATGGAAAGCACCGAAGGTAATCATTTAAGGGGTGGACCAGACAATCTTTTCTATAGAGCTGCTCAAAGAGTCTGGAAAACTGCTCAAATTGAACCTGTGGCTCTTGAAGCGAGAGTTAAACTTGCAGTTCCTCCTGCAAGAGGGCTTGGAAGCAGCGCAACGGCAATTGTTGCAGGTCTTGTTGGTGCCAATGCTTTAATGGGATTTCCTCTCCCAAAAGAAAAACTTTTAGAGCTTGCAATAGATATTGAAGGACATCCAGATAATGTCGTTCCATCCCTACTTGGAGGATTATGTCTAACCGCAAAAGCGGCTTCGGAGAGGTGGAGAGTAATTAAATGCGAATGGGATCAATCAATTACAACTGTTGTAGCAATTCCTTCGCTTCGACTTAGCACTAGCGAAGCAAGACGTGTAATGCCAAAAAACGTTCCAATAGGAGATGCAGTTATGAACTTAGGAGCATTATCACTTTTACTTCAAGGGCTAAGAACAGGTAATTCAGAACTTATTGCCGATGGTATGCATGATCGACTTCATGAACCTTATCGATGGGGGTTAATCAAAGGTGGACTTAAGGTGAGAGAGGCTGCCATCAAATCAGGAGCCCTAGGTTGCGCAATCAGTGGAGCCGGTCCAAGCATCCTTGCTATTTGCAAAGAATCACAAAGTCGAGCAATTAGCCAAGCGATGGTAAGGGCTTGGGAGCAAGAAGGAGTAGCCAGCCGAGCTCCGATTTTAAGCCTCCAAAGGAGAGGCAGCGAATGCGTCCAGAGGATTAAGTGAGTAGTTTTACTTACCCAAGGACCTAGTTCCTGATAGGTTCATTGTCATTCTTTCGCAAACCATGGAAGCCAATTTCCCTCTTACGGTTGCATCTCAATCTTCAATACCCTGGCTTTCCTTAATAGTTCTTTTGCCTGCAATAGGGGCTTTGGCAATGCCATTACTACCTAAAGAAGGAAAAGATTATCCGAACCTTGCTAGAAATATCGCGATAGGATTCTTATCAATAGATTTTCTATTAATAGTTGGAGTATTAGGAATACTTTTTAATAAAAAATATATAGGTCTTCAATTAATAGAAAGACTTAATTGGCTCCCTTCGATTGGTCTTGAATGGTCTCTTGGTGTAGATGGAATTTCTGCACCTTTAGTTATTTTAAGTGGATTGATAACACTTCTCTCTGCAATAGCAAGTTGGAAAATTAAAAATAAAACTAGACTATATTTCGCACTTTTACTGGTTCAAGCATCAGCCCAGGCATTAGTTTTTTTATCTCAAGATTTCCTTTTATTCTTTCTTGCTTGGGAATTAGAACTTGTTCCAGTTTATTTATTAATTGCAATTTGGGGGGGGAATAGACGCCTTTATGCTGCTACTAAATTTATTTTATACACAGCCCTTGCCTCCTTACTAATACTAATAAGTGGTCTAGCTTTGGCATTATCTGGTGACGTTTTTACATTAAATTTAAGTGAACTTTCCCTAAAATCGACTTCCGGAACTTTTGCAATTCTTTGTTATTTAGGATTCCTTATAGGTTTTGGAGTAAAGCTTCCTATTTTCCCTCTGCATACCTGGTTACCCGATGCTCATGGAGAAGCAAATGCCCCTGTTTCAATGCTACTTGCAGGAGTATTACTAAAAATGGGTGGATATGCACTTTTAAGGTTTAACGTTCAAATTCTTCCTGAAGCACACCTCAAACTTGCTCCTGCACTAATAATTATTGGGATAGTGAATATTATTTATGGAGCATTAAATGCTTTTGCTCAAGACAATGTGAAGAGGCGAATTGCATGCAGTTCCGTAAGTCATATGGGTTTTGTACTTTTAGGTATTGGAGCGATAGATGCACTTGGCATTAGTGGAGCAATGCTGCAAATGATTAGTCATGGGCTGATAGCTGCAGCAATGTTTTTTGTCACTGGGAGTTTCTACGAAAGAACCAATACTCTCTCAATTCCAAATATGGGAGGATTAGCAAAAGTGCTGCCCATAACTTTTGCACTTTTTCTTATAAGTTCTCTAGCCTCATTAGCACTTCCAGGGATGAGTGGATTTATAAGCGAGATAACTGTCTTTCTTGGGATAACAAGCCAGGAAGGATTTACTTCTCTATTTAGAGCTATTGCGATTCTTCTTGCAGCAATTGGATTAGTTCTTACGCCTATATATCTTTTATCAATGTGCCGTCGCGTTTTCTTCGGTCCAAGAATTCCAGCTTTAGCAATGGTTGAAGAAATGAGTTTTCGAGAATTAACAATAGGTCTTAGTCTTTTGGGCCCAACATTAGTAATTGGTTTTTGGCCAAGAATTGCAATTGATTTATATGAGACTTCAACTAATGCGCTTGCAAATCAACTCTTAAGTCATAAGGTATTAGCCCTTAGTCAATCATTCCAATTAGGTTGAAATGGCAAATCAAGAGACATTTTCTGCCCTCCTTGCAGGACATGGGTTACCTAATTACAAAAAAATAACAGCAAAAGAAATAACACAACATTTTCCGTCTTTACTAAAAAACTTAAACAAGAGTCTAACTTTTCTAGAAAATTCATTAGAAGAGAAGCTCAGTCAAAATCAAATATTGACTTGGGATGAGGTTATGAACCCTCTCAATCAAATTGGAGAAAAACTCAGATGGAGTTGGGGGGTTATTTCTCACTTAAATGCTGTATGCAATTCGAAAGAGTTACGTAATGCTTATGCTGAACAACAACCAGACGTAGTTCGTTTCAGCAATAAAATTGGTCAAAGTCAGATTATATATAAATCACTCAAAACCTTAAGGGATCGACAACACGTAAATCTTGACGAAACACAATTGCGAATCATCAAAGCTGAACTACTATCAATGAGCCATCGAGGCGTTGGATTAAATGGAGAGAAAAAGAAAACCTTTAATGAAACAAGTGAAAGATTAGCCGAACTATCAAACAATTTTAGTAATAACGTCCTCGATGCCACTAAAGACTGGAGTTTATTACTAACTAAACCTTCAGAAGTCGACGGGCTACCACCGCGAATATTAGAGGCTTTAGCTATTTCAGCCCAAGATTCTAACGAAACAATATCCAATAAAGATGATCAATCGAATATAAACAAAGGTCCATGGCGAATTACTCTCGACATGCCAAGTTATATAGCATTTATAACCTACGCCAAAAACAGATCACTACGAGAAGTTATCTATAAAGCTCATGTAAGCCGAGCAAGTGGTAAAGGTTTCAATAACAAGGAAATAATTGAAAAGATTCTGACGCTAAGAAGAGAACAAGCAAACCTTCTAGGCTATAAAGATTGGGCAGAGTTAAGCCTGGCCAGCAAAATGGCTGAAAATGTTGATGATGTTGAAAAATTGATCGAAGAATTGCGTTCTGCAGCAATGCCCGCAGCCCAAGTAGAGCTAAGAGATTTACACGAATGCTCGCGCCGTTATGGAGCTCCAGAATCAAACAATTTAAAGCCGTGGGATATCCCTTTTTGGGCGGAAAAACTGCGCCAAGAAAAGTTTAATCTCAACCAAGAATCACTTAGACCGTGGTTCCCTCTCGAAAAGGTTTTAGAAGGCCTTTTTCAATTGTGCGAAAAACTCTTCGATATAAAAATCATCTCAATCCAAAACGAAGATATCCCCAAATGGCATCCAGATGTAAGTTTTTATCATGTATTAGATAGCAATAAAGAAGAAATCGCTGCATTTTATTTGGATCCATTTAGTCGAGCCGAGACAAAACGTGGAGGGGCATGGATGGATGAGTGCCTAACGCGTGAATTAAAAGCTGATGGCACAAGAGTTCTTCCAGTTGCCTACTTAATTTGCAATCAAACACCTCCAACAGAGACAACACCAAGTTTAATGAGCTTTGAGGAAGTAGAAACTCTTTTTCATGAATTTGGCCATGGACTTCAACATATGCTTACTCTTGTCGACTATCCACAAGCATCTGGTATAAACAATGTGGAATGGGATGCGGTCGAGATTCCAAGTCAATTTATGGAAAATTGGTGTCTTGATCGTTCAACAATTATGGGAATTGCAAAACATTGGGAAACAGGAGAAAAGCTCCCAGAAGAAGAATTTCAAAAACTTCGTCTCAACCATACATTTAACTCTGGAATGTCAACCTTACGTCAGCTTCATTTTGCTCTAACAGATCTCAAATTACATAGCCAATGGAAGGAAAGTTTAGAGATAACACCTGATCAATTCCGAAGAAGGATTGCAAGCTCAACAACAATATTAGAACCAATCCCAGAGGACCAGTTTCTATGCTCCTTTTCTCATATTTTCGCAGGAGGCTATGCAGCAGGTTACTACTCATACAAATGGGCTGAGGTCCTAAGTGCTGATGCTTTTTCAGCCTTTGAAGAAATCGGACTAGACAATAGTGAACAAATAAAAATCACGGGAAAGCTTTTTAGAGAAACCATCCTTAGTCAAGGAGGTAGTCGTTGCCCTTCAGACATCTTCAAAGATTTTCGAGGAAGAGCTGCCTCAACAAAAGCCTTGATTAGACATTTAGGGCTAAATATCTCTTCTTAAGATTTTTCCCACAATCCTATCAATTGCTACAGAATTATTCATTAAAGCTTTGTGAGTAAGGACTGGCAAACGGAAAGCCGATCCAACGGGAAGTACAGCCTCCCACCCAGGGAACACCATCAAGTCCAATACGCAAAAGAAACTGATACATTCAACTTCGTTTAACGCAAGAAAATCACTATTTAATTCATTCAAAAAAATACTGCTTCTTTTCATCTCTGCCACTCCAGCAAGGAACCAAGAAGGAACTAATTGTGCTGTAAAAGTTCCTTTATGAGGGGATCCAACACTAATAAACCGTGAGGTCCTTTCTGCACCATGCATTTCTTGCAACCAAACCCTACCAATCAATCCCCCCATAGAGAAACCTACCAAATCGATCACAACGTCTTTACCAAATTGTTTTTCAATATGTAGTTGTAGATCTTGCGCTAAGACACTTATAGAAATACGCCCATAATTATGAGGCAAGTGAGGAGCAAAAACTGATAATTCAAACTCTTCCAGTCTATTTTTGAGTTTATTAAATAGGTGTGGGGTATCCCATAGGCCATGAACTAAAACCACAGGTCTAGACTTATTTGACATTTTTAATTTCAGGCAGTGAAATTTCTTGTCCTTTCAATTTCAACACTTCCATTAAAACCTTCGACTGGAGGGTGACATTTCCTAACTACAACTCTTATAGGAAGTTGACCATACAATCTCTCAAGAAGATCAAGTATGTTCTCGCTAAACTTTTCAATAGTTAAGCACTTTGTTTGAAGTGCTAATTCCTGCATTTTTTTTATCGCGATACTATAATCAGCAGTAGAAGAAAGATCATCATGTTTTGCCGCTTCGTTCATATCTAACCAAAGACTAAAACTAACTAGAAAAGATTGTCCCAGTGTCTGCTCCTTCGCTAGGACACCAACATGTGCCCAAAGGTAGACGTTACTAACACGAATAACTCCCAAGTCTAATCTATTAATCACTTTAATAAATCCTTATGAGTAAATCTTCTTTTACCTGACGAATAATCTGCTGCAACATGTCCATCACCTCGTAAAAAATATCGATAAGTAACCAAACCTTCCAACCCAACAGGGCCTCTTGGTGGAAGCGTTTGTGTACTAATTCCTACCTCTGCTCCAAAACCATATCTAAAACCATCGGCAAACCGAGTTGAACAATTGTGATAGACACCTGAACTATCAACAGATTTTAAGAACCGTTCTGCTATCTCAATATTCTTAGTAACAATAGCATCAGTATGACGAGAACCATAACGATGTATATGCTCAAGCGCCTCACCTAAATTCTGGACAACTTTTACTGAAAGAATCAAATCCAGATATTCGGTAGACCAATCATTATCATTAGCAAGACTAGTCACTCCAAGGATATGGCTCTTTTCGTCACCTTTTAGGATCACGCCTAATTTTTCAAATTCAGGAATTGCTTTTTTCAAAAATGATGCGGCTATAGATTCATGCAAAAGAAGAGTTTCAATAGCATTACAAGCTGCTGGGTATTGGGTTTTACTATCTATAGCTATGCGCAGTGCATTTTCTATTTCCGCATCAGCATCAACATAAAGATGGCAAACACCATCAGCATGGCCAAGGACTGGAATACGAGTGTTATCTTGAATATATCGCACTAATTCATTACTTCCTCGTGGAATAATTAGATCAACAAGTCCATCTAACCGAAGCATTGCTAAACTTTCTTGACGAGAAGTAAGCAAGCAAAGAGAATTCGATTTAATCATAGAAGAAGCCAACCCCTCCTGAAGAGAAGACATAATTGCTTCATTAGTCAAAGTAGCTTCACTACCTCCTTTAAGAAGAGCTCCATTACCAGAGCGAATAGCTAGCGAAGCTATTTGCATCACAGCATCTGGTCTTGCCTCAAAAATCACACCTAATACACCTAAAGGAACTGTGACTCTCTCTAAAGTCAATCCCTCGTCTAATTCCCGGTTAAACTGCCTAACACCTATAGGATCAGGTAGATTTGCGACTTTCCTAACACCTTCTATTGCACCTTCAAGCTTTGCCTCATCAAGTTTCAATCTAGCCAAAAGAGCATGACTAAGACCATCGGCTTCGGCTTTTTGGAAATCTGCGATATTTGCATTAATAATATTACTTGAGTTAGAAGTCAACTCATCTGCCATGCAAAAAAGAGCTTGACATCTCTCTTCATCCGTAGCTAAACCTAATTTTTTAGAAGCTTTTCGTACTTCCGCAACTCGAATAAAAAGCTCATTAGAAGGCTCCGGCACAACAACTACGTTTTTCATCTTAATAAGCAATATTCCTTTATCCTGCCTTAAAAAGGAGCACCATGGCTCGAAAGTTTTTCATAAGCCAATCGAATTGCACCCATTGCAGCAAGTGAAACACTGGAGGAATAACAAAAATGTTGGTTTTGACCAGTTTCCAATCTCTCACATTCATTAGTATTTCCCAGAATAACTTTTGTTCCTAATCTTATTTCCAACCAATCAGCAAATGGGACATCAACCCATTCACAAAACAAATTGCTCTCCTTGACGACCTTATTCTCACCGTCAATACATGCAGGCAAGGCAATGCCAATAAATTTAACCTTTTGGGTTTTATTTAGTGATTTAAAATATTCACACAACTCAACAGTTACAGCTCCAGGCATTAAATACTGAGGAGATTTAAGCTGCCTTTGATATAAAAAATTTCCTTTTTGACTAACGTGGCAAATTTTAATAGCCATAATTCCTATTTCAACGCCAAGCGACTGTTCTCCCTCAGTATTCATTCATCAATACCTAAAGAAGATTTCCAACTGACTTTGCCAATTTCCATCCTGATCAAAAGAACCTAATAAGCCAAGGTTTTGATTCAACTGATAAGTAAGATTACCTTGGGGAGGGATATCTTCTCGACTTGGAGTCGCCTGTATTGAGAAACTAATTCGATCAGTCAAATCAATCCCCATCTCAGTCACCCAAGCTTGCTGCGACGAGAGTTGAGTGGATGTCTCCTCAATATTAGTCGTTGTTTGACTATCTTCCATCTCGGCATCAGATTCAGGTCCGCTTACATAAGCTGGGTAAAGTGCAATCTGTAATCTATCACTAAAAGCTCCACTGATATTACCAAGTACAGGTGTGATTAAGGATCTATTCAGAACATCTGCAAAAACAGTACTATCTCCTCCCTCAAATAAGCTTGCCAGCGAATTACCTCCTATAAGGCCTAATAATTCATTTTGGGGTATTGGTGGCTTACTGCGAAGTTCATAGTTCTCAGAAAGACGATCAGCAGGGCCTGTCGCTGACACTTCTACCTTAATAAATCGAGAGCCTCCTATCCCAAAAGCACCAGAACCATTTGTGACAAAATCACTAGAACTCAAATCGCTAGGATCCCTAATTGTATCGGGAACCCTACTCGTCAGTGAAACATCAATATATGGAACCAATCCCATGGAAGGGACAAAAACAGCAACATTTGGTTCACGTCTATCTAAATAAAATGTCGTCGTAAACAGGTTAACGCGACCATTTAAGAGACGAATTAATCCCTTAGCATTAATTGATTCGTCTAAAGCTCCATTAAGCAAAACAAAACCCTCTATATCGAAATTTGCAATGGGTGGAGAAACAATCTTAAGACGAGGTCCCAAATTCACCTTTAGATTGTCTAGAGTAATCGCGGATAATCCTTTAGGGATAGACGATTGAAGTATCTGACTAGCAGGCGAGCGGTTATCGCGCATAAACAATACCAATGGATTTTGACGGTTCCATCTTTCCTCCGGCAACAATATATTTTTCTCATACCTAGAGGCATTTGAAATAACCTTATTTTTTAAATTAGTTTTATCAGTCGAAGCCGATCTTTCTGCTGTGATCGATCCATCCTCAATCGACACAAGTCCTCCAATAACAGGACGAATCAATGAACCTCTTATATTCAGCAGAGAGGAAAATCGAACATCAGAGAATGAAGACGTTAACTTAAGATTGTCTACATCTAATGTAAGTGGATTTTTTTCATCTATTTCAGAACTAACCAACCCAATATCTCCGCTACCTTCAAAGACGCCATTTTCTCCAATGTTTGCATTAAGCGCTTTAACCTCAACTCTATTAAAGTCAAATACAATTGTCCCATTTATATCCTTAACGGTTCTATTATTTAGAACTATTTCCCCTTCATTAAAGACAAGGAATCCATTAGCTTGAGGAGCTTCTATAGTTCCTCTAATTAACAATCTCAGATCAGCATTACCCCGCTTCCAATCGACAACCCCACCAGAGAACTCATCAAGAAAACCAATTCCATCACCATGACTTTCAATTCTTAAATCAATTGGCAAAGAGGAAACAAATGGGACCTGACCATTCACTTTAATAGGATTTGAAGAACGATTATTTTGAAGTATCACATCCATACTCAAAATTGATTCTGAGAAAGTAAAAGATCCTTGCTTCAATAGCAACAATTCATTCCCTAACCTGACTTCATTAAAAACCAAATCAGCAGTAACCTCTGGATATCGCTTGCCTAAACGGTATCTACCAGAGACTCCAAACATTCCCGTAAGTCCTGCAGGAGAAGGAACAAACAAAGAAAGAAGAGCAAAAGGAATATTCGAGAACGAAAACTTGCCCTCACCAGTTTGCAAAGGGCCTTTCAAAATCGCCGTAAATGGTTTAACTTCAACCCCTTTATTCTTTTCTTGATTATTTGCCCAAATTTCTCCAGAAGCCTTTAGATCTACATCAAGATTATCCAGATTCGGACCTTCTATTTTTATCAATGCATTTACATGGCCTCCAAGATCGTCTGGATTGAAAATTTCTTTCTTCTGTTGTAGTCGTTTGTTTTGAGAAACAGCGATGACAGACCGAATCCATGAACTAAGTTGACTATCAAGTGTGTCATCGATAGGTTCAATCTTAATTTGGCCAAGATCCTTAGCACGACCCGTGGGAATAGCTGTTTCAACATTGAGTCTTGGTAGTTGAAGGGCACTTTTAATAATCCACGCAGGAGTAACACGCTTAAATTCAGTTTTAGTTTTAAGAGCTCCACCTATACCACCTTCAGCATTGATTGAAATCTGCCCATTATCTAAAGGGAACAACTCCCCATCAAGAGAGTAATTATTATCAAAATAACTACCTTTTAACTGAGCTTCACGTAATTTCAATCCCATTAACCTTGGATATCCTAAAACCAATTTTCCATCAATAAAAAATGGGCTGGGATCCAATTTACCTTCACCCGATAATTGCCCAAAAATTCTTTTAAAACTCTTTTCTGGAGGTATGGCTACCTCCAGTCGATCTAACCTAAACCCTTTAGCAATCCAATTAAAATTATCGATATCTCGTGTGATAGCAATTTGCCCACCTAAACGTTTAGCAATTAAATCATTTAACCTCCAATCTTCTTTAAAGCGAGCTGAGAAGCTAGCAGGAATTGCGGCTTCCACTGAATTCATCTCCAAGACTCCTCCCCCTCCA
>CETG01175787.1_pt1 | contig 23812 bp, 26 predicted proteins | sample 361471 | NCBI WGS metagenome assembly CETG01 (sample SAMEA2622696, study PRJEB7988) | marine metagenome | isolation source: saline water (ENVO:00002010), including | reverse complement strand
TGATATTCCTCCGTTTTAATTTTTTATTTCAATCAAAATTAAGCATTTAAATTATGAATCATAAAATCCCTAAACCAAAGAAAGATAAAATTCAGTATGTTGCGAAGGAAGAGCTGAATCTATGGAGAAGAGGCTTTACTCCTCAAGCTGAGATTTGGAATGGTCGTATGGCTATGGTGGGAATAGGATTAACTATAATGATTTTTTTTGTTTTCAATAGATTCTTTTAATTCATTTTTTTAATATTGATTTTTCATATCAATTATTTGTTAGTTTTTAACAAATACATTTGAAATATTTAAAAAATTAAAAGCTAATTTTGAAATATATTCAATAAATATAATAGATTTAGTAACTGTTTCTTTTATAATAATTTATAACTACTATTATATTAGCTTGATAATTCAAAAATTATTTATTCTTAGATTAAATGACGCCTGATAGGCTAGGACTACTTTGGGGCGTAACCGTTTTTGCGGGGGCAAGTGCTCGATTATTCTCTTTCTTGACGGGATATCCAGTTGTTGTAATTCTTCTATTATCTGGATTACTAATAGGTAGATCAGGATTAGGTCTTGTAGAACCTTTAGATTTAGGACAAGGTCTAGAAACAATAGTTGGCTTATTGGTATGTTTAGTTCTCTTTGAGGGAGGACTAAATCTTAAATTACCTGATGGGAAAATAAGAAATACTGTTTTAAGAATTTCATTATTACGCTTAATAGTTTCACTTTTCGCAGGTATCTTGATTGCTCATGGGCTGGCTGGTCTTTCATGGCAACTTTCAGGAGTTTATAGTGCCATCATCCTTGCAACAGGTCCTACTGTAGTTACTCCTATGCTTCAGCAGGTGAATCTCAATTCTTCTATAGGAGAAGTATTAAAAGCAGAAGGTTTGGTTCTCGAACCTGTGGGAGCTGTTTTAGCTTTACTTCTACTTGAATTGTTTTTGGGTGATTTACATGGTTGGAAAGAACTTTTTATTGGATTGCTAGCAAGATTAGGCGGAGGAGTATTGATTGGAATATTAGCTGGATTTCTTTTGGCAGAATGTTTGAAAAGAATAAAATCAACAACTTCCTTGGGGATAGAATTACAAGTAACTCTAGGAATAATTTTTCTTGTCTATGGCTTTTGTGAATGGATCTTGCCTGAATCAGGATTACCAGCTTCTGTAGCTTGTGGCTTTTTGGTAAGTCAAAGAAAAGAAGTTGATACAAAACGTTTGGATAATTTAATTGCCGAATTGGCACAATTAGCGATAACTATGCTTTTCCCTCTCTTGGCATCTGATGTCTCTTGGGGTGAATTAAGCCCTCTTGGTTTGGGAGGTGTCTTATGTGTTGTTTCTATGATGTTTGTGGTCAGACCAATTGCAGTATTTATAGCTACATCAGGTCAAGATCTAAATATTAGAGAAAAAATCTTTTTAGGTTGGCTGGCACCTAGAGGTATTGTGACAGCAGCGGTTGCTTCATTGTTTGCAATTAGGCTTGAGCAGGCTGGGGTCTTAGGGGCAGGTCGATTACAAGGATTGGTCTTTCTGACAATTCTAATGACAGTTGGAATCCAAGGTCTTACAGCCAAGCCTATAGCAAGATTACTAGGTCTTACGGATGAATAATTTTTAATGAAGTTTATTGATTGTTATTGAAATTCTTTTTATATCAAGATCGTTCCTTGAGAGCAAAATCCAAGTTTTAGTTAGATCGGTACCAGATAAAGAACCAAGAAGTGCAATTCTCAATGATTTCATTACTTTCCCTTTCTTGACATTAAATTTTTCAGAGGTTTGGTTGATTATTCTCTTCGCTTCTTCCTCTACAAAAATATCTTTGCTTCTTTGTGCTAAAAATTCATATATAGATTCTAAAATCATTAAATTTTCTTCTTTTCTTAGAATTTCTAATCCCTCTTCATCTAATTCAGGTTCTTCAAAAAAAGGTTTAGCAAGTTCAATGGAATCTTTAAAAACCATTAAAGAGTCTTGTAAAAGATTACTAAGGGATAAACCCCATTCAATTGAAGGCACTAACCATTCTTTTTGTTTCCAGAAGTGATTTAAATTTTCAAAAAGCTCTTCTTCTGATAATTGTTTTATATATTGAGAATTTATCCAATTAAGTTTGTCCCAATCAAATTTTGATCCTGATTTATTGATATTCCGAAGAGCAAAAAACTCAGATGCTTCTAACTTTGAGAAAATTTCATTCATTTTTTCTGGCTTGGACCATCCTAAAAGTGTCATGTAATTATTAATAGCTTCAGGAAGATATCCCATTTCTTTAAACTCTTCAATTGAGGTAACACCATCTCTCTTAGAAAGCTTTTTGCCTTCTTTATTTAAAATCAAAGGAGAATGTGCGAATTTAGGGATATTAAAATTTAGGACTTTATATAAAAGAATTTGTTTTGCCGTATTTGCTAGATGGTCTTCTCCTCTTATGACATGAGTAATACCCATTAGGTGATCATCAATTACAACGGCAAGGTTATATAGTGGATTACCAATTTCTTTATTATAGGATCTTCTTGAGAGAACCATGTCCCCTCCTAGATCAAACCCTTTCCATTTCATTTCACCTCTTATTTCGTCTTGCCAGCATATATCTTCATCTTCATTAATACGTAATCTCACTACAGATGATCTACCCTCCGATATCAATCTATTTTCTTCTTGCTCGGATAACTCTCTATGCCTATTGTCATACCTAGGGGGCTTGTTATTCTCTATTTGAAAGCGCCTTAGATCATTTAGTTCTTCTTCTGATGTATAGCATCTATAGGCATATCCAGAATCAAGCAAATTTTGAATTATTTGTTTATGATTATTTGAATTTTTAGATTGCCTTATAATTTCTTCTTCCCAGTTGAGTCCTAGCCATCTTAGCCCAGAGAGTATATTATCTTCAAAAGCTTTATGAGATCTTGTTGTATCAGTATCTTCTATCCTTAATAAGAATTTACCTGAATTTTTTTTTGCAAATAACCAATTAAATAGTGCAGTTCTAGCAGTGCCTATATGCAGATTTCCAGTTGGACTTGGTGCAAGTCTTACGCGATAATTCAATTTTGAAAAATAATCTAACGGGACCGACGGGATTCGAACCCGCAACTTCCGCCGTGACAGGGCGGTGCTCTAACCAGTTGAACTACGATCCCAAGATAAAGATAAATCTAGGTTGACTTATATAAATGAAAATATCAGATCAAGTTCCTTATTAGCACATCCTTGTAATAAAAATGATCTGTAATTTTTATTCAATATGAATAAGTAAAAAAATAATCATTTGATATTTTTAACAATTAAGTCATGGTCTAAATCCCGCTGGCTCAATTAGCCTAACTTGATTACCTCTAGCAGTGAATTCCCTTCCTTGATCACTCTGAACGACAACTCTGCCTCCAGATTTGACTCTAATTACTCTTGCTCTAACCCATCCAAGTGCAGCTGATTCAAGCACTTTGACGACATCACCAGGTTGTAGATCCAACTCCATCATAAAAATGAAATAAAATACATAATTTGTTGATCGAACGCGCCGTGGAGGACTCGAACCCCCGACATCAGGTTTTGGAGACCTGCGTTCTACCAACTGAACTAACGGCGCATTTTTAATGCACTAACTTAGTTTGTTTAAAACAACTAAGGTTGTATATCTTACAACCTTAGCGGTCGAAGCGTTGTTTGACGCGGGTTGCTTTACCAACTCTGTCTCTTAAATAGAAAAGCTTCGCTCTTCTAACTTTACCTCTACGTTCAACTTTAATAGAGGCAACTTGTGGACTATGAAGCATAAATATTCTTTCTACACCAATTCCTTGAAAAATTCTTCTAACCGTAATAGTTTGATTTAGTCCTCCATGCCTTTTAGCTATTACAACTCCTTCATATGGTTGAACTCTTTCTTTATTACCTTCAGTAATGCGAACACCCACTCTTACAGTATCTCCAACATATATCTCTGGTAGAGATTTTTTTTGTTGATTTGATTCGAATTCTTCTATAAGAGTTAATTTTGGTGAATTGAAATTTTTATTAATAGTTTTATCGGATGCATCACGAATAATTTTTTTATCCTTTTCTACCTTCAAAGATACTTTTTTAGTATCAGAATTTTTTGTCGTTTGGGAAACAACTTTTTTATTGCCTTCAGTTTGTTTAGATGATTTTTCAGAATTACTGGATTTGGATACCTCTTTAGGTATTAACTCTTTTTCTTCTTTCGGCATTTTATTGAAGAATGTATGAATTCATTATCATACTACTTTAAATGCCTCCTGTTTTAGATGTGTTTAAGCCAATTTTATATTTATTTCTGATAGTTTAATTTATAAAGATACTCTAGATATGTAGACTCTTATAAAGAAAAATTTAAAAATATTTCTAGGATTAATTTTATTATTGCTATTTTAGTGTATAGATAGTAATAGATTTTTAGAATAAAAACTAAATTGAACAAGTAAATTATTCAACAAACAAATTAAACCATGAAACTTTTTGAGGATTTGCTCTCATCAAAAAAATTATCTAGAAATAAAGACCAGATTCCATTCATTCATCAGAAAAGAGGGATTGAAATTAAATCCAATAGAGAACTTAAAATCATGAGAAAAGCTAGTGCAATAGTAGCAAAAGTCCTGTTGGAAATTTCTGAAGTGGCAGAAGCTGGAATGTCTACGGGTGATTTAGATGAATTGGCAGAAAAAAGGATTCGTGAAATGGGAGCAATCCCAAGTTTTAAGGGATACCATGGCTTTCCAGCAACTATTTGTGCAAGTATTAATAATGAAGTTGTTCATGGGATTCCTAAGAAGAAACGAGTTATTAAAGAAGGAGATTTACTGAAGGTTGATACAGGTGCTTATTTTCAGGGATATCATGGAGATAGTTGTATAACTATTTGTGTTGGAGAAGTTTCAGAAACGGCTAAAAGACTTAGTGAAATAGCATATAAATCATTGAATGAAGGTCTTTCGATTATTAAGCCAGGAGCGACACTTCTTGATCTTGCTGGGACAATTGAAGATGTCGTTAATTCAGCTGGATTCAAGGTGGTCGAAGATTATACCGGTCACGGAGTAGGGAGAAATCTTCATGAAGAGCCTTCAGTGTTTAATTTTCGAACCAATGAATTGCCCAATATCGTTTTAAAAGAAGGCATGACATTGGCTATAGAACCAATAGTTAATGAATCAAATAAGAAATGTAGAACACTTAATGATAATTGGACAGTTGTTACCATTGATGGAGGTTTATCTGCTCAATGGGAACATACTGTTGCAGTAACAAAAACAGGGATTGAAATATTGACAGATAGAAATAGTTTATAAGAAATATTTATTTAAAATATTTGTTTAAATTATTTATTAATTTTGAATATGTAAATCTATAAAACTCAACAATTGGCATTAGTAAATATGTTATTGGATTAGGACTAACTATTATTAATGAAAAGCCTTTATTAGCTAACTTTAAAATCTGATTTGCTACAAATTCAGAGTTTAAAATACCAATAGGATTTAAAGATGATTTAAATGAACCAAGTACTAATTTCCTGAAGATTAATTTTTCTTTGTCTTTTTTTGAAGCAGTGTTCTTTTTAAGACTAACAATCTGACCAATCAAAACTTTACTTAATTCATAAGTAGGACTAAAAGCAGGCAATATTTCGGCTTCTGATGTATTAACCCATATTTCTCTAGGAGAATTTTTTTTATGAGAGTTATTTAATTTTTCAAAAATTTTTATTAATCGCCAAGAACTCATTGCATTTATTTCAATAGATTTCGTAATATCATCATCAATATTATGGTTAGTATTAATTCCATGATTGATAATTAAAATATCAATTTCAGAAAGGATTCCTATCAGATCATTTTCTTTCCCGCATTCCCATAGAATCCATCTGTCTGGAGCTTCTTCGTTTTTCTCATCTACATTCAATTTATGAGAGAGTCCTATGACAAAAGCTTCTTTTTGTTTTAATAATTTTGTTAAAGACTTCCCAAGAGTTCCATTTGCTCCTGTAATAGCAAACACTTTACCTTTAAAAAAGTTGCCATTCATTTTCCTCTTTAATCAAATATATACTTTAGATTAATTAATTTTAAATAAGTATGTTAATTTCTTCCTGTTTTCATAAGAATACCTAAAAGTTTTTCATTGAATATATTTTGAAAACCTATTATCTTTAATAAGTTAGGAATTTTGTTGTTTATGAGTAATTCAATACTGATTGGTTCTTGTGAGTCTTTCAGTGGCAAGTCAGCAATAGTTCTTGGTCTTGCTCGCAACCTAATAACCTCTAAGAAGAAAGTTAGAATTGGTAAGCCTTTAGCGACATGTTTAGAACTTGCTGAAGAAAAGTTAGATCAAGAGAAAAGAATAATAGACGACGATATGAGATTTATAGCTTCAACATTACAAATGAATGAGAATGATCTTATCCCTTCAGTAAGTTTTTTTTCGGAACAAACTACAGACAAAAGAATATTTGATAAGGATTTGGAACCTGAGAAGACTTTCGATGATTTTATTAATAAAATTAATGATGGTTTTATTGGCTTAAATATCTTAGAGGCTGGGGGAAGTCTTAATGAAGGATTAATTTATGGTTTAAGTCTTGGACAATTAGCAAATAAACTTAACTGCAAAGTTTTGTTGGTTAACTTATGGGAGGATAGCAGAAGTATTGATTATATTTTAACCGCTAAAGCAATTTTAGGGGATAATTTATTAGGTATAGTATTAAATTCAGTTAACCCATTAAAGATTGAAGAAATAAATTCTGAAATTAAGCCATCTATAGAATCAATGGGAATTAAGGTTTTTGGCATCATGCCAAAATCTCCTCTGCTAAGAAGTGTTTCAGTAAGAGAATTGGTTAGGAGACTGCATGCAGAAATCATTTGTTGTGAAGACAAAGATGAATTACTTGTTGAGACTTTAAGTATTGGAGCGATGGGAGTAAATTCTGCAATGGAATTCTTTAGAAGAAGAAGAAATATGGCAGTAGTTACAGGAGCAGATAGAACTGATATTCAATTTGCTGCATTAGAGGCTTCAACTCAATGTCTTATCCTTACAGGATTAGGTGAACCAACTTTGGCGATAATTCATAGAGCTGAAGAATTAGATGTCCCAATTCTTAAAGTAGATAAAGACACCTTATCTACCGTAGAAATAATTGAACATGCTTTTGGTCATGTTAGGTTGCATGAATCAATCAAAGCTTCTTATGCAGTTAGACTTGTTGAGGAAAATGTTGATATACAGGCTATATTTAATGAAATAAATTTTTCTAGTGATTTGACTGGTATTAATTAATCAATGTAATTAAATGGCAAAATTGTTTAGTCAATCTTTGGATTTACCTTCTGCGGGATCAGTTGATACTCTTGCACAAGAATTGGCAATTCTTAATGATAAAGGTAAACGAAGAATAGCCTTTTTAGGAAGTAGGCATGTTCCAGTCGTAGATATACATTTGATTGAGTTAATTGCTAGGTCTCTTGCTGAAGAAGGCAACTCAATCATTACCTCTGGTTCTCAAGGTGTTAACGTTGCAGTTATTAGGGCAGTCCTAGAAGTTAATCCAGGACTGCTTACAGTTCTTTTACCCCAAAGTCTTGATAGGCAATTGCCAGATGTTAGGGAGCAATTAAAGGAAGTATTGCACTTGGTGGAAAAGAGTGAAAATGACAATCTGCCTTTGCCTGTGGCAAGCAGTTTATGTAATCAGGAAATAATAAATAGATCTGATCAACTTATATGTTTTGCATTTCATGATAGTGAAACTATTTTAAATAGTTGTAGATGTGCAGAAGATATGGGGAAAGTAGTCAGCCTTTTATTCTTTGACTAATAGTATTTATTTGATTAAACCTAAATTCTCGAAAATAAAATACTTTAAATTTTAGGTTATAGTGATTTATATTTTAAAATTCTTTAAATATGGCAGATACTTTCTCTTTTGATGTTGTTTCAGACTTTGATGGACAAGAATTACTTAATGCTGTGGATCAAGTTAAAAGAGAGATTGTGCAAAGATATGATTTAAAGAATACAGACTCGGAGATTAGTTTAGATAATGAGTTAATTCAAATTATATCCAATAGTGAAATGACTATACAGTCCATTCTTGATATCCTATATCAAAAAGCAACTAAAAGAAAATTATCATTAAAGATCTTTGAAATTGCTTCTTTAGAAAATGTTTCAGGGAATAGAGTGAAGCAATTAATTAATCTTAGAAAAGGATTAAATCAAGAAACTGCCAAGAAAATTAGTAAGGAAATTCGCGATCAAATTAAGAAAGTTAATGTTTCAATTCAAGGAGAATCACTCCGAGTATCAAGTAAAAGTAAGAATGATTTGCAAAGTGTTATAAATTTATTGAAAAAATTAGAAGATAATTTAGATGTGCCATTACAGTTTGAAAATTATCGTTAATAAATAAAAATAATAAAGATAATAAATTAATTTCTATATGAATATAATGAATTCTCAAGATTTAATTGATGAACTCGCAAATAAGGTCTTAAAAATGAAGGGCTTTAGGGTTTCTGAAATTGAGAAATATTGTTGGATGTGCCTTCATGAATATAGGCATGGAGCTTTACCTTCTGAATATGATGTTAGAGAAATTGATGAGGATTTATATCTTGCAGTTTTATCTAAATGTAAGGATAAGAAATTTTGATATAGGTTAAATATCAATTAGTAATTTTTGCTTCAGATAATTTAATGAGAATTGATTATAAAATTCAATTATTATTTAACACTTTGCCAAGTTTATTTAAATATTATACCTTATATACATAAAAAGAATATGTCATCATCATTCAAAAACGTTACGCCTGCTGGTCCTGGAGGTACTGCCACTCTGCTTATAGTCCTATCTTTCACAGGATTTCTTCTCCTAACACAATCTTTATTTGTTGTCCCCTCCGGACAGGTTGCAGTAGTAACAACTCTTGGGAAGGCAGGTAAAGCTTCTAGAACTCCTGGACTAAATTTGAAAATACCTTTTATACAAGCTGTTTTCCCGTTTGATGTAAGGACACAAGTTAGACCTGAGAAATTTTCAACTTTGACAAAGGATTTACAGGTGATTGAGGCTACTGCAACTGTTAAGTATGCAGTAAAGCCTAAAGAGGCTGGTCGTATTTATAGTACGATTGCTTATTCTGATAGAGATATATATCCTAAAATCATTCAACCTTCTTTATTAAAAGCTTTAAAATCTGTTTTCTCACAATATGAACTAGTTACTATTGCAAGTCAATGGAGTGACATTTCAGAAGAGGTTGCTAAAACTGTTGCAGAAGAAGTCAATAAATTTAAATACGTTAATATAGAAGGTTTAGATTTAACTGGTTTGGAAATAGCAGAAGAATATAGAGCTGCGATTGAACAAAAACAAATAGCGGATCAGCAACTATTAAAAGCTAAAACACAAGTCAAAATTGCTGAGCAAGAGGCTAAAAGATATGAAACTTTAAACAAAAGTTTAGATGATCAGGTTCTTTTTAAACTATTTCTTGATAAATGGGATGGTAGGACACAGGTAGTTCCAGGTCTACCAGGGGTTAGAAACTCAACTCCTCCTGTAATAGTAGGAGGCTCTAGATAAAAATTATTTTAAAGAAGCAAAGGTTTCTTCAAATGCTTGTATAGTTTTGTCTATTTCTTCTCCAGAGTGAGCAAGTGAGGTGAAACCTGCTTCAAACGCACTTGGAGCTAAATATATTCCTTTCTCAAGCATTGATCTGTGGAGTTTGCTAAATAGTTCTGAATTAGTATTTTTAGCATCTTCAAAATTTCTAACAGGTCCTTCACATAAATAAAAACCAAACATTGCATTAATACTGCCACCACAAATTGGTATCCCATTATTTTGACCAGCTTGAATTATTCCTTCAATTAGTCGCTTAGTAATTGAATCAAGTTTTTCATATGTACCTTCCTGTTCTAATAATTCTAAAGTTTTGATCCCTGCAGTCATTGCTAAAGGATTTCCACTTAGAGTGCCTGCTTGATAAACTGATCCGGCTGGAGCAATCATAGACATAATATCTTTTCTTCCTCCATATGCTCCTACTGGTAACCCTCCTCCTATAACTTTTCCTAGTGTAGTTATATCTGGAGTTACTCCAAATTTTTCTTGAGCACCTCCATAGCTAATCCTGAATCCAGTCATAACTTCATCAAAAACTAAAAGAGAACCATTTTCAGTTGTTAATTCTCTAAGACCTTCCAAGAATCCAGGTTCAGGTGTTATGAATCCTGCATTTCCAACAACTGGTTCAAGAATTACTCCTGCTATTGCATCAGGATTTTCTTCAAATAGTTTTTTAACAGCTTCTAAGTCGTTATAAGGAGCTGTAAGTGTATTGGATGTTGTAGTTCTTGGGACCCCAGGAGAATCGGGTAATCCAAGAGTAGCTACTCCAGATCCTGCTTTTACAAGAAACATATCTGCATGACCGTGATAACATCCATCAAATTTAATAACCTTATCTCTCCCTGTAAATGCTCTTATTAGCCTTAAAGCTGCCATACATGCTTCAGTACCACTATTTACAAATCTAACCATCTCTACGCTTGGAACAGCATTGATTACTTTCTCTGCAAGTTGGTTCTCTAATTCACATGGAGCACCAAAGCTAGTCCCCTTTTCTAAAGCTCCTTGAAGAGAAGAAACCACTTCTGGATGAGCATGTCCGCATATAGCAGGTCCCCAGCTACCGATGTAATCAATATATCTATTCCCATCGACATCCCATGCGAAGGGTCCTTTTACTCGATCAAATACTATTGGTTGACCATTTACCGATTTAAAAGCCCTTACTGGAGAACTTACTCCACCTGGCATTAAGTCTAAAGCAGATTCAAAAATTTCTTTTGAACGGCTGTTGTTTAATGAGTTCGTCACCATATCAATAAAACTGATTGTTTAGAAGTAATGGACATTGACTTTAAAGGAGTCATTTCCTTTAAATTGAATATTAGCTTGATTACAAGCTATTGCATTCGAAGGTAATAGACTATAAGACATAGAGTGAACTAGTTCTTTGTATTGGTGACAAAGAGCAATCTTTCGCTCACTCATTAGTAATGTAATCAAGATTTTATCAAGGATATGTTAAGAATAAATTTCTTATGAAAATTTATCTTAAGTAAAAATATCAAAAAAATCATCATCATCTGTTGTTAATCTATTATTTAGTTCAAGATTGAGTGCTATAGGAGCATGATCACTTGGCTTAATATCTCCTCTCGGAGATTTGTCAATAAAAGCACTGGTTATTGAATTTCTTAAATCAGTACTGATATATATATGATCTATTCTCCAACCTCTATTAAGTTCAAATGATCTATTACGATAATCCCACCAACTCCAAAAACCTGTAGCATTTTCAAAAATCCTAAAAGAGTCCTTAAAACGTTTAGATATAGAATCTTTAAAAATTAGAATTTCTTCTTCACTTGACATTATATTTTTACCCCATTTTTTTGGATCATATATATCTCTTGCTTCTGGTGCAATATTAAAATCACCAGCAATGCATGTCGATTCACCTCTCTTTTCTTGACTTTCTAAGTACTTTTTAAATTTTTTTATCCAATTAATTTTATATGAATATTTTTCTGAGTTAATTTCTGAACCATTAGGAACATATACATTAATTATACGAATTCCATTAATAAGAGCACTTATTATTCTCTTTTGCTTATCAAGTTCTAAATAGGATTGATTATGATTTAATTCTGAACAGAAACCTTTTCTTATATCATCAATTGGGTATTTACTTATTATAGCAACACCATTGTATGATTTTTGTCCATAGGAAGCAATCGAATATCCTTTCTCTTCAAAAATTTCTCTAGGGAATAAATCATCTTGAACTTTAGTTTCTTGAAGGCATAAGACGTCGGGATTATTAATTTCAATCCATTTCATAACTTGTTCTTGTCTTGATCGAATTGAGTTCACATTCCAAGATGCAATTAACATGAGTATGGAAATTTACTTAGAGTTAAGATTATAATATTTAAAATTGTTGAAAAATTGAAAAAGAATCAAAACAACCAAAAATCAAACATCCTGGATTTTAATTTTAAATATTTTAGATTTTTATTAATTATATATATGTCTTTATTTAATATTGATTATTGTTTTGCTGAAGAGATCTTTTTGACAGATTCAAATGACCAGATTCTTGCTCCAATAGATGAATATAATAGACCTAATGCAATCCCTTCAAATCCTTTTGAATTGGTTGATCTTATAAAAAAAATCAATTTTGTAAATGATGCCACTTTACCTTCTGATGCGATTGACAAAGCCTTAAAAGATTTTGATTATGAAAGAAATGGAGAGACTGATTAATTCTAATGATTTCTTTAGCTATGATTTACTTTAAATTCTGAATAATAATCAAATCTAATTGTTATATCAATGATAAATCATCCAATCCCATCAGTTACGGAAAAGTTTCAATTTAGAGCTATTGGATTGATTAAAGGTATTTATATCCCGTTCGATATAAAAAAATTTTATAGAGGTAAAATAATTGATTGTGATTCTTGTGAAGTTGATACAGTTGTTTTAGGTAAAGCTATATCAATAATTAAGAAATATATAGATATTGATAAGCCTCATCTATGGGTTGTTTATCCAAGAACTAACGGATTTAATAATTTACATTTGCAGATTTCTGGAGTTTGGGAACCAAATGCATTACAAAAACAGGAAATAATCAAACTAGAAAAACAAAACACGAATCTCGATAAATATATAGATGAACTCAATATTATTGACAATTATTTTTCTGTTCGAGGCGAACTGATATTTACTAATACAAGAAAGAATCAATTCATAATAAAGATTCTCCAAAAGAAAAATTCTAGTGATAGCAGTTTATTCCAATTAAAAATTTATATTCATGGAAAGATTAGCCAAGATTACTTGAATAGGTTCTTAGATGTTTCAGTTCTTAGAAAAGATAGCAAGCTTTTATTACAAGATTTTGAGCTTATAGATTCTTAATAATATATAGTTAATTCCTTATTAATTATTATTTACACTTTTCTCAGGAATTAACTAGATAAAATTAATTTAAATATTGTAAAATAAAACAATTAATTTTTTTTATCAATGAGAGGACTTTATATTGATTGTCCTAATGGACTGGCTGGAGATATGTTATTAGCTGCTTTATATGATTTAGGGGTTCCAAAAGATATTATTGAAAAACCATTGCATTTAATAGGTTTAGGAAAATATTTTAATTTAAATTTCAAAGAAATGAATAGCTATAATTTTAGAGGTATTCAGACTGCAATATCTTTTGATTTAGAAGATTCTGCAAGGAACTGGAAAGACATAAAAAAAATAATAAGAGATTCAAATTGGCAAGAATCTTTAAAAGAAAAAGTTTATAATGTATTTTTTGTTTTAGCGGAGGCTGAATCTATTGTTCATGGCGTTGATATAGAAAAAGTACATTTTCATGAAATAGGTGCTATTGATTGCTTGGTTGATATTATTGGGTTTTGTGCAGCTATTGAGTTCTTGAATCCATCCACTATAAATTGTCGACCTCCTGAAATTGGAGCAGGATATGTGAAAACAGCTCATGGAGATATGCCTGTGCCGGTTCCAGCTGTTCTTGAAATTGCGCGTAAAAATGAAATTGTTCTTAGCTCGAATTCTAATCAATTAATTGGAGAATTATCAACACCAACTGGTATGGCGATAGCTGTTTCTTTTGTAGATAAATTTGAACTTAGAAATATTTTTGAAATTAATTCTTATGGAGTAGGGTTTGGTTCAAGAGATATTAATAGACCAAATTATTTAAGAATTTTAGATCTGAATATTGTTGATAAAAAAATCAAAAGAGAGGAAAATGAAAATATTCAGAAAGAAGAAGTTCTTATTCAAGAGGCCTGGATTGATGATTCATCAGCAGAACAAATTGCTTTTGCTCTAGATCATTTCCTGAATATAGGAGCACTTGATGTCTCTTCCTCTCCAATTCAAATGAAGAAAGGAAGATTGGGAGCAAATATTCAAGTCATTATAAATAAAGATGATGAATATCTTTTTAGGAATGCATGGTTTTCTCATACTTCTACAATAGGGTTTAGGCAAAGATTGGAAAAAAGATGGGTACTAAAAAGAGAAATAGGAAAATGTCAAACTGTTTTTGGCGAAGTTGGTTTTAAAAGAATCTTCAAATCAGATGGCTCAGTGATAATGAAACCTGAGAATGATGATGTTATAAGAATATGTAAACAAGAGAATAAGGGATGGTCTAATGTTTATGATCAAATTCAAAAAAGTAAGAAGAAATTTCAATTATATAAAAAGTTATGATAATACTTAATAAGATATTTAGAGAATTAGAAAAGATTTATAGGTTACCTTTTATTTCAAATATCAAAGAGATATTCTTTATAGTTTGCATAGCTTTTTTTATTTTTTCCTTTTACAATAACTTCTCAGAAATAAATTTAATTCAATATAGAATTATTTCTACCAAATTTATACTAGTCATTATTACTTTTAATATTCTTAGTTTATTTATGAATGGATTGGCATGGAAAGAACTAATCAAATGGACAGGTAATAATATTAAGGGTAATCAGTTAGTCTATTTATTTGTTTCTACAAATATCTTAAAGTATGTACCCGGTGGTATATGGCACTTTATAGAGAGATTTAACTATCTTAAAAGATTTATTGGTTATAAACAATCTTTAGTTTCAATTTTGTTAGAGCCAATTTTAATGATATCATCAGCTTTATTCTTTATTCCATTTGGATATAATTCTTTAATATTATATGTTTTATTATTAGCACCATCTTTATTATTTAATTCAAATTTAATAGTAAAGTTAATTAAAATATTAGAAAATATAAAAATAAAAACTTTAAAATCCTTAAGAATAAAGCAAATCGAAACTAATGAAATTAAAGAAATATTAATTAGGAATCATTTTCCTTATAAAGCATGGATCTATGAATCATTATTTGTTGTTTTTAAGTTTTTATCTTTCTGGTTATGCTTAGTTATTTTTGAGTTAGATAATCAAATGGATTTTCTTAATTGCCTTTCGATTTTCTCTTTATCTTGGACTATCGGTTTGCTGGTTCCCTCTGCACCAGGAGGAGTTGGTGTCTTTGAAAGTATATTTTTATTTTTATCTAATAATACTTCTATAGAACCATTATTAATAGCTACGTTAATTATTTATAGGCTACAAATGGTTGGTTGTGAATTGATTATTGGACTACCTTTCGCATTCAAAAATTATATTAGAAGAAATAATAATTAATTTCTAGTTCTATTGTCTAATGCAGGGATCAAAGAGAGTGAGGCAATTAAGCCTAAAATGGTAATTATTAATGCTGGTAATATGGCATCCCCCATTCTTTCATCGCCAGCATATTGAAATACCCTTACAGAAAGGGTATCAAAGTCAAAAGGTCTAAGAATAAACGTCAGAGGTAATTCTTTAATAGTATCAACAAAAACCAATAAAGAAGAGACTATTAAAGGACCCTTTAAAAGAGGCAAATGTATTTTTTTAATTACTGTTGATTTTGATTGCCCTAATCCAGAAGCTGCCTCATCAAAGGAAGAAGATATTCTTTCAAAGGCAGAGTCTAATGTGCTTTTTGAGACTGCTAGGAATCTGTCAGAATATCCCCAGATTAAAAGAGCAATAGGAAAGATTGATACTCCGAAATTACCCAAACTAAGTAAGGATATAGCAAATACAGTTCCAGGGATTGCGTATCCAATCCCCGCTGAGAAGGTTAAAGCTTTCATCAAAAAACTTTTATTCCACCTTTTAATAACTGATAGTATTAGTGATGCTGAAACTGCAATTAAGGCAGTAATTAATCCTAGTAATAATGTCCTAGATGTAATTAGTATTAAATCTGAGTTTAATTCGGTTGGAATCCTATCTAAATTAATAAATATCCAGAAAAATATCGTCCCCAAAGCAAATAATGGGGGGAAAAGACAAAACAATATTGCTATTATTGACTTTATTCCTTTAAGTTCCCATTTTTGTGTCTTTTCCCCTGATGGGTCATCTGTCCACCGCCTACCTTTTCTTCTAGAGTATTTTTCTATACTTATTAAAGTAAATACACTTATTAGTGCTATTAAAGAAAGTCCTATCGCTCCAGAAGGATTGCCTTGTAATACCCAGTTCTCATAAATACCAGCTGATAGAGTTTGTATGTTAAGCATTTGAACTGCTCCAAATTCATTTATAACTTCCATTCCCATAAGAGCTACTCCAGCACCTATAGCAGGCAATGCCATAGGTAAAGCTACCCTGAAGAAGCTTTTCCAAGGTCCTATTCCTAAGCTTCTACACGCCTCAAGTTGATTGGTGCCATATTTACTAAAACTTTCAGTACTTAATATAAAGACATATGGGTAAGTAGTAATAGCTAAAATTATCACTGCCCAAGGCATTCCACTAATTGTTATTCCAAAAATGCTCCCAAGATCAATTGTTATTGCTGTTATTAAATAAGCTGGTGTAGCGAGAGGTATGAGTTGAGCAAGTTTTAATTTGTTTTTCCAAGGAAATTTGCAAGCAGATAATAACCAACCATTAGTAATCCCTAGAGATGATCCAATAATTGATGTATATAAAACTAGTTTTATTGTGCCATTTATATCATCATAGCCTTGCGAACCAAAATTAATTCCATCTCTTAAAAAAGATTGTATACCTTCAAGGAAAAAAATTATTAAAGGTAATAATGCTAATATAGTTATTATAAATACTATATAATCAAGAAATGATAGTCTTCTTTTAATATTAATCAATTTTTTGCTGAATAGATCAATTTATATATCATTAATTAAGTTAATTCACTTTGCATTCCTCTAGTTGTTTCTTAATATTTTCTTTATCGAGATGTTTTCCTATTATAACTATTTTATTTGTTTTAGGTGATTCCCATTCAAAATCATTTAAAGAAATTCTTTTACCAGCAAGGTGAAAAATATATTTCCTTATGCTTTCTTCAAACCATAAAATACCTTTTGCTCTGAATACATTATCTGCAAGTTTATTGTCAAGAAAATCTTGAAATTTTCTAAGTGAAAATGGCTTATCAGTTACAAAAGATATTGATGAAAACTCTTCTATTTCATTATGCTTATGATGTTCATCATGTTCGCAAATGCCATGATCATGATTACAGTTATTATGGTTCTTAGCAAAACTATCGCTTTGAAAAAGTCCTGTACTTATTAGTAATGGTAATGGGACTTTTCCTTTTACTGACCTTATTATTTTTGAAGAGCTTTTAATCTGAATTAAATCTTGCTCAATTGATTTCAATGTAATTTCATCAACTAAATCACATTTATTAAGTAATAATATATCACCATAAATTATTTGAGATCTAGCTATATTACTTGTCAAAACTTCTTCTTTAAAGTTTTCTGCATCAATTAAAGTCACTATAGAATCTAATCTAGTCATTTCTCTAAGTTCAGTACTTAAAAATGTTGAAGCTATGGGAAGTGGTTCGGCTAATCCTGTGGTTTCAACAATAAGATAATCAACCCTATTAGGCAGACTTAAAACCTTATTAACAGCATCAACTAATTCACCATTTATTGAGCAGCAGATACATCCATTAGTTAACTCAATAACATCATCACTAGTTTTGATAATTAGTTCGTTATCTATTCCTATTTCTCCAAATTCATTAACTAAAACAGCTATTTTTATACCTACTTGGTTTTCTATTATATAATTTAAAAGTGTTGTCTTACCAGAACCAAGGAATCCAGTAATTAAGGTGACAGGTAGCAGTTTAGACCCTTCCATGATGTATTTATTATTCAATTGATCTCAATATATACTAACTTAATAATAAATTCTTAGCAGCTTATTGGAAGGTTTCATATAATTTATCTATATATAAAGCTAATTGTGAATCTAATGAACTTAATCCTCCTAAATCATGAGTAATAAGTTCAATCCTAACTGTTGAATATACATTATTCCAATTAGGGTGGTGATTTATGGATTCAGCAAATAAAGCTATATTTGTCATAAAGGAAAAAGCTTCTATAAAGGTTTTAAAATCAAATTTTCTTTGAATTGATGATTCACAGAATTCCCATTCTGATAAATTGGTTTTTAATTCAGATATTTCTAAAGCATTTAGTAAATGAGACATAAGTCAATTATATTGAATAATATAAAGTATAACCAAATAACTTCTGAATATATTGACATCTAAGATTAAGACCCAATTGCGTTTAGAATTATTTCTCTGTTCATAGGTTCAAGTCTATGTTCCCATATATAAACCGATTGCCATTGACCTAATAATAATTCTCCATTATTAAAGCTTAATGAAATGGAAGTATTAGTAAGTGCAGTTTTTATATGAGCTGGCATATCATCTATTCCTTCCTGGGAATGTCTATATTTGTATAATCTTTTATTGCCATCATTGGATGTGTATTCGTTATAGGGGACTAATGCTTGAAAAAAAGAACATAAATCATTTAATACGTCAGGATCTGCATTCTCATTGACAGTTAAGCTACAACTTGTATGACTAACAGATATACAAATTATTCCACATGATATGTTAATTTCTTTTAGCCAATTATTTATTTCTTTTGTAATATTAATTAGACCTTGACCTGATGTCTTTATATTGATTTTGAATAGGTTTTGATTCATCAAATTATTAGAATTAATATATTCTATATATGATTATTTTAATATAAAATCCTATGATTTATTAAATCTTTATTTTAATCACAAGAATAATCTTTTTTGTTTGAGTATCATTTTATTAGTATAGAGAAGAATACTTTGTTCCATTCCGCTTGGTCTAAATTAGATTCTTATATTAGGAAAACTCATTTAATAGGATCTATTCAAAATACGTTGTATTGGGATCAAAATACTTATATGCCTGTCAAAGGTTCTTCATGGAGAGGTGATCAGTTAATTTATTTGGCGAGAAAATTACACGATAGAAATACTAGTGATGAGTTTCAAGAGCTAATTTATAATGCTAAGGAAGAACTTTACTCAGGGAAAATAAGGAAAGAAGATGATATTAAGAATTTCAGTGAATTTTTTAGAAATATAGAATTATTAGAAAAGGAATTTGATAGACAAAATAAAATAGATCCAATCTTAGTCGAAAAATTAGCGAAGGCGAGATCTAATGGTTATAGATCATGGGTGCAAGCTAAAGAATCTTCAAATTTCAAAGTATTTTCATCAAGTTTGAAAGAACTTATAGCTCTAAGGAAAGAAGAATCAAATCAGATTAGCAGTGAATTATCATGCTGGGAAGTTTTAGCCCAGCCTTTTGAACCTGATATTAGAATTAATTGGATAAATTCTTTATTTGAACCAATCAAGCAAGAAGTACCTTCATTAATAGAAAATATTAAAGCCAATTTTAAAACTAAAGTTCGATCTTCATCTTTGGATATAACTGAATCATCTCAAAGAAGAATATGCAAGAAACTTCTAGAAGCTTTTGGAATAGATCAAGATATTATTAATATGTCTGATTCTCCTCATCCCTTTTCAATTACTCTTGGTCCTAATGATTATAGAATTACCACACGTTTTGTTAAGGGGCAGCCTTTCTCAAGTTTTTTGGCAACTGCACATGAATGGGGGCATTCTCTCTATGAACAAGGGTTAGCATCTAGTTCTAATAAATGGTTCTCTTGGCCCTTAATTCATGCAACTTCAATGGGTGTTCATGAAAGTCAAGCTTTATTTTGGGAAAATAGAATCGCAAAAAATAAATTTTTTCTAGAAAAGATGTACCCTTACTTTAAAGAGGAAGGCTTGCTCTTTAAGAATGCTAATGATTTATGGAAATCCATTAACTTTTTCTCTCCAGGATTAAATCGTGTTGAATCTGATGAATTAACTTATGGAATTCATATTCTTATTAGAACTGAGTTGGAAATTCTTTTATTGGAAGAAGATTTAGATGTTAATGCATTACCTTCTGAATGGAATAGACGATATTTTGATTTGCTTGGATTAAGTCCAAAAAATGATTCAGAAGGTTGTTTGCAAGATGTTCATTGGAGTGAGGGGGCCTTTGGCTATTTCCCTTCATATTTGATAGGTCATATTATTAGTGCTCAAATTACGGAACTGATGGAAAGCGAAATAGGTTGTTTAGATAATCTTTTAGAGAAAGAAAACTTTTTGGATATTACAGATTGGTTAAAACAGAAAGTTCATCATCATGGAAGAGCTTTGAATTCTATGGACTTAATAAAAAAATTGACAGGAAATAACATGAACGCAAAATACTTTTTATCTTATTTGAATCAAAAGATTTCAAGCTTAAGTTGATTCAACAAAATTATCATTTGATTGTTTTTCTTCTAAAATTAATCTAGCGCAAGTTAAAGTGATAAAAATTGATTTATTAAATGGCTAATTTAGATCAAGCTCCAAGTAGAAGCATGCCCAATCTATTACATGTTTTACCAGTATTTGTTGACAATTCAGAAAACATTGTAAATACAATTATTGAGCTTAATTCTTCTACAATTAATAAATATGAACTAATAACTGAAACAGGTCATTTAAAGCTAGATAGAGTTGGTTATTCTTCTTTGGCTTATCCTTTCGCATATGGTTGTATCCCTCAGACCTGGGATGAGGACGGAGATCCTCTTGATATAGAAATAGTTGGGGTTACAGAGCCTCTAATCCCAGGATCAATTGTAGAAGCAAGGATAGTAGGAGTAATGAAATTTGATGATGGAGGCGAGATCGACGATAAGATTATTGCAGTTTTATCAGATGATAAAAGAATGGATCATATAAAAACTTATGAAAATTTTGGTGAACATTGGCTAAAAGAGACAACATATTATTGGGAACATTACAAAGATCTTAAAAAAGCAGGGACTTGCAAGGTTAATGGTTTTTATGGCATTTCTATTGCCAAGGAAATAATTAATTCTTGTTCTCAAAGATATATAGATATAATTAAGCCAAAAGTTGTCAATTAATAAATCTTAAGTTCTGAATTTTTTAAAGATTTCATCAAGAATTTCTTTGGCACCTTGATCTTTTAGAGCTAATGCTAATTCTTTACCTATTTTCTCTGGGGAATTTTTATCACCTTTGATTTCTGCTCTTAAAAGTTTTTTCCCATCAATTGAGGCAACCATTCCTGTTAGCTTTAATTTATCATCCTCAAAACAAGTATTTACTCCTATCGGGACTTGACATCCTCCTTCAAGTTCCCTTAATAAAGATCTTTCGGCTAAGCATCTTAAACAAGTTTCAGTATGGTTAAGGGTTTTTATAAATTTAATAATTTCTGAATTTTTTTCAAGGCACTCAATTCCTAATGCACCTTGACCTACGGCATGTAATGAGTATTCGCTTGGTATTAATTCATGGATCCTAGAATTAAATCCTAGCCTGCTAAGACCTGCCGCAGCAAGTATAAGACAGTCATATTCTCCAGCATCTAGTTTTTCTAATCTTGTTATTAGATTTCCTCTTACATCTTTAAATTTTAGATGAGGGAAATGATGTCTTAATTGAGCTAATCTCCTTAGTGAACTTGTCCCAACAACTGAACCTGAAGGTAATGTCTTTAATTTATAGTTATTGTTTTTTTTATTTACAACCAAAGCATCTGAAGGATCTTCTCTTTTAGTGATACATCCTAAAGAAAGCCCTTCAGGTAAATTAGTAGGCAAATCTTTTAAAGAATGAACTGCTATATCTGCTTTACCATCTAGCATTTGTAATTCTAATTCTTTGGTAAATAATCCTTTATCTCCAATCTTTGCTAGAGCAACATCAAGAATTTTATCTCCCTTAGTGGCCATTGGTTGAATGATCACTTTGATATTTTCTATATTTTTTTCAAGTTCTTCTTTCACCCATTTTGTTTGGACCATTGCTAGCTGGCTTCGGCGAGTTGCTATACGAATTGAAGAAGATGCCATTTATTAATGTTTTCTATTAAAATATAAGTAAATAATAGAGTAAAACTTGTTAGGCTTGAAGATTTTTATTCAATTAAGTTATTAAATTTCTATTTTATATATTCTTTCAAAACACCATTTCTATTCGGATGTCTTAATTTCCTTAATGCTTTTGCTTCAATTTGTCTAATCCTTTCTCTAGTAACGTCAAATATTTGTCCTATCTCTTCAAGTGTCTTCATCCTTCCATCATCAATCCCATACCTGAGTCTTAACACATCCCTTTCTCTCGGACTTAAAGTAGCTAGAACGCCTTCCAGATCTTCTCTTAGAAGGGTTTTGGCTACATCTTGTTCTGGGTTTTCAGTATCTGATTCAATAAAGTCTCCTAGCCTAGAATCTTCTTCTTTCCCAATCGGCGTTTCTAAGGATATTGGCAATTGAGCACTTTTTGCTATGAAACGTAATTTCTCAATAGTCATTTCCATGCTTTCTGCAATCTCTTCTTCAGAAGGCTTCCTGCCAAATTCTTGACTTAAAACTTTTGTCGTTTTTTTTATTCTTGAAATTGTTTCATATAAATGTACCGGCAATCTAATGGTTCTACTTTGGTCTGCTATTGCTCTTGTAATAGCTTGTCTAATCCACCAGGTTGCATAGGTTGAGAATTTATACCCTTTCTCATGGTCAAATTTTTCTGCTGCTCTGATTAAGCCCAGGCTTCCCTCTTGAATAAGATCTTGAAAAGAGAGACCTCTATTCATATATTTTTTGGCTATTGAAACAACTAGTCTTAGATTTGACTGAACCATTTTTTCTTTTGCTCTTCGTCCAAGTAATAATCTTCTTCTAAATTTTGAATGAGGCATATTAACCAGATTGCCCCATTCCTTAACTGTTGGTAAATTTCCATGTTCGGATTCATATTGAAGAGCAATCTCTTCGAGTTGTAATAAATCTGCAATTTTACGGGCTAATTCTATTTCCTCATCTGGTCTTAGGAGTCTAATTCTCCCTATCTCTTGCAGATACACTCTTATTGAATCTTCGGTGTAAATCCCTTTAGGTCCAAGCTTTATATTTGCAAGTGTTTTTGCAGTTTCTTCTGAATCATCTAAATCATCTGGAACTGAGTTATTTAAAGGAATCTCGTTTTCTTGTTCATTCATAGAATAAATATCATCGATTGAAGTATTATTTTTATTAGGTACTCCACTATCATTTATTTCTAAAGAATCTTGATTGGATGAAGAATTTAAAACTTTCTTTTTGAGGCCTATCTTTGAATTAATATTTTGATTGCCAGAAATAACGAAATTGGTAATTTCAGCTCCTTTCTCTGAGCTGGAATGAGATTTTCCAGGTTTTGATGTCAGTGAACTCATGAATTTACTCCTGCAAATTGAAAGGGATGAATTTATTTCATAATTCAATAAAACTTTAAAGATTAAATTTTAAACTAGACAGCAGAATTAACCTCAAGGGATAAAGTGCTTGATCTCTCATTAATTAAAAAAGCTTTAAGGTTTTAAGTTTGTGTTGAAAAATTTAATAGTGTTAGTCAGAACCTATGGCGAGGAGTCAGGGGTTTTCTCAGACTGGCTTAACTTTTTAAGATTTTCTTAAAAACTAAGCTCTATGCCTACCCGCAGGGCAATTCGCATTTAATTCGAACTAATTAGTGACCTGTTCAACAACCTTAATATTAAGAAAAACTTTTGAAGCCGGCAACAAAACCTTTTAATAAAAATCATTATGTTGTTTTTGATGTCTGGTTAGATATCGGTAAACAAGG
>CETG01191675.1_pt1 | contig 23816 bp, 17 predicted proteins | sample 361471 | NCBI WGS metagenome assembly CETG01 (sample SAMEA2622696, study PRJEB7988) | marine metagenome | isolation source: saline water (ENVO:00002010), including | reverse complement strand
TGCTATTAAATCATTTTTAAGATCTTGCTGCAGCCTTGAAGCTAAATTGAGATCTGGTTTAGGCGTAGATTGCACCAAAAAGCAGATGCCTTTTACTATGTATTACTAGACTAATGTAACTACTTTCAAACAGAAAGAGGGTATCCAATGAATTAATCCAGTCATTTTTAACACAACAATCTTATCAAAAATGGTGAAATCTCTTTATTTTCAATGGTTATCAAGAAACCAAGGCTTTTCTAATTATTAACCTAAATAAACTTTAAATATTATTCTTTAGCTTGAATCAATGAAAAAATCCACATCAAAACGTGAATTATCCCAAGAAATAAAGAAACAAGCTTATTCCCTGGGGTTTGATTTGGTGGGAATAGCAAGTATCCCAGGGAGCTCAAGATTAAAACTTCGAACAGAATCTCTTCAAAGATGGTTAGAACATGGATATCAGGCTGATATGAATTGGATGCAATCTCCTAAAAGGCAAAACATATATTCCTTACTAGAAAATGCAGAAAGTATTATTTGTGTGGGACTAAATTATTATTTAGGGAAAAATAAAAACAATGAACTAAAAATTGCAAAGTTTGCATGGGGAAATGATTACCATAAAGTAATCACTTCGAGACTTAAACATCTAGGATTATGGCTTAAAACAATTAAACCAAATGCGAATTCTAAAGTTTGTGTCGACTCCTCTCCCTTGTTAGAAAAAGCTTGGGCAGAAGAAGCTGGGTTAGGATGGATAGGAAAACACTCAACAGTTATCAATAAAAAATATGGTTCATGGATAGTTTTAGGATATTTAATAACATCTGAAGAACTAGAAGCTGATCAACCAGCAAAAGCCCAATGCGGAAGTTGTAATAAATGTCTTGAATTATGTCCCACAAATGCGATCAAAGAACCTTTTGTCGTTGACTCAAAATCCTGCATTGCTTACCATACTATAGAAAATAGAGAAAAAAAATTGCCATATTTTATAGAAAAATCTATGGATAAATGGGTCGCTGGTTGTGATATTTGTCAAGATGTTTGCCCCTGGAATAAAAAAAGTATAAAAAACACTACTGATAAAGATTTGATTGCAAAAGAATGGATGCTTAATTTAAATGAATCCTCTTTAAACTGGACAGAAGAAATGTGGAAAGATAAATTAAAAGATACAACCTTAAAAAGAATAAAACCCTGGATGTGGAAAAGAAATATATCAGCAGCTATTAAAAACAAAACAAAAGGAGCAAAATGAAATGAAGAGGCTCATAATTTTCTTATTAACATTTCTAAGTTTAATAATTCCTATTAAAACAAAGGCTTTTATTCCTAACTTTTATTTGCCTAACGAAGAAAATCTCAAAAAGACTAGTCAATATTTAGCTAAAGGTGCTTACCAGTTTTTACTATATGAACAACCAAAAGAAGCCTTAAGATTTGCAAAATTAGCATTATCGTTAAATCCTAACGACGTAATATTATATGCAATCATGGCAGAGACTCTTATTGCAAATAAAGAAGAGGAGGAGGCTCTAATTTATATAAAAAAAGGTAAGAAAATCAATCCTCAACAAGCAGAACTTTGGTTCCTTGAAAGTTCAATATTACTTAAGAAGAAACTTTATAAAGAATCTATAAAATCAGTAAAAGAAGGCTTAAATTACTCTCCTAAAAATATTAACGCGATTTTTCAGCTAGGAAATCTTTATTTAATAACCAATAACCATAAGAAGGCAATCACCGAATTCAGAAAAGCGTTTAATATTAACAACAGCTTTTGGCAAGCATTAAACAATGAAGGATTGGCAGAATTCGAATTAAAAAATTATTCGAAATGCAAACAATTATTTTATAGAGCTATGGAAATCAGTAAAGACGCCGAACCAACCTTAGCATTAGCAACAACATATTTTAAATTAGGAGAAAAGCAAGAAGAATCCTTCTCTCTTGTAAAAGAAGCTCTTAATAAAAACCCTAATTATGTAAATCATTTTTTCCGAAAAGAGCAATTATGGGGCAAGAACATTGAAGAAGCAACAAAATTATTAATTAATAGTAAATCGTTAAACAAATATGTAATCAAAGCAAAAAAAGCTTCAAATTACGAAAAAAAATAATAATCCATTCTTTTATTGTTAAATATTAGGTTTAATCTGAATTAAGTGTGGTCTTAGAAATCAGCCTTAATGCCTAAAGAGCGCTTTACTCCAATCTCATTGCATAAAGAGATGCAACGCTCATACCTTGAATACGCGATGAGCGTAATAGTTGGGAGAGCTTTGCCCGATGCCAGAGACGGATTAAAACCTGTTCAAAGAAGAATATTATATGCAATGCATGAATTAGGTCTTTCCCCGGAAAGACCTTTTAGAAAATGCGCAAGAGTAGTTGGGGATGTATTAGGGAAATACCATCCTCATGGAGATCAAGCAGTTTACGATGCATTGGTTAGATTAATTCAAGATTTTTCCTGCAGGTACCCCATTCTTGATGGGCACGGGAATTTTGGTTCAATTGATGATGACCCTCCTGCCGCAATGAGATATACGGAGACAAGACTTGCTCCAATCGCTAATGAAACTCTTTTACAAGACATAGACTCGAATACAGTTAATTATTCAGTCAATTTTGATGGCTCTCAGCAAGAACCTAATGTGCTACCTTCTCAGCTACCATTTCTGCTATTAAATGGTTCATCAGGTATCGCCGTAGGAATGGCAACAAATATACCTCCTCACAACTTAAACGAAGTAATAGATTCCGTAATTGCAATGATAAAGAAACCTGATATTTCGGACAAAGAATTGTTCAATTTTATTAAAGGACCTGATTTCCCAACAGGTGGAGAAATTATTAAGAACAATAGCTTTGAGGAACTCTACCTAAATGGAAGAGGCAGTATTCCAATGAAAGGAATTGCGCATATTGAAGAAATAAATCCAGGACGTGGAAAACACAAAAGAAACGGAATAATTATTACTGAGTTGCCTTACCAAATTAGTAAATCGGGTTGGATAGAAAAACTTGCAGAACAAGTAAACAATGGAAAAATAACTGGTATTTCCGATATAAGAGACGAGAGTGATAGGGATGGTATGAGAATAATTGTTGAACTGAGAAGAGATGCAGAACCAAGGTTAATATTGAATAATTTATTTGAAAAGACGCAGCTAAAATGTAACTTTGGCGCAATATTTCTAGCATTAGTTAATGGGAAACCAATTCAACTATCATTAAAAAATTATTTAAAACATTTTATTAATTTTAGAGAAGAAACAGTCAGAAAGAAGACTGTTCATAAACTAGATAAAACAATAGAGAGACTAGAAATATTAGAAGGACTTATAATTGCGAAAGATAATATAAGTTCTATAGTTGCAGATATACAAAAATCAGACAATGTCTCACATGCGAAAGAGATATTAAGCACAAAATATAAACTGACTATTAATCAAGCTGATGGAATTCTATCTATGCCTTTAAAGAAATTAACTAGTCTTGAACAAAAAAATATTAGTGAAGAATATAAAAAATTATCTATGGAAAGGAAAAGATTTGAATCAATATTAAGTGATAAATCTATACTTTTAAATGAAATAATTATAGAATTAAAAGCTTTAAAGAAAAAATTCTATTCTAAAAGAAAAACTCAAATTACTGAAGAGATAATTAATTTAGAAGATAACATTTCTTCTGAAGAACAAAAGAAAAAACTTTTAGGAAGAATACATAGTATGCATAAATTATTAATATTAGAAAATAATTTTTGCAAATTTATTAATCAAAATATATATGATTCTATAAAAAAAGATATAAATAGTGAAAAGCAAACCACATCTATAGAGATTAAAAAAATAATCGATATGAATTATAATTTAAGATTAATAGGAGGAACAAAAGATGGAAAAATATTTAATATAAAATGGGGTCGTCTTAATGTAGAAGGTGATCAGATAGAAAAAGTTTCACCAAATAATATACATGGTATAGATATAGTTAAATATTTACCTCTAAATAATCAAGATTCACAAATAGGGCTTTTAAGCAATGATGGTGGATTTAAAAAAGTAATCATTGAAGACATAAAGGATATGTCTAACAGGTCTATTTCTGTTTGCAAATTAAGAGAAAATTCAAAAATAATAGATATCGTCGAATGCAAATCAATGCAAGATTTAGTTATTCTTACCTCTATTGGCAGAATTCTGAGATTTGATCTAAGTGACAATAACCTCCCTCCTTTAAGCAGATTAGCATTAGGTCCTATCTTGGTACGTTTATTACCATGGGAAAGAATAATAAACTGCGAGACAATTATGAAAAGCAGCAAAGAGACTCTTATTATGATTACAAAAAAAGGATTAATAATAAAATTAAATTCTAACAAGATAAAAGAAACAAAAAGAGGTGAGCTCGGAATAATAATAGAAGAACAAAAATCCAAAAAGGATACTTTTATTAAACTATATAAATCAGATCAAATTGCTGAAATCTTAACTTCTAAAGATAAAAGAATAAGGATCATTGCCAACATAGAAAACAATAAAGAAAAAATTATTTTAGATAAAGATGAATATATTAAAAAAGTAAATAATTATAAAGAATTATAATTATGAAGAATATTCTTTTTCAACCCACGATAAATATTCCTCATTTACATTTCCTGTTATATATTCTCCATCAAAACAAGACATATCTAAACCATTAATACTAGTATTTTTTAAAATTGAAGATTTCAAATCATCTATCTTCTGATAAACCAAATTAGTTATAGAAAGTTTATCTGCTACTTCTTTAATAGTTCTATTATGAGCAATTAATTCATGCCTATTAGGCATATTTATGCCATATACATGAGGATATCGAACCGGTGGTGCGGCAGAAGTAAAAGTTACTTTATTTGCTCCTGCATCTTTAGCCATTTGAACTATTTCTTTTGATGTTGTACCTCTAACAATAGAATCATCAACTATAAGTATATTTTTATTTTTAAACTCAGTACTCATAGCATTAAGTTTTTCTCGAACAGATTTCCTTCTTTTTTGTTGTCCAGGCATGATAAAAGTTCTGCCAACATATCTATTTTTAAAAAATCCTTCTCTATATTCAATGCCCAGCTCTCTTGCTACTTGAATAGCGGCAGGTCTCGAAGAGTCGGGAATTGGCATAACAACATCAATATCTCCTGTTGCAATAGTCTTTTTAATAGTTTCCGCTAAATATTCCCCCATCCTTAATCTAGCCTCATAAACAGAAATCCCATTCATTACTGAATCAGGTCTTGCAAGATAAACATATTCAAACGAACATGGCCATAACACTGGAGAAACAGAACATTGATTAGCAAACAATTCACCTTCTAAATTAATAAAAACGGCTTCTCCTGGTTCAACATCTCTTACAATTGAAAAATCATTATTTTCTAAAACCAAAGACTCACTAGCAACCATCCATTCATCTTTTTTACCTTCTATTTTCCTCCGACCAAGAACTAGAGGTCTGATACCATATGGATCTCTAAAAGCTAATAAACCATGACCGGCTATTAAAGAAATAACAGCATAAGAACCTTTAATCCTTTTGTGAAGAGATTTAATTGAGCTAAAAACATCATCAGGAGATAATTCAGAATTACCAATATGTTCATTCAATTCAGTAGCAAATACATTTAATAACATTTCAGTATCACTTGAAGAATTGGTATGCCTTTTGTCAATACTAAAAAGTTCTTTTTCTAAATCTCTTGTATTAGTTAAATTTCCATTATGAACAAGAATAATCCCATAAGGAGCATTTACATAAAAAGGTTGTGCTTCTTCCTCTCTTTCCGCAGAACCCTTTGTAGCATAGCGAACATGACCTAATCCTATTTTCCCTCTTAAATTCCTCATATCTCTAGTTCTATAAGCTGTATTAACTTGTCCTTGAGCTTTATGAATTGAAAAAGTATTATCTTGCATCGTTGCAATTCCTGTTGAATCTTGCCCTCTATGCTGTAATAACAACAAGCTATCGTATATTTGCTGATTAACATTATCATTTGAGACAACACCAACTATTCCACACATAAAATTAATACCTCAAAAAATTTTCAGGAAGATTGATCAAGCTATTGATCTTTCTCTTCTAGTTTTAATATTTTTTTTGCAATAGAATTGTTATAAATTGATTGTAATTGACTTACTGAAACAGTTAATAAATTCACATCCAAATTATTAATAGATAATGTATCATTATCTACAAATCCAATTTTGATGACTTTAGGTAGCTTATTAAACTTATATGAATAATCATTTATAAATTGAATCCAATCTTTTTTATTGTGAGAATTAACACTTAAAAGAATCCTAGAGCCTCCTTCAGAGAACAAAATCTTATCGATTCTTTCATTAGATCGCTTTAAATCTATAAAAACACCTAACCCAGAGGAAATGCAAGACTCTGCTAACGCTACAGTTAATCCTCCATCTCCAACATCATGAGCAGAAGCTAGTATTCCTTTAGTGATAGCATCTATTACAAAATTTTGAATATTAGTTTCTAATTCAAGATCAATAAAAGGAGGTCTACCAGTTCTTAATCCATGAAAATAATCTAAGTAAGAACTAGCTGACAAAGAACCTTCATCATCTGATGAACCTATCAACCAAATTTCATCGTTTAATTGTGACCAAGAGGAACCTATAGCAGTTTTATAATCATCTAATATACCAATCATCCCTATTACTGGAGTTGGATGAATAGGTTTAGTAATCCCTGAATCATCAACAGATTCATTAAATAAAGAGACATTACCACCTGTAACTGGTGTATTCAAGAAAGAACAAGCTTTTGATATTCCAGAACAAGCTTTTGCTAATTGCCAATAACCTTCATCTGTATTAGGTGATGAAAAATTTAAATTATTAGTAATAGCTACAGGTTTAGCTCCTACACAAACAACATTTCTAGCACTTTCTACGACAGCTGCAATTGCTCCTCTTTCTGGATCTAAAGAAACCCATCTATTATTGCAATCTACACTTGCTGCTATACCGGGGAATTTAGTATTAGAATCATTTTCTTCCACTTGAGACCTAAGTCTAATTACGGCAGCATCAGCTTTCCCAGGCTGTATAACAGTATTTAATTGAACCTGGTAATCATACTGATCGTAAATCCAATTTTTAGAAGCCAAGTTTGGATTCGCAAGTAATTTCAACAATATTTTCTTCCAAGAATAACTTTTATTATCAAAAAGTGATTGAATTCCTGAAAGAGTTGCTTGGGGCAAAGAATCTGGATTCCACTTCCAATGATTTCGAATGTCTAAAGGTGGTTCTAATAATAAATCATGAGTATTTACAGGTGTATCATCAGCCAAAGCAGACGTAGGAATATCAGCAACTATTTTTTCTTTATAAGAAACAATAACTTTTTTTTCATCTATTATTTTACCTACTACATTTGCCGATAATCCCCAATCTTCAAAAATCTGAATAGTATTTTTTAATTTGTCTGGTTTGACCACTAATAACATTCTTTCTTGGGATTCTGAAAGTAAAAAATGATAAGCCTCCATATTCTTTTCTCTTGCTGGGACTAAATTCAGATCTAAAAAAACTCCTACATTTCCATTAGCTGCCATTTCAGAACTACTACATGTCAAGCCAGCAGCTCCCATATCTTGAGCAGCCACTATATTTCCCGTTTTAAAAACCTCTAAACATGCTTCAATTAAACTTTTTTCTAGAAAAGGATCTCCTACTTGAACAGCTGGTCGATCATCCAATGAAGATGATGTTAATTCTGCACTTGCAAAACTTGCACCTCCAACGCCATCCTTGCCTGTTGTGTTTCCTACATATAAAACAGGATAATTAATTCCCCTAGCACCAGAACAAACAATTTCTTCAGTTTCCATTAAACCAATAGCCATAACATTAACCAATGGGTTTTTAGAGTAAGAATCATCAAATGAGACTTCACCTCCAACAGTAGGTACACCAACACAATTACCATAATGAGATATCCCAGAGACCACTCCTTTTAATAAAGAAATATTGTTTTCATCTTCTAAAGGACCAAATCTTAAGGAATTTAAAACCGCGATAGGTCTTGCACCCATAGTAAAGATATCTCTTAAAATACCACCAACTCCTGTTGCAGCTCCCTGAAAAGGTTCAATAGCTGAAGGATGGTTATGACTCTCAATCTTAAAGACCAATCTATACCCAAAACCAACATCTATAACTCCTGCATTCTCACCAGGACCGACCAAGATTCTTGGTCCTTTAGTCGGAAACTGAATCAATAAAGATTTAGAATTTCTATAACAACAATGTTCGGACCACATAACTCCAAACATACCTAATTCTGTTCTATTAGGTTTTCTTTTTAATCTTTTACATATTTCATTAAAATCTTTCTTAGTTAAACCTTCTTGCTTAAGAGCTAAAGATTCATCATAATTATCGGTGTCTTTAAAATTGCTCATAAACTAAAACCAAGGATCCTCATTTTTTTTTGATTTACGTTTCTCTTTAAAAAATTCATTTTCATCATATAAGTTATCATATTCGTAATCATCATTTTTTAATAATTCTTCTCTTCTTGATTGATAAGAATCATTATCTTCTATATCATCTTCCTCTAGCCATTTCTCTACTTTGGTAGATGCAATATTTTTGAACATATTTAATTTTTCTATGAAAGTTTTACTGTTTTGATTAAAATCTTCTCTAAGACTAGATTTAACTATAAGTAATTCATTTATATTTTCATGTTCTGTAAAAACAAAGCCTGATTGATAATCTATTATACTGGATTTTTCTAGTTTCCATCTACTGGAACCTGGAATATTAGGATTATTTCTAGAAATTAAATAATATTTAATATTACCAGTTTTTAATTCAAAAAGAAAATCCGCCACTATGCCAATCTTGTTTCCAAAATTATTAATTAACTTTGAATTAATTATATTTGGGATACTATTTATAATTGATATATCATTGATAGATGGTTTACCATAAACTAAAACCTCTTTATCTATTAAAGTTTTAATTTGATCTAACCTCCATATATTTCTAGTTTTAGAAAAATCATAAGACTTAGAAGACCAACCTAATATCCTATGAGAGGGTAAATGAATCCAAGAAATATCTCCAACACCAAAGCTTAAAGAAGATAAATCTTTAACTTCTTTTTTTAATAAATCACTTAATAAAAGATAGTCAGGATTTCTCAATTTTTAAGATTTAATTTGAACTGGCATCACTAAATAAATAAAAGAAGCATCACCTGAATTAGGTACAATTATAGCTGGAGTAGTTGGTGAGTTACATTTTAAAATAACTTTTTCTGATGTTAAAACCTTTAAACCTTCTAATAAATATTTAACATTAAAAGCTATTTCTAATTTTTCTCCCGAATAATTGACAGGTATTAACTCATTTGCATTACCAATTTCTTTGGCATCTGATGTAAGATTAGCATTATTATTATCAGCAATAATTTTAACTACGTTACTTTGTTGATCTGCCAAAACAGCAATTCTTTCTAATGCTTGTATTAATTCTGATTTAGAAAATTCTAAAGTTTTACTAAAACTTTCAGGAATTAATCTAGAATAATTAGGGTATTTACCTTCTAAAGTTCTAGTAGTAACTATTTGATCAGAAGAAACAATAACTACTTGACCTTTATCATAAAATAAATTAATTAAATTATCTTTTAAATTATTAGATATTAATTTTTCTATTTCTCTTAAAGATCTGGAAGGAATAGTTACAGATAAAATTTCATCTATATCTTTTTCAGTATCGTCTAATCTATTAATATCTAAAGAAGAATCATTATGAACTTTTGAAACAGACAATCGATGACCATCTGTAGCTGCTGATTCTAAAAAATTATTTTTAAAAGTTAAATTAACACCCGTTAAAAGTTGTTTTGAATCATCGGAACTACTGGCAAATAAAGTTGATCTTAAAACACTTATAAAAACTTGTGGATTAATTTTTATGGAAGTTCCTGTTTCAACTAAAGGTAAAAGAGGAAAATCTTCTGATGACATACCTCTAACATTATAAGAACCTCTATCACTTTTTAAAAGTATATTTTGAGTATCTTTTTCTTTAATTATAGAAACAGGGGATTCAATAGAAAGCTTATTAACTATTTCAGAAAGAATGCGAGCAGGAATTGTTATAGCTCCGCTTTCTTCAACAGAGGCACTAAAAGATGTTTGTATACCCAAATTCAAATCAAAACCCGTTAAGCTTACTTTATTTGTTCCAACGTCAGCTGTTAGCAAAATATTAGCCAAGATGGGATGAGTAGGTCTTAAAGCAACAGCTCTTGAAACAAATTGAATAGCCGAATTAAATTGAGATTGACTGCAAACGACTTTCATTAATTTTTTCCTTGTTTCTTATAGATTTTCATAGACTTTTGATATAGGCAAATTTTGTAATAATAATATTCTTGTTCTAATATATATTATTCTTATTATTTATATGAATAGTAGTAGTAGGTCTTGTGAAAAATGTGGATTTTTATATTTTTCCTTTTAATGATTGAATTTCATAATTATTAGTTTGTGGAAAAAAAGCAGATAAAATTGACCTTTTTTTAATTTTTATATTTTTTGTTTTATTTTTGGATTTATTTATATAGTTTTCCACGTTTTAACTATGTTTTTTTTAGGTTTTCCACTACCACTTTTTTAGTTGACACCTTTTTAAAAGCCCATTTTTTTTATAATTTTTTCAGTCGAAGGATCTATATTTTTTTTAAAAATTGCATTATTATTTTCAATAGCACAATCAGGATCTTTTAATCCATTACCTGTTAAAACGCATACTATTACTGAGTTTTTAGTTATTCTGTTTTTATTTTTTATTAATCCTGCTACTGATGTTGCACTGGCTGGTTCACAAAAAATCCCTTCATTTCCTAAAAGTTTATATGCTTGAATTATCTCTAAATCAGAAACTTCTTGAAAGTCTCCTTTGCTTTCTTTGTTAACTGTTTTTGCTTTTTCTCTGTTAACTGGATTTCCTATTCTTATAGCAGTAGCAATTGTGTCTGGGTTCTCTACTATTATATTTTTGACTAAAGGTGCTGATCCTGATGCTTGAAAACCCATCATTTTGGGTAGTTTTTTACTTCTACCTATGTTTTTATATTCTTTGAATCCTTTCCAATAAGCAGTGATATTTCCAGCATTACCCATAGGGATACATAACCAATCTGGAGCATCTCCTAAGTAATCAATAATTTCATAGGCTGCTGTTTTTTGACCTTCAATTCTAAAAGGATTTACAGAATTGACAAGCGTTATCGGATATTTATTTGAGATCTCTTGAACTAGTTCCAGTGCTTTGTCAAAGTTGCCCTTTATTGAAATAACTTCTGCACCATATAATAAAGCTTGAGCAAGTTTTCCTTGAGCAACATACCCTTCTGGTATTAATACATATGCTCTTAATCCTCCTCTTTTAGCATATGCAGCGGCAGAGGCAGAAGTGTTCCCGGTGCTTGCACATATAACTGCTTCACAGCCTTCTTCTTTGGCTTTGCTTATTGCCATTGTCATTCCTCTGTCTTTGAATGACCCTGTTGGATTTAGTCCATCATATTTAACATAAACTTTTACTCCATTCCCAATTAACTGAGACAAGCTTTCTATCTCTAGTAAAGGAGTATTTCCCTCTTTTAAACTAATAATTGGTGTTTTATTTGTTATTGGTAAAAATGGTTTATAGGCTTCCATTAAACCAGGCCAGGAATTATAATTCGCAGTTTTATTCAATCTTTGTTTCAGATAATTTAGGATCATAGAATTTCTCTACAGCTTTATAAGATTAGCTTTCTTTCAGTTTTTCTAGCGGTGAATCTGTAAAAAAGTCAAATAATTCAGAAATTGATTCTACTTTATTTATTATTTTATTCATTGCAGTAATATTGAGAACTAATTTTTTATTAGGATAAGATTTTAAAAAACTCATTAGATTGATTTTTTGTTCCCCTTCCACTAGACCTTTTATAACACTAGCTCTTAATGCTGGAATACTAGCTTTTTCTATATTTGCTCTTTCTGGATAAATAACTTTTGATATTCTTCTCAAAATTACATTACCTATTTCGCTATACATCAGTTTGCTTGCGATAACAATTGGTACACTAAAGTCTTGATTTAATATATTTAATATTTCTTCGTTTGAAGAACCAGTAGCATCTAAAATTTTTTTTAGATTTTTTTCTGCTTCTCCTGTTTTAGCATAATGCTCTAAAGATTCGGTTGTAATAGTTCTACTAAACATCCCATAAACTATTTTAATTTCTTCAGCTCCTTTTACATTAGGAATACAGAATATAATTTGACTGAATATCAAAAGTCTAAAAAATTTTTTTAATAATGAATTTCTTGTCTTCACTTTAAGGAGAAACCCCTGCAGCTAATTTAACAAGACGTATCATACCTTTTTCAGTTACTCCTTGAGCTATTTTTAAACTCATTTCTCTAATATGTTTTTCTTTCAAAAGCCTTGGAAGTCTTTTTAAGATTATATCTATTGAAAATCCTGGAATATTTTGAATAACTTTAATAAACTCTTTAATTGGTTTTATTTCTAATAGAAAATTAAAATCGGAAGAGTCAAAATGATCATTGGATTCTAAATTAAATAACGATGAAACTTGTTTGTTAATACTTTGAAAGGTATTCCATCCAATTAAATCTATTTTTATTATTATTTCACTTATTAGTTCTTCTCTAAGAAAGCCCCCCTTTTCTGAAAATAAAAAATCTATTACTTCATCCATAAGCTTTTCTATATTAATATTCGTTTGTTTTCCTGCATTCCTTAAAAGATCTTCTAGCCTTTCCCATTTGAATTTGTTGTCATCGAATAACATTTCTTTAAGGCTTTTTCTTAATTCTGGATCAGGATCTTCCATTAGCCTTCTGGCAAAATAAGGATATGCAGCTCCAAGAATTTTAAATTTAGGATCCACACTTAACGCTATTCCTTCTAAAGTAATTAAGGACCTAATAATTAATGCATAATAGGGCGGTAATTTAAAAGGGAATTTATACATTATTCCAGACATGTCATCAGTTACACTTTTGAAATCCATTTTAGATACACCTAGTTCTATTGCTTCAGAGAACACTTCCTCGAAAGCCGGAACAATAGGTTCTAAATTTATTTCTTTGGATAAGAATCCTAATTTTACAAAATCTTTGGATAATTTATCAAAGTTTTTATTAACTAAATGCACCACAGCTTCTATTAATCCAGATCTAGATTGTCTAGATACTTCACTCATCATTCCAAAATCTAGATAACATAATCTTCCATCTTTTAAAGCCAATAAATTGCCAGGATGAGGATCTGCATGGAAAAACCCATGTTCGAGTAATTGCTCAAGACTACATTGAACACCTATTTGTATCATTTCGTCTGGATTAACACCTATCTCTTTAACTGCTTGTAGGTTGGTTAATTTCACTCCCTCAATCCATTCCATTGTCAGAATTCTTCTAGAAGTAAATTCTTTATAAATAATTGGAACAGCAATATTTTTGTTGTGTTTATGAAATTCTCTAAATTTATTTGCATTTTCAGCTTCATTAATATAATCCATTTCTTCAAAAACTCTTTTACCAAGTTCATCTATTAAGGCTACAAGATCACTTCTGATAAGCCCTATATTATTTTTTAGCCAATTAGCAATATTCCTCACAATATATAAATCTAGTGTGATTTGTTCTCTTAATCCAGGTCGTTGGACTTTTACTGCTACTTGAGTACCATCTTTTAAAGATGCTTTATGAACTTGTCCCAAAGAAGCAGCAGAAATAGGTTCTTTATCAATTTCTAGAAAAATATCATTAATATTTTGATTTAGATCTTTTTCAATTAATTCCATTGCAAGATCCCCATTAAATCCAGGAAGTTGATCTTGTAATTGAGAGAGTTCTTCTAGAACAATGTTGGGTACAATATCTGGTCTGCTAGACAGGGCTTGTCCTGCTTTTACGAACGCTGGTCCAAGTTCAACTAATAAATTTGTGAGTTCTTTTGCTCTATGCCTTGCTCTTAACGGTTTTGTTAATCTCCCGGTTACTTTATCAATACCTACAGATATTAAAAAAAAGAAAATAGGTATTAATGTTTGCCATAGTCTTTTTAAAAGTCTTTTAGGATTTTTATTATAAATTTTTGCAATTGTTTTGGGATCATATTTAAGTAGACCAGATATTTCAATAAAATCGATAAATTCTTTATTCATTTTTTTATACCATATTCATGAATAGACCCTTTTAAACCATCTTAACTCTAGCTACCTTCTGTTTGTATGCTTTTAGATTTGTGATCATTGCCCTTAGATTGAAAAATTTTGTTCTTATTGAAAGTATAGAAATATTTTTTCAAAAAGGTTTAACAGTTTTTACAGGTGAGTCAGGCTCTGGAAAATCTTTAATATTTGAAAGTTTGGATTCTCTTTTTGCCGGTGATAGTATTCAAAAAACTAGATTAGTTAGACCAGGTACTAGAGAATGTATTATTCAGGCAGATTTTAAATTGAATAATGAATTAATAACTTGGATGGACGATAATTCAATTTTTTATGAAGGGGAAGAAATTACAGTTTCTAGACAGTCAGTTCTTAGGGAAAATAGATTATTAACTAAATACAGGATAAATGGTTCACTGATAAATAAAAACTTACTCTTATCTTTGAGAGGTTTATTAATAGACTTTTCTTTTCAAGGTCAAGCAAATAAATATGATTCATCGATAGAACAATTATTATTAATCGACAAGATGAAAAGTAAAAATTTAATTAACAGTTTAAGAGAAGTAGAATTAAATTATGAAAATTGGTTTTCTCATAAAAAGAAACTAGATCATTTGTTAAACCAACAAAAAAGTAATAAGGAAAGAATGGCTTCTATGGAAGCAGACTATAATATATTATTTCAGGCTAATTTATCAGACATTAATGAAATTGATCACTTAAAGAAGGAAGAATTACTCTTAGCAAATTCTAAAAATATAAATGATTCATTAAAATATGTTTTAAATAAATTAACTAGTAATCATGATCATGAGCCTGCAGAGCAGCAGATAGTTGAATCTATTAAGGCTTTACAAAGAATTTCTGCATTTGATGATCAATTGAATCATATTACCAATGAATGTTTATCCATTAATGATACTTTATTATTGGTTATAAATAATATAAATTCTTATTTAGATGGCATGCAATCTATAGATGTTAGTTTAGATTCAATCCAAGAGAGAATCCATTCTTTAACTAGCTTAGAAACTAAATACAGTCTCAATCTATCCGAATTAATTAGATATAGAGATGATATAAGCAAACAATTAATAACTTTGAGCGCAAGTAATGATTTGTCTGCTCAAAAAACAAAAGAGACGAAACTTAGATTAATTAGAGATCAGTCAAATGAACAATTATCTAGATTAAGAAAGAAAAATGCTTTGTTTTTAGAAAATGAGATCACTAATTTACTTAAAAAGTTAAGTTTGCCTAATGTAAGATTCAAAGTTTCTTTTGAGATGGTTGATCCTAGTAGAACAGGCATTGATATGATTAATTTTCTATTTTCTGCTAATCCTGATATAGCTATGGCTCCACTTACAGGTGTTATTTCCGGGGGTGAAATGTCTAGGTTTTTATTGGCTTTAAAAGTTGTGACATTAGGTGCAACAAGCAATACTTTAATGTGTTTTGACGAAATAGATACCGGTTTGAGTGGTAAATCCTTGGAAACTGTTCTGAAATTATTAAAGACACTTTCATGTGATCATCAGATATTTTGTATTACTCATAATCCTTTAATTGCAGCTAGTGCAGATCATCATTATAAAGTTAGAAAATCTGTTCTCAATAATGTTACATCAACTAATGTTACGCATTTATCTTCTAAATTAAATAGGTGTAAGGAATTGGTTGAAATAATTGGTGGACCAAATGATATGGCAACTGAATACGCTTTGAGACTTTTAGAAGATAAAGTTGCCTAATTGCTAATAATTTTTATTAGAATCATAAATACAGTTTTTTGCAAAGTAGATTTTCTCTATGAATAATGAATCAAAAGACAATAAAAACTCTGGAAGCATTCATGTAAGAGGAGCTAGGCAGCATAATTTAAAGAATATTGATTTAGAAATTCCTAGAAATAAATTTATTGTTTTTACTGGGGTAAGTGGAAGTGGAAAAAGTTCTCTTGCTTTTGACACGATTTTTGCTGAGGGTCAGAGACGTTACGTTGAGAGTTTGTCTGCCTATGCAAGACAGTTCTTAGGGCAGGTTGACAAGCCTGATGTCGATTCTATTGAAGGATTATCACCTGCTATTTCAATTGATCAAAAGTCTACTAGTCATAACCCACGCTCAACAGTTGGAACTGTGACTGAAATCCAAGATTATTTAAGACTATTGTTTGGTCGTGCAGGAGAACCTCATTGTCATCATTGTCATCGACCTATTAGACCACAAACCATAGATGAAATGGTAGATCAGATATTACTTTTACCAGAAGGGACTAGGTATCAATTATTAGCACCAGTAGTAAGAGGCAAGAAAGGTACACATACAAAATTGCTTTCAAGTTTAGCTTCTGAAGGTTTTGTTAGAGTTAGAATTAATGGTGAAGTAAGAGAATTATCTGATAATATTGAATTAGATAAAAATCATACGCATAATATTGAAGTTGTCGTTGACCGATTGATTGCGCGAGAGGGTATTCAAGAAAGATTAAATGATTCATTAAGCACAACTTTAAAAAGAGGCGATGGCTTGGCAATTGTTGAGGTTGTTCCAAAGAAAGGTGAAAAATTACCTGACAATTTAGAAAAGGAAAAATTATTTTCAGAAAATTTTGCCTGTCCTATACATGGATCAATTATTGAAGAACTTTCTCCGAGATTGTTTTCTTTTAATAGTCCATATGGGGCTTGTTCTGATTGTCATGGTATTGGCTATTTAAAGAAATTTACTTTTGAGCGAGTTATTCCTGACCCATCTTTACCTGTTTATGCCGCAGTAGCACCTTGGAGTGAAAAAGATAATACATATTATTTCTCTTTGCTGTATTCAGTTGGGCAGGCTTTTGGTTTTGAAATAAAAACACCTTGGATTAACTTGTCAGTTGAACAGCAAGAAATTTTGTTATATGGCTGTGATAAGCCAATTTTAATTAAGGCTGATAGTAGATATAGTGACTCTAAAGGCTATGAGAGACCCTTTGAAGGTATACTTCCAATTCTTGAAAGACAATTAAAAGATGCTGCTGGAGAATCTGTAAGGCAGAAACTTGAAAAGTTTTTGGATTTTGTTCCTTGTAACACTTGTGGTGGGAAGAGATTAAGACCCGAGGCTTTAGCTGTCAAAGTAGGTTCTTTTAATATTACCGATCTCACCACTATAAGTGTTGAGAAAACCCTAATGCAGATTGAAAGATTAATGGGGCTAAATAAGAACAAAGAGGATGTAATTAAGCTATCGCCAAAACAGAAACAAATTGGTGAATTAGTTCTTAAGGAAATTCGTCTTAGATTAAAATTTTTAATAGATGTGGGATTAGATTATTTGACATTGGATAGACCTGCTATGACTTTGTCTGGAGGAGAAGCTCAACGTATTAGGCTTGCAACTCAGATTGGTGCAGGTTTGACCGGCGTTTTATATGTTCTTGATGAGCCTAGTATAGGGTTGCATCAAAGAGATAATGACAAGCTTCTTGATACATTGAAAAGGTTGAGAGATCTAGGAAATACTTTAGTTGTTGTAGAGCATGATGAAGAGACTATGAAGGCCGCGGATTATTTGGTTGATATTGGTCCTGGAGCTGGAATTAATGGAGGTTCAATCGTAGCCAAAGGCAAATTCGAGGATATTGTTCATTCTAATGAATCATTAACAGGAGCATATTTAAGTAGAAAGCTTGCCATACCTACTCCAAACGAAAGAAGATCAGCAGTTAAAAAACATTTAAGATTGGTTAACTGTGATAAAAATAATCTGAAAAATATTTCGGTTGATTTTCCTCTTGGCAGGCTTGTTGCTGTTACAGGTGTGAGTGGAAGCGGAAAAAGCACTCTTGTGAATGAATTATTGCATCCAGCTTTAAGTCATAGTTTAGGTTTAAAAGTTCCTTTTCCTAAAGGTCTTAAGGAATTAAAAGGTATAAAAGCAATAGATAAAGTAATTGTTATTGATCAATCTCCTATAGGAAGAACTCCTAGATCTAACCCAGCAACTTATACAGGTTCTTTTGATCCTATAAGGCAGGTATTTGCTGCAACTGTTGAAGCCAAAGCTAGAGGTTATCAAGCCGGTCAGTTTAGTTTTAATGTTAAGGGTGGAAGGTGCGAAGCCTGTAGAGGACAAGGCGTAAATATTATAGAAATGAATTTTTTACCTGACGTTTATGTTCAATGTGATGTATGTAAAGGAGCAAGATTTAATCGAGAAACCCTTCAAGTCAAATATAAGGGTTATACAATTTCAGACGTTCTTCAGATGACTGTAGAGCAAGCCGCAGACGTATTTTCCTCGATCATTCAGGCTTCTGATCGATTGAGAACGCTTGTTGATGTGGGGTTGGGTTACGTTAAGTTGGGTCAGCCAGCTCCCACTCTTTCGGGAGGTGAAGCCCAAAGAGTAAAACTTGCTACTGAGCTTTCAAGAAGAGCAACTGGAAAAACTCTTTATCTAATTGATGAACCTACTACAGGTTTAAGTTTTTATGATGTGCATAAATTAATGGATGTAATTCAACGTTTAGTAGATAAAGGAAATTCTGTAATTGTTATTGAACATAATCTTGATGTAATAAGATGTTCTGATTGGATAATTGATCTAGGTCCAGATGGAGGAGATAAAGGTGGAGAAATTATTGTAGAAGGTACCCCTGAAGAAGTTGCAAAACATAAAAGTAGCTATACAGCAAGCTATTTAAAAGAAGTTTTAAATTAATTTCTAATAATTTATTTATTTACTTAGGGCTAAAAATAGTAATAATTTTTACAAAATAAAATTATTAGCAAAAGTAAAAACCCTTGTGAACCTTGTCATTTCAATTACTTTCAATGATTATAAAAAAATCGGTTTAATATTGTTATGTTTTCTTTATGTTTATATCCTTAAAAATCACTTAATTATTATTTAGCTCTTGAGGCAAAGAAGTTGGGATTAAGAATTTTACATCTTCATTTACATGGTTTATTTAGGTCATCTAATTTAGAATTAGGTCGAGATTCTGATACTGGAGGACAAACATTATATGTTTTAGAATTGATTAAAGGATTAGCATCAAAAGCAGAAGTAGATCAGGTTGATTTAGTTACAAGATTAATATCAGATGATAGTGTTTCTTCTGATTACTCTCAGGAGGAAGAATTTATTGTTCCAGGAGCTAAAATACTTAGGTTTCCCTTTGGTCCTTATGGTTATCTTAGAAAAGAATTATTGTGGCCTTTTTTAGATCAGTTGGTCTCCCAATTAGTTGAATACTATAAAGATCCTCTTTTAAAGCCAGATTGGATTCATGCCCATTATGCTGATGCTGGATATGTTGGTTCCCAATTAAGTAAAAAATTGAATATTCCTTTGGTTTTTACAGGTCATTCTTTGGGAAGAGAGAAAAACAGAAGATTACAAGAAATAGGTTTAAGTTCTGAGCAAATTGAAAAAATTTATTTTATTAATAGAAGAATCTCAGCAGAAGAAATAGTATTGAGAGATGCGGAGGTAGTTATAACTAGTACTAATCAAGAATCCACTGTTCAGTATTCAGATTATTTTAATTTTTCCTCAGACAAGGTATCTATTATTCCACCTGGTGTTGATTCATCGAAGTTTCATCATGTTCATACTACGACCGAAACATCATCCGTAGATCGTATGCTTTCTCCATTTTTGAGGAATATTGATTTACCACCTTTGTTAGCAATTTCAAGAGCAGTTAGAAGAAAAAACATTACAGGATTAATTGAGGAATTTGGTAAATCAAAAGATTTACAAAATAAATACAATCTAATTCTGATTCTTGGTTGTAGGTCATCCGTTAAAGATTTAGATGATCAACAGCAAGAAATTTTTTCACAAATATTTCATCTAATAGATAAGTTTAATTTGTACGGCAAAATAGCTATTCCCAAACAACATAAGCCAGAGCATATCCCAGCTATTTATAGATGGTCTGCGTCTAGATCTGGATTTTTTGTAAATCCTGCTTTAACTGAACCATTTGGTCTTACATTACTTGAGGCGGCTTCTTGTGGGCTCCCTATGGTCGCAACAAATGATGGGGGTCCTAGAGAAATACTTGCTAGGTGTGAAAACGGCAAATTAGTAGATGTTACAAACCCAGGTGAGCTGCGAACTGTTTTGGAAAATATTGGAGATGATCATCAGCAATGGAGAAGATGGAGTAATAATGGAATTGAAGCAGTTAGTAGACATTTTGGATGGGATGCCCATGTAAGAAATTATTTGTCAATTATGTGTAGAAAACTTCAGGACTTAAAGGAATCTTCATCCTCAGGAATTAATGTCAGTTGTTTAAAAGGACCTTCTTCATTAATAAAACCCCAGTCAGTAAAAATATCGTGATCAGAATGTATTATTAATTGATTGTTGTTGACTATTTTTAATTTGAATCCTTCTTGAGATAATTTTTTCATCAATTTTGCTGTTTCTTCAAATCGATATGCCATTGATTCAAGACTTACGCAATCTTGTGTTAGGCCATTGTCTTTCCAAGTAAAAAAACTCATTTTTATATCCTAGATCTTAAAAGAATTCCTATAAAAGTTAAACAAAAAGTTATCCACCAAAAAGTATATACTATTTCACTCTCTTTTAGTCCTTTAAGTTCATAATGATGATGTATAGGTGCCATCAGAAAAATTCTTTCGCCCTTTTTTTTGAATTTTTTGGTTATTTTAAAAAAAGAAACTTGTAAAATTACTGATAATGCTTCAAGGAGGAATATTCCACTCATGATTAATACAGGAAAAATACTATTAGTTAAAATCCCTATTCCTGCTAAGACTGCACCAATCGATAGAGATCCTGAATCTCCCATAAAAATTTGTGCTGGATTTTTATTCAAAATAAGGAATCCAAACCAAGTTCCAGCCATAATTAAGCATATAATTATAAATGAACTATACGAACCATTGTTTTGTAGAACTAAATTAATTGCTAGTCCAATAAATATTAAAACACTACATCCACTAGCTAGTCCATCAAGCCCATCGGATAAATTAGAAGCATTGCTTAGACCTGTTATTATTAAGCAATATATTGGCAGTATAAATTTGCCTAAATAAATTTCATGGTTGCCATATAAATAGATACTTTGATTAATCCAATCTTGATTTATACAAATTGTCAGAAAAATTATAGATGCTATAAATTGAAGTAGAAATTTATTTTTAACAGATAGACCTCTATTTCTATGTGCTTTAGATCCTATATAGTCATCCAGGAATCCAATTCCTAAAAAACAAGTTAGTAGTAATATTATATTTAGTATCTTATCAAAATCATCAGCATTAATGCATACTAATAGCATTAGAATTATACTGAATGGTATTATAATCATACCTCCAATAGTCGGAGTTCCTTCTTTGCTTCTATGACTCTTTGGACCTTCTTTTCTAATAAACTGTGTAATTTCTTTTTCTTTTAGAATTTTAATGCCTTGCTTAGTTATTAATAATGATGAGACTAAACAGAATATAAAAAGTAATAGATAAATATAAGAAAATTGTATTACTATAAATAGAATTCCTGTAAGACATATTGCTGTTAACTTAGTAAAGTTAAATCTATTTGGATGAATCGTTTTTATTAAATTAAATTTCTTACTTTCTTTCTTAATATTGATCATGAAAGAATTTTTTAGTCTTCCCAATCATCATCATCAACATCTTCATCACCTTTGTAATCTTCTTTTTCTCCCATGAGTGCCGATAATTCTTCTTCTTCAATAGTGCTAATCTCTTGAGAGTCAGATTCTTCTTCTGTTACCAATCTACCAGATGCTTCCAGCCATGTAAGTAGATCTGGTTCTTCTCTTAATGGAAGGACAGGAGATGGCTCCTCTCTTTGATAACAGCTAAGTGCAGGATTGATTTCAGATATCTCTTTAAGTTTTTTTATGAGACTATTTTCTTTAACCATAATAATTTGATTCTATATTGTATAAGATAATGCATGAAGTGATATTTTCATAGATTTGTTGTTGAATATCAATTGCAAAATTTTGATTATATGGGTTTCTGCATTTATCCTCAGTTATGGATTAAAGGCATTAGGCCTATATTTTTTCTTAGATCCGCAGCCTACTAGCATCAATTTATTTTTATTGTTATTTTCTCCAGCAATACTTTTGACGTATTTTTTAATTACTTTTAGATCTAAGATATAAAAAGATAAATTATCCAATTAAACTTTTAAAAAGACTTTAAAAATGGAATCTATTAAAAAAGTAGTACTTGCATATTCTGGAGGTGTAGACACAAGTGCCTGTATACCTTATTTGAAAGAGAATTATGGCATTAATGAAGTAATCACTTTTATAGCTGATCTTGGTCAAGATGAAGATTTAACTTTTATTAGAAAAAAAGCTTTAGAATCAGGTGCTTCTAAATCATTATTAGGAGATTTACTTGAGGTTTTTGTTGAGAATTATGCTTTTCCAGCAATTAGATCCAACGCTCTTTATAACTCTAAGTATCCTCTTTCAACTGCTTTAGCTAGACCATTAATTGCTAAAAATTTGGTTAAAGTTGCTAGGGATTTAGATGCTCAAGCAGTCGCCCATGGTTGCACTGGTAAAGGGAATGATCAAGTGAGATTTGATTTAGCTATCAATGCTTTAGGACCACATTTGGAAATCATTACTCCAGCTCGAGAATGGAATATGAGTAGAGAGGAAGCTATTAGTTATGGGGAAAAGTTTGGTATACCGGCTCCAGTAAAAAAAAGCTCTCCTTTTTCTATTGACGTTAATCTTTTAGGAAGAAGCATTGAAGCAGGTATTTTAGAAGATCCTATGCAATCTCCACCTGAAGAAATTTATACAATGACTACTCCTATTAAAAATACTCCTAATGAAGCTGAAGAAATTGAAATTCAATTTATAAATGGTTATCCAGTTTCAATTAATAATATTGAGCTAGATCCTATCTCTATTATTAGAGAATCTAATGCGATTGCAGGAAAACATGGTTATGGGAGAATAGATATGATTGAAGATAGGATTGTTGGAATTAAATCCAGAGAAATTTATGAGTCGCCTGGTTTATTATTATTAATTAAGGCTCATCAGGAATTAGAATCTTTGACCTTAAGCTCTGATGTGAATCAATTTAAATATTTTTTGGACAAGAAATGGGCAGAGTTAGTTTATCAAGGGTTTTGGTTTGGACCTCTAAAAAATGCTATAGATGGTTTTATTGAAAGGACACAATATGATGTGAATGGTCTAGTGCGAATACGCTTATTTAAGGGCAATGCGACTATTGTAGGAAGACAATCAAGTTCTAATTCTCTTTATAGACCTGACTTGGCAACTTACACTTCTGATGATATTTTTGATCATCAAGCTGCAAAAGGTTTTGTTTATTTATGGGGAATGTCTAATAAAATTTGGGCTCAATCTAAAGATCAAGACAAATATTAATGAAAATTTTTTTTAATCTTAATTTACTTTCTCTTTTTCTTTAGGATCAGTTTCAATATTTTCCTTTTTAGTTAATACTTTTTCTTTAGGATCAGTTTCAGTA
>CETG01191930.1_pt1 | contig 23825 bp, 24 predicted proteins | sample 361471 | NCBI WGS metagenome assembly CETG01 (sample SAMEA2622696, study PRJEB7988) | marine metagenome | isolation source: saline water (ENVO:00002010), including | reverse complement strand
AGAATGATCATCATTATGATCTTCAATATCAATAGCAGTAGCTCCAATGGCAAAAGTAAACGGATTGTTCATCCAGTTTTTTATGGCTGGTGTCATCTCTTTGCCCAGAGTAAAAACATAATCAGAATTACTTAGAATTTTGGCTTGTCTTGGCCTAATCTTAAAATCATGAACATCTTTATCCCTTGATATCAAGCAAGTCACTTGATGAGAAGGAAGAGCTATTGCCTTTACTAAATTGCAAGTAAGTGGCTCTATAGCAACAACGGATTTAGGTTTAGCGTATACACTTTGACTAAGACCAGATAAAAAAACAGTCCCTATTAAAATAGATTGATTAAGAATTGATCTTTTTGAGAAGTTCTTTTTCTGATCTATGCCTCGCTTGAAACTTAACATTAAGAATAATATATCATTTTAAAACGATAACCATTTTCATTTAACTTTGGTGTAGATTTCTTTGGATTGTCAGTGATCAAAGATTATTCTCTTTCTATAATAATGATTGTATTATTCGTTTACTTCACATTTAAGAATTAATGTCCTGCTTGAAAGCTGAAAATCTTACATATTCTTATTCAAATGAATCACCACCTGCTTTGAATGATGTTTCACTTGAGATAAAACCAGGAACAATATCAGCTCTTGTGGGTCCTAATGGAGCAGGAAAATCAACTTTATTAAGAATTTTACAAGGTCAAAATAAGCCTGATAAAGGCGTAATCACTATTAATGGTTCCCCTTTATCAGAAGTTAGATCTCAAATTTCATTAATGCCTCAAAGAAGTTCAATGAATTGGAATTTCCCTATTACAGTTGAAGGATTAGTTTCACTAGGTCAATCAAATCCCTCTAAATCACAATGCTGCCGAATAGAAGCTTCTCTACAACGAGTTGGAATATCTGATTTAGCAACAAGACGGCTTGATTCATTGTCTGGAGGTCAACAACAAAAAGCCTTACTAGCCAAAACATTAATATCATCAGCAAAAATATTTCTTCTTGACGAACCATGTTCCGCCTTAGATCCTCCCGCCAGGGAAGAATTTCTAGTAATTATTCGTCAGTTAGCTAATTCGGGATTATCTCTTTTTATTAGTAGCCACGATTGGGGTTCATCTTTAGATGCTTATGATGAAGTGGTAGTTCTTGATAAAGCGGTTTTGGCTTCTGGCTCTCCGGGCAATGTTCAACATAAGTTAAATACAATAACTTGTATGAGAGGTAATTTTTGTTGTGATTAATAAAATGATTTTAATCAGATTGATTTTCATAGCAATATTTGCAAATACCAAAGAACTCTAGAGTATGAAACAAGAGCATAAATTCTTTATTAGATTCTTTCGGCATCTTAATTGTTTTAACGGGACATCCTTCCAATGGAGATGTTTCTCCACATTGGACACATGTAAGATGATGAGTATCCCTATCTACAGGTGCGTAGAGAGTTTCACCATTAGGAAGATGTCTGCAACGAACCAAACCATGCTTAATCAACACCTGCAAATTCCTGTATACAGTGGTCAACCCCATATCAATTTTATTTTGATGTAAATGCCTATGCAAATCTTGTCCGCTCAATTCATCATCACAATTATTCAGTTCTCTAAGCAATTGCTCTTGTCGTTTAGTGATTACTGGTTTAAGTCTTGTCATCAGCAAGATTTATGGAATCCTCTATTTTGATCATACCTAATCATTAAATTTATGTCGTATTTAAATACAAGCTGGTGGATTATACCTTTTATTTTGTGTGTTGCTTCAGGGATTCTTTGTCCAGCAATGGGAACTGTATTGCTTACCCATAAACGATTATTGCAAGTTAACTTAATATCGCATTGTGTTTTACCTGGTTTAGCTTTAGCAACCGCCCTAGGGGTTAATACATCTATTGGTGGGGTTATAAGCGGATTAGCAGGGGCAATTGCGGCAGAAAGTCTTACCAATAAAAAAAATGCAAATTATGAAGCTGTTATGAATACTATTCTTGCTGGATCACTAGGACTTGGTGTAATGCTTATACCTTTACTGGGTATCAGAATCAATTTGGAAGCAGTTCTATTTGGAGATCTACTGATTGCAAATATAGATGACTTATTAAGAACAATTTTTTCATTTTTAACGTTTATTTTACTTATGATTTTTGGATATAAAAAACTTGTTCTTATTGGATTAGATCCAGAGAATGCCGAAGCTAATGGTATAAATGTATCTTTTTTAAACTTACTCCTTGGTCTTACAACTGCTCTGGTAATTGTAAGCTCGCTGCGAGCAGTGGGTGTAATCCTAGTCATTTCTTTGCTTTCAACTCCTACATTACTAGGACTAGCTAAAGCTCCTAGTTTATGGGTTGCTATGATGAGATCGTCAATATTTGGTTTTTTAATCTCAACTTCTGGCTTTTTGGTGGGAATTATTTTTAATTTATCTCCAGGACCAGTCATCAGTGTTATTTGTGTGGGAGCTTTAATCTTAGTTAATTGGAAAAATAATTTGTCGAACTGATAGTTTAAAAATAATAGAAAATTATAATTTTGATCACCTAAGTTTCACATCATTAAAATAACAATCGATAACTCTTAGGAAATCATCCTACCAATTCCAATCCTTTCATGAACAATTTGCAGCTTAATATTTAACCAAAACAGATCGAATTTGATCGGTTTTTGCGGGGCGGTTTTATCGTAGAGTCCGAAGTTCGGTGTATATGCCGTATATAAGTCTTCGGTTTGTATCACTTCGAACTGATGAGATCTATATAAAAATTAGTCTGTACTCAATCACAGGTAACTCATGTATTCAATTTTTGATCTTTTCTTTGATAATCTTCCATATGCTCCTGTATATGTAATCTCTGATAGTGAGATGAAGGAGTTAAAGAAGACACAACATCAGCAAGAGCTTGATGGAATTAATCATCAAAGGGAAACCCTTGAACAAGCTTATAAAGCTCAAGTTAGTCATTTATTAGAGAGAGAAAAAGTCCTAAGGAAGGAGCTTAAAACTCTTAAACCCGCCAAGAGAAATACTTAGAATTAAAACCTATATCAATCAGAGGGGATAACCCCCCTCTTTATTTATGCCCAAAATTGAAAATCATCTTGATGAATATTACACAATTGGAAATGAAATATTTAGATAGAGGCTAGTGCAATTTTTACAATTATATTTGCTTATAACAGCTACAAAATATTTAATAAAACCTACTAATTTTTTAGAAGCTTTTCTGCTCAATTATAATTAAGAAAACTTCTTAATTTAATTTATTTCCTTTTTATATCTCTTTATAATAGTTTACTTGAAACCTTCAATTTTATAGAAAAGAAATGAAAAACTAGACAAAATTTTACTTACATAATATTCAAAGACTTGCTAAGCTATATCTCATACATTAAATAAAAACTCCATTATATCTCCTTCATTCACAATATAATCTTTACCTTCACTTCTTATCCATCCTTTGGATTTGGCATTAGTTAATGATTCTGCTATTACCAGTTTCTCATAATTTATTGTTTGCGCTCTTATAAAACCTTTCTCAAAATCTGTATGTATTACTCCGGCTGCCTCAGGAGCTTTCATTCCCGCTTTAATTGTCCAAGCTCTTGTCTCCTTTTCTCCAGTAGTAAAATAAGTCCTTAATCCCAATAATTCATAAGTTGCTTTAATTAAGTTCTCTAAACCTCCCTGATCGACTCCAAGTCCTTTTAGGAAATCTTTTCTTTCATCTTCATCTAATTCAATTAATTCTGATTCAACTTGAGCAGATATCTTAACGCAACCAGCATTTTCTTTCTCCGATTGTTTAATGACATCATCTGAAAATTTATTGCCTTTTGATAACTCACTTTCTTCTAAATTTGCAGCATAAATTATTGGCTTTAAAGACAACAAACCTAAATGCTTAATTAATTTAAATTCTTCATCTGTTAATAAAACATCTCTAATTGCTCCACCTTCATTGAGTTTAGAAATTAATCTACAGAGTATTTCATCTTCTGCTTTTGCATCATTACAAGTCCTAATTTGTTTTTTTAAACGATCTCTTCTTTTGTCTATCTGCGATAAATCTGATAGGGCTAACTCAGTATTTATAATATCAATATCTTCAAGGGGATTTACTTTACCTGCAACATGTATCACATCTTCGTCTTCAAAACATCTTACGACATGAATAATGGCATCAACTTCTCGAATATTCGCTAAAAATTTATTCCCCAAGCCTTCTCCTTTATTAGCTCCTTTAACAATTCCTGCAATATCAACAAATTCTATTCTCGTTGGTATAGTTGAAAGACTTGAACTTAATTTAGTAAGAACATCTAGTCGTATATCAGGAACAGATACTGATCCAATATTTGGTTCTATAGTGCAAAAAGGGAAATTTGCTGCTTGTGCTTTTGAATTTGCTACTACAGCATTAAATAAAGTTGATTTACCTACATTTGGTAAGCCAACTATTCCAGCTTTCAACATTTTAATTTATTGATTAATAGTGAGGAATAATTTTCAGATGCAAAAAAAAATTATTTTTTTATTTTACCTAATTTTTCCTAAAATAGACTTATGATCAAACATTAAAGCTTAAAGGACTTTAGCAAATCTGAACTTTATTATGTCATTAAATTGGTTTAAGAAGAACAAACGACTAAAAGCAGGAGGGCTTGCCATTTTTGTTTTTTGTTCTTTCACATTTGCAAGTAAAGTCTTCAATAAAAATGAAGCCAGAGACATATCTCAATACACAGTCTTAGCGTCTAAAGGTAAAATTTCTAATATTATAAATGCCTCTGGAGAATTAAGAGCGGTAAAAACAGCTAATATTGGTCCGAGAAAATCTGGAATTATTAAAGAAATTTATGTTGATGTAGGTGATCAAGTAAAGAAGGGTCAAATCTTAGCAAAAATGGACAATGAGGATTTTGCTTTTAATATTAAGGAATTTAAAGTAGATTATGAGAAAGAAAAGTCTGAATTTTTAAGCAGAAAAGATCTTTATCAAGAAGGTGCTATAAGTAGAGAAGATTTTAGAAAATACCAAAACAACTTTCTTAAGAGTGAAGCAAGATATCAAAAAGCCAAGGTGGAAGGTCAACATTATTTTATTAAGGCTCCATTTAATGGAATAATCACTTCTAAATTCTCCGAGGAAGGTTCGTTTGTAACCCCTTCAACCTCAAGAGCAAATAGCTCATCATCTTTAACTAAAGATTCAATAATAGAACTTTCCCAAGGAATAGAACTGCTAGCAAAAGTTCCTGAAAGTGAAATAGGTTTAATAGAAAAAGGACAAATAGCCACAGTCCGCATAGAAGCATATCCCAAGAAGAAATTTGAAGCAGTTCTTAAAACCATATCTCCAAGAGCTATCAAGACTAATAATGTAACCTCCTTTGAAGTTATTCTTGGATTTAAACAACAATCGGAAATTCTTAAGATTGGAATGACAGCAGATGTTAATTTTATTTCTGATAATCAAGAAGAAAGCATAGTTGTTCCAACAGTTGCGGTTGTAACCGAAAAAGGTAAAAGTGGATTATTAATTTTAGGTGAAAATAATCAACCTAAATTTAAAGAAGTTGAACTTGGTGTTAGTACTGGAAGTAAAACCGCAATAATCAAAGGCATAGAAGCCGGGGATACAATTTTTATAGATTTACCTCCTTGGTCTAAAAGGAAAATAGATTGATATAAATCATATGCAAAATAATCAATCAAAGAAGCCTACTTTATTACTGGTTGATGGTCATTCATTAGCATTTAGAAGTTTCTATGCTTTTGCAAAAGGACCTCAGGGTGGCTTAACGACAAAAGAAGGATTACCTACTAGTGTTACTTATGGATTTCTAAAAAGCTTATTAGATAACTGCATGACCTTAAGCCCTCAAGGGGTATGTATAGCTTTTGATACATCAGAGCCTACTTTTAGGCATAAACTAGATCCTAATTATAAAGCTAATAGAGAAGTTGCTCCACCAATATTCTTTCAAGATGTTGAACAGCTCCGTAAAATACTAGAAAAAGATCTAAACCTGCCAATATATATTTCTCCTGGATTTGAGGCAGATGATATCCTTGGAACTCTTGCCCATGATGCAGCAAGAAATGGATGGCAGGTAAAAATACTATCTGGTGATCGAGATCTTTTTCAATTAGTTAATGATGATCTAGGGATAAATGTTTTATATATGGGAGGTGGACCATATGCCAAAAGTGGTAATCCTTTATTAATAGATGAAGATGGTGTGAAAACAAAGTTAGGAGTTACTCCAGATAAAGTTATTCAACTAAAAGCATTAACAGGAGATAATTCAGACAATATACCAGGTGTAAAAGGAGTTGGACCAAAGACAGCACTAAATTTATTAAAAGAAAACCTAGATTTAGATGGGATTTATAATAAGCTTAATTCTATTAATAATAATTATAATGGATTTATTAAAGGATCTCTAATTGAAAAACTTAAAAGAGGTGAAAAGAATGCATATAAATCTCTAAAATTAGCAGAAATAAAGATAGATATACCCATTAAAAATAAAGTTTCATATTTATTATCAGAAGTCAATCTAAAAGGACTAGAAGAGTCTCTTAAGGCACTTGAATTAACGACATTAATCAGACAATTAGATAATTTTCTGGCAACTTTTTCCAGTGGAGGTTATCTCTTAAATAAAGATAGGTCTGAAAAAATTGAAACCCTTGACAGCAAGATATCTCAAACAAATAATTTAGAATTACCAAATATTCAACCTAAAATAATACTCACGGAGCTCCAACTAGAAGAGCTAATTAAGATACTTAAAGACAAAAGTGATAAAGGAGAAGTTATATGTATAGATACTGAAACAACTAGTCTAAATATATTTGAAGCCGAACTAATTGGTTTAGGTTTTTGCTGGGGAGAGGGGTTAGATCAAATGGCATATATCCCCTTTGGTCATAAACTAAATAAAAAAGAGAATAATATAGATAATCAAATTTCAATAGAATTATTTTTTAATAGATTTGTTAGTTGGTTTAAAGACGAAACAATAAAAAAGGTTCTTCAAAACACTAAATTTGATAGATTAATACTTTTACAATATGGCATTGAATTAAAAGGTGTTGTTTTTGACACTTTGCTTGCTGATTACATCTTAAATACAAATGAGAAACATTCATTAGAAGCAATTGCAAATAGAGAGTTTAATTTTAAGCCTAATAGCTTTAAAGAAATAATTGGAGACAACAAAGACTTCTCTTTTGTTGATATTAATACAGCAAGTAAATATTGTGGAATGGATGTATTCCTAACTAGAAAAATATACTTACGTTTAAAAGATTCTTTTAAATCTTCAGATAAGGAACTATTAGAAATATACAACAAAATAGAACTACCTCTAGAAAAAGTACTATCACAAATCGAATTAAATGGAATAAGAATTGATACTGAATATCTTAGTCTATTATCTAAAGAGTTAAATGCATCAATAAACAATCTTGAAAAAGACTGCTTTAAAATTGTAAATAAAGAATTTAATTTATCTTCTCCAAAACAATTAGGAGAATTATTATTTAATGAGCTTAAACTGGACACAAAAAAATCAAGAAAAACTAAAAATGGCTGGAGTACAGATGTTATGGTTCTAGAGAAATTAGAAAAAGATCATCCAATAATTTCTAAACTAATTGAATATAGAAGTCTAAGCAAATTACTATCAACATATGTAGATGCACTTCCTTTGTTAATTCAAAAAAGTACAGGTAGAATACATACTAATTTTAATCAAGCAGTTACAAGCACAGGGAGATTAAGCAGTAGTAATCCAAATTTACAGAATATTCCTATTAGAACAGAATCAAGTAAAAGAATTAGGAAAGCATTTTTACCTCAAAAAGGTTGGAAGTTAATTTGTGCTGACTATTCTCAAATTGAATTAAGAATTTTAGCTCATCTTTCTGAGGAAGATATTTTGCTTGAAGCATATAAAAATAATGAAGATATTCATGCTTTAACAGCAAAGATATTATTTGAGAAAGAAAATATCACTCAATCTGAACGAAGAATAGGTAAGACAATTAATTTTGGAGTTATTTATGGAATGGGAGCCTTAAAACTATCTAAATCTATGGGGATAGAATATTCTTTAGCAAAAGAATTTCTTTTAAAATATAAATCCAAATATTCTAAAATGTTTGCATATCTTGAATTACAACAGAAATTAGTTTTATCTAAAGGTTACGTTAAAACTATTTTCGGAAGAAGGAGAAACTTTTTATTTGATAAAAATGGATTAGGAAGATTCTTAGGTAAACCTCTAGATGAAATAGATTTAAAATTAGCATGGAAAGCTGGTTTTGAAGCTAAACAATTATTAGCTGCAGGAAATGCTCCTATTCAAGGATCAAGTGCTGATATAATTAAAATAGCTATGATAGAAATACATAACAAAATATTCAATTTAAATATTCCTGCAAGATTATTACTCCAAGTACATGATGAATTAGTTTTAGAGGTTGAGCCAAGTGCATTATTAGAATTAAAGAACATAGTAAAATCTTCTATGGAAAATGCAGTGAAATTAAAAGTACCTTTATCAGTAGATATCGGTATTGGCGATAATTGGTTGGATGCCAAATAAAAAATTAATCAATTTGAATACTAAAAAATGAAACTATACAACACTCTTTCTAGAAAAAAAGAAGTTTTTAAACCTATTAATTCTAATAAAGTTAATATATATTGCTGTGGAGTTACTGTGTATGATTTATGCCATATCGGACATGCAAGAACTTACTTAGTATGGGACATATTAAGAAGATTATTAATTTACAAAGGCTATAAAGTTAGCTTTGTTCAGAATTTTACAGATATAGATGACAAAATCTTAACTAAGGCTGCCATAGAAAATAGTTCTATGAAAATTGTTAGTGAAATTAATATTTTAGAATTTCATAAAGATATGGAAACATTAGGAATCTTAAAACCAGATATTATGCCTAAGGCAACAGAATGTATAAATGATATTATTAAAATGATAACAATACTTGAAGATAAAGGATTTGCTTATAATATTAATGGAGATGTTTATTTTTCTGTAAACAAAAATAAGAATTATGGAAAACTAAGCAAAAGAGATCTTGTTAATCAAAAGATAAATATTGATGGCAGAATAACTAATAAAGAGGTAAAGAATAAAAAATATGAATATGATTTTGCTCTATGGAAAAAAGCAAAAGAGAATGAACCAGGATTTAAATCTCCTTGGGGGATGGGGCGTCCTGGTTGGCATATTGAATGTTCTGCAATGGCAAAAAAAGAATTAGGAGAAACAATTGATATCCATCTTGGCGGTTCTGATTTAATATTTCCTCACCATGAGAATGAAATAGCGCAATCAGAATGTGCAAATAATAAAGAATTAGCTAAATATTGGCTTCATAGTGGAATGGTTAATGTAAAAGGCAAAAAGATGAGCAAATCATTAGGGAACTTTATAACAATCAGAGATTTGATTAATGAGGGAACTTCTCCTATGACATTAAGACTTTTTGTCTTACAAACTCATTACAGAAAACCGCTAGATTTCACAATAGATGGTATCTTATCTTCTCAAAAAAATTGGTTAACAATCAATAATGCCTTAGGAATAAATAAAACATTAGAACAATTTAATAATTGGGAGGAAAATATTATTAAGGCAAATGTAGATAAAGATTTTATTAAAAGAATCATATCTTCAAATAAACTACTAAAATCGAATTTTATTTTAGCCTTAGAAGATGATCTAAATACTTCAGGCGCATTATCTATTTTGTTTGAACTGGCAATACCAATTAGGAAAATAATAAATGCATATGAGCGCAATCATAATAGAACAATAACAAACGAGAATAAGTTGATTTTGATATTAAATTTCAATTTACTTAAAAACCTTTGCAAGGTATTAGGTCTTAGGTATGAAAAAGAATCAATAGATGAAGAAAATAATATAAAAGAATCTGAAATCTTAAATCTTTTAAATGATAGATCAATAGCCAAAAAGAATAAAGACTATAAAAAAGCTGATTCAATTAGAGACCATCTAAAAAACAGAGGGATAGAATTAATTGACCAACCAAACGGAGAAACTCAATGGATTAAAGGCCATTAGTTTTTAAAATATACCAATTATTTGATTTTATTAAAAATACTGAGCCTCAAGATGGGAAACTAGTTATAGTTTTTCTTTAAACGTGAAATACCTAACCATACTTGGATCAACCGGCTCAATAGGGACGCAAACCCTTGAATTAGTGGATGAATTCCCTGAGAAGTTCCAAGTAGCAGCTCTCACAGCAGGAAGAAATATACATTTATTAATAGAGCAGATATCTAAGTATCATCCAGAAATTGTATCTATATCTTGTGATTCCGATTACATTCAAACAAAGTCAATGGTTGAAGATTTAGGTTTAAAAAATCCTCCTAAGATAGTTTGCGGATTAACAGGTGCAGAGGAAGTAGCTTCTTTTTTAAAATCTGACATTGTAGTAACAGGAATAGTTGGATGTGCTGGATTGCTCCCTACAATGGCAGCCATTAAGGCAGGCAAAGATATAGCACTCGCAAATAAAGAGACCCTAATAGCAGCAGGACCAATAGTTATTCCTGCTCTCAAGCAATTCAATAGCAAACTTTTACCTGCCGATTCTGAACATTCAGCTATTTTTCAATGCCTTCAAGGCGCAGTGCTTCCAGAAAGAGCACTTATTTCAAGCGGTGAACCAGCTCCAGGATTAAGAAGGATTTTACTTACAGCTTCAGGTGGAGCCTTTCGTGACTGGGATAAAAATAAATTAAATCAAGTAACTGTTGCTGATGCGACCTCTCATCCAAATTGGTCTATGGGGCAAAAAATAACCGTTGATTCCGCAACTCTTATGAATAAAGGTCTTGAAGTTATCGAGGCACATTATCTATTTGGGATAGCCTATGACAATATTGAAATTAATATTCACCCTCAAAGCATTATTCACTCTCTGATTGAATTAAACGACTCTTCGGTTTTAGCTCAATTAGGATGGCCTGATATGAAACTCCCAATTCTTTACGCCCTTAGCTGGCCAGAAAGGATATCGACAAAATGGAAAAGACTTAATTTAAGCGATATTTCAACTTTAACTTTTAAGGAACCTGACAAAGAAAAATATCCATGCATGGAACTAGCTTATTCAGCTGGAAGAGAGGGCGGCACTATGCCAGCGGTTTTAAATGCTTCTAACGAAGAAGCTGTTTCTCTGTTTCTAAAGGAAAAAATTAACTTTCTTGAAATACCAAAATTTATAGAAAAAGCTTGCAACAAACATCATTCAGAAATTGTTAGCGAACCTAGTCTTGAAGAAATAATTCAGTTTGATAATTGGGCAAGAATATTTGTGAGGAATAGTAGTGTAAAAAACATTTAGTCTAAATTAATTATAATATAAAGATTAATAAATAATTAAAGTGCATTAATTTATTAAGGTAAATCTATAATTATTATTTAGATAAATTATTTCCGATATAGATTAACCAACTTTCAATAAGTTTATCAGACCAGCAACCAGTAGAATCGTGAAAACCATTATGTCCCCCTTTTTTTGAGGTAACTAAAGTTATATTTTTTAGTAAATCATAAGTACTTATAATATCTTTTATATCATGCTTATATGGAACCCAAGGATCATCTTCAGATAAAATAATTAGAATCTTTGTATTATTAAACTTAAATTCGTTTTTTCTATTCAATGGTGATGAAAATTTATAATATTCTTCTACAGATGAATAATTCCATCTTGGTGCAGTTATTAATTCATCAAATTCTCTGATTGAAGATAATTCATTTATTTTCTTTACATATGTTTCATGGTTAATTAGATTGAAATTTAAAATATCTTCTATTGTTTGATCTTTGAGCCTCTTTAATAGCCATTTTTGATATATTTTATTTCTTAATCTTTCAATCGATCTACTACACTCTGATAAATCTAGAGGAGAACTAACACAAACCAATCCATCTAGGAACTTATTCTCTGCAGATGAATCAAGACAAGTATTTATTAGAATTGTTCCTCCCAGTGAAAGTCCCACTCCAAAGAATGGAATTACTTCCTTCCTTGAAAAAGGATAATCTAACAAAATCTTCTCTTTACAATATTCTATTGCTGGTATTAGATCGCTAGAACAATTTGCTGAATATGTTCCTGCTGATACATATCTTCCTGGACCAGCACCTCTTAAATTAATTCTTACAGTAATAAATCCAGAATCTAATAATTTCTTTGTTATCCGTTTTAATCCATGTCTATTCGAGGATCCTCCCAATCCATGCAATAAGATTACAGCGCCTTTAATCTTAATTTTCCCACTAGGGTAGTTTAAAAAACCAACTAAAAAATTTTCAACTATTTTTGTATCTTTCATTCTAGGTATTGGGATTAGAAGTTTTTTTGTTTCTTTAAATTTTATTCTTTTAAAAACAAAAGTATCCTTAAGCGTTTGTAAATCGCCTCCAATCCAAGGCAGGTGTTCTTTAAAAGGATTGATATTTAATAATTCTAATATTGTTGACTTAATAGTAATGACTCTATCCAACTCCTAGCTCTTTAAGTTCTGTTATCAAATCTCCTAAGACCTTTTTAGCATCACCAAATACCATTGAGGTATTAGGTAAATCAAAAAGGTCATTTTTTATACCTGAATATCCAGCACTCATTCCTCTCTTGATAACAAAAACAGTTCTAGCTTCTTGAACATCAAGTACTGGCATTCCAAATAAAGGGGAAGAGGAGTCATTCTTAGCTTGCGGATTTACAACATCATTTGCACCTAAAACCAATACAACATCAGTTGAAGGGAAATCAGGATTAATTATGTCCATTTCTTTAAGCTGTTCATACGGGACATCCGCTTCGGCTAAAAGAACATTCATATGACCAGGCATTCTTCCGGCTACAGGATGAATAGCAAAAGAGACTTTAATTCCATTATTCTCTAGCATCCTTGCTACTTCTTTTAAAGTATGCTGGGCCTGAGCGACTGCCAATCCATAACCTGGAACAACTATTACTCTTTCGGCAGCCTCTAAAGTTAATGCACATTCTTCAACGGAACAACTTGTTATATTGGTATATTCAGAAGATTTCTTTGAATCTTTAGTATTAGAAGAACCTAGAGCGCCTCCAAATAAGACTGATATTAAAGATCTATTCATTCCTTTACACATGACCTGGGTAAGAATTAATCCAGCAGCTCCAACCATTGATCCCGCAACAATCAATAATTCACTCTTTACAACAAATCCAGCTGAAGCAGCAGCTATTCCTGAATAACTATTTAAGAGAGATATTACTACTGGCATATCAGCTCCACCAATAGGAATAGTTACCCCTATTCCAAGAATAATTGAAGAGATTATTAAAAGTAATAAACCTGATCCATTTAATTGGATCAGGTTAAAAATTGAAACCAATGCAATACATGCAAAAGAAATATTAATTGCATGCCTGATTTTGCTCTGTGTCCATAATGGTGTTGATATCCATCCTTGCAACTTACCCATTGCAATAATAGATCCAGAGAAAGTAATTGCCCCAACAAAAATAGAAATAGCTATTGAAATTGATCCTACAAAAGAAGTTATATTAGTTTGATTTGAAGTAAATAATTGCACTCCTACAGCAACTAATAAAGATGACATACCTCCGCAGCCATTAAATAAAGCCACAGTCTCTGGCATCGCAGTCATGGGAACCTTTTTGGCGGTAAAGAATCCTAAGATACCTCCAATTAGTGTGCCAATAACTATCCAGTTGAATTCAATTACAGAAATACTTTGATCAAGAAAATATTTCAATAAAAGTCCAAGAATAGCAAAAGCCATAGCTAATGCTGCCAAACCATTAGCTCCTCTTGCAGACCTAACTTTAGATAGTCCTTTGATACCTAATGCTAATAAAAGGACAGCTATAAGATCTATGAAATAAGTTAGGAGTGAATTATTCATTTTTTAGACCTTCCTCTAGAGTTTGATTTACTACTAAACATTGACAGCATTTTGTCTGTAACAAAGAAGCCTCCTATTACATTAAATAGAGCAAAACTTAAAGAAATTGATCCAATAAGAAGTAAAAATTTATTCCCATCAGAATCAATAATTAAAGTTAATGCAGCTAAAACAGTTATCCCTGATATTGCATTTGCTCCTGACATTAAAGGGGTATGAAGAGTAGGCGGTACTTTTCCTATTAATTCAAGACCAAGAAGACTTCCCAGAAGAAGAACCCAAAGGGCGTGACTAATTGAAAAATCTGGCATTAGAAACCACCTCCTAATTCAAAAATATCTTTAATTTTTGAATTCCCATCTTTTGTTAGTAATGAACCAGAGATTAATTCATCATTAAAATCAATCTCTAAAGAACCATCATTTATAAATGGAGAAATTAGTGAAAACAAATTTTTAGAATAAAGATTGCTTGCATGATTTGGCACTGACGAAGGCAAATCAGATGCTCCTATAAGTTTTATACCATTTCTAGCAACAGTTTCATTAGATTTTGTTCCCTCACAATTGCCACCTTGGGAGACAGCTAAATCAACAACTACTGAGCCTTTCCTCATTCTATCTAACATTTCTAAATTTATTAAAACAGGGGCTTTTTTACCTGGAACTTGAGCAGTACAAATTGCAACATCAGATTCAGCTAATTTATCTGAAAGTATTTTCCTTTGTTCTTTTAAGAATTCTTCAGAAACTGATTGAGCATATCCACCTGACTCGGAAGATTGTTTTTCTATTTTGGGAAGTTCAATAAATCTTGCGCCTAATGATTCAACTTGTTCTTTCACAGATTCCCTAATATCACTTACAAAAACAACAGCTCCAAGCCTTTTAGCTGTTGCTACTGCTTGAAGACCTGCAACACCTCCACCTAGAACGATGACTTTTGCAGGTTGAACCGTTCCTGCTGCTGTCATAAGCATAGGAAAATATCTATCTAAAGCACTTGCAGCGATTAGGACAGCTTTATAACCAGCAATATTAGCTTGCGAAGATAGTGCATCGGAAGATTGAGCTCTACTGATTCTTGGAAGTAACTCTAAAGATAAAGCTAAAATTTTCTTATCATTTAAAACTCTTTTTAATACATTATTTCCATAGGGAGCTAAAAGACCAATAAGTAGCGAACCTTCTTTCATCTTCCTGAGAAAATTTTCTTCGGGCATTTGTACACATAAAACAATATCGGCTTCTCCCCATGCCTCAATATCATTCTTTTTGTAAATAGTTGCCCCTACTTGTTTGTAATCTATGTCAGAGAAGCCTGAAAGTTCTCCAGCAGATTCCTCTATAAAAACTTGACAGTTTTTATTAATAAGTTTCTTAATTGTTTCTGGAGTGGCACTGACTCGCCTTTCTCCATCTGATGTTTCTCTTGGGATTAGAATGATTGTCAAATTAAATTAGCTCCTTTAATTAAGTAAAGATTAATAAGATCGCTTTAAAAAAACTTTTGCATTTCAAAAAAAGACTTTCTTTATTACAGATTTATAGCTAATAACAAATTAAAGGTCTTTTATTTTTTAGCAAATGGGATTATCCGCAATTGAATGCCCCGATGGTGTTTGCCATAGTCATCATGGAGGTCATGCTGTTCCAAGATTGGCAATGCAAAAGAATTTGCAAAGCCATGGAAGAGAATGGTGCGAAAAACTAGCAGAAAGAATTTATGAGATGTCCGTTGATACATATTCTCAAACAGTTATGCCAAGTCTTCATTCTTCAGGTTGGCAGAGAAAGCATTTAAACTGGGAATTTAAACTTGAGAACCAAGAATCAGAACCAGACGAGACTTTAGTAGAAGGAATAATTAATGCTACTGAAAGCTTTTTAAGAAGCAGTGAGGTTCATAGGCTATTTATTCAAGAACTAGTTCAAGGAACATTTGAAGAAGCTAATGACAAAAAATTGCGTTCTAAAGCTATAAAGGAAATCATCGAAGATGGGATTATTCAATTTTTAGAATCTGAAAAAGATGGATTAATAGAAAAAATTACATATAAACTTTCTTCAAGAGAAAAGATCAGCGAAGATGCAGCAAAAAATGCAGTTAAAGAAGGTTTTGACGAAGTAGAAAGATTATTAGTCAATCACATTGAAGCTGTTTAGCCTTGAAGTAAGCCAAACATCTAATTGAAATCTAAATAAAATAGAAAGTTTTTGTTCTAAATTACTAATTTGTTGATTTTGAACAGTTATTGGTTCATATTTTGTGCTTATCTACAGGTATTGAAATAATTTAATGGACCCCCTTTTAGCAAGGAGAATTAATTTAGCCGCCTGTTGGGCTTCTAATAGGATAGCTGTTTTAGATCGTCTAGAAAAATACGAAGATAGCTATGCAATAGCAGAGGAATTTAGAGAGTGGATATTATCTTTAGGGCAAGATTCAGGCTATTTATCAAATACCATTCTCAATTATCCAAACAATATTTCCGATTATATTGATAGTAAAACTAATGATCACGATCAAATTTGCGGATAAACACCTTAGAATTAACAAAACTTGCTTAATTTAATTATTAAATAATTTAATGCAATCAAATAAGACATCACAAGATAATACTGAAAATCTTGTCATCATAGGTTCTGGACCGGCAGGATATACCGCTGCTATTTATGCATCTAGAGCAAATTTACAACCATTATTAATTACTGGGTTTGAATCAGGAGGAATTCCTGGTGGGCAGTTAATGACAACTACTTTTGTCGAAAACTTCCCAGGATTCCCTGATGGAGTATTGGGTCCTGAACTAATGGATCTTATGAAAGCACAGGCTGAGAGGTGGGGGACAAAGCTAATAGAATCCGATGTAATCTCCTTAGATTTAAGTGATAGACCTTATAAAATAAAAACTTTAGAAGAGAATATTGCATCTCATTCTATAATTATTGCAACTGGTGCTAGCGCAAACAAATTAGGAATACCAAATGAAGAATTATTTTGGAGCAAAGGAATTAGTGCTTGTGCAATATGCGATGGGGCAACACCTCAATTTAGGGATGAAGAATTAGCAGTAGTAGGTGGTGGAGACTCTGCCTGTGAAGAAGCAGTCTATTTAACAAAATATGGAAGCCATGTTCACTTAATTGTTAGATCTGATTCCCTTAGAGCTAGTGCAGCTATGTCAGATAGAGTAAAGAATAATCCACAGATAAGTATTCATTGGAATTCCGAATTAATTGACGCTGAAGGAGATGATTGGCTAAGACAAATAATAATAAAAGACAAGAAAGAATCTGAGATGAAAACAATAAAAATAAATGGTCTGTTTTACGCAATAGGTCATACCCCAAATACGTCTTTCCTTTGCAATCAAATTGAATTAGATGATAAAGCTTATATAAAAACATCCCCAGGAAGACCAGAAACTTCCTTGGAAGGGGTCTTTTCTGCAGGAGATGTTTCTGACTCGGAATGGCGTCAGGGAGTCACTGCTGCGGGTAGTGGCTGCATGGCCGCCCTTGCTGCGGAAAGGTGGTTATCTGTTAGGAATTTATCTAATCTAATAACCAGAAAAGAGATAGAACCAACTAATGCCAAAATACCGGATACTGTTTTAGAAGAGACCAATGAGAATACTTTCAAAGCAGATGCTATTTGGCAAATTGGCAGTTTCCCTTTAAGAAAGCTATATCATGAGAGCGAGAATCCAATTCTGGTGATTTATACATCTCCAAGTTGTGGTCCATGCCATGTCCTGAAACCTCAAATAAAAAGAGTATTAAGCGAATTCGAAGGAAAGGTTCAAGGTATTGAAATTGATATTGAAAAGAATCAGGAAATTTCTAAACAAGCAGGAGTTAATGGCACCCCTACTGTTCAACTTTTTAAAAACAAACAATTAAAAAAAGAATGGAAAGGAGTTAAACAAAGAAGCGAATTTAAGAATGAAATTAGTAAATTATTAAGTTAATCAATAATTAATTTCTATTTTTCTTTTGATTATTTGATTTATTATTATTTTGTTTGCCTCCTGGTCTATTTGAACCCCCTTTAGGACCTCCAGAACCTGCATTTCTTTCTCTATATGTAATTCTTCCTCTTGTTAAATCATAAGGGCTTATTTCTACAAGAACCTTATCTCCAGCTAATAATTTAATCCTAAATTTTGTTAATTTTCCCGCCGCTCTGCATAAGCATTGATGTCCTTCTGGCTGCTCAAGAGTAACCAAATAAAAACCATTCCCTTGTTCTTTTTCTATAACACCAGAAGTTTCGATCATTCTTTATAACTAGAAATTATATAATAATAATAAACTATTATTGACTATATTTGTGATGAGTACTTTTAGAACTATATCCCTAGTTATTAATACTAGCTTTAATTTCTCTGACTACCTGTAATTGTCCAAAATAATAATTAGCCTTTTCTTTATGACTAGCGTCTGTCAAATCATCAAAAACAACAAATCCTAAACTTTTCCATAAATCATTTCCGCAAATAGAATTCAATTCACTTGATGCTTCACATTCAAGAAAATCTAACCTTCTATTTAAATTCTTTATCTTTACAGCTGACATAGGAACAAAGCTACTTCCTGTATAGTACAAATAAACTATAAAATGGCAAGCCTTTAAAAAGGTAGTCTTTTCTTCTCTTCCAAATCTAGATCGACTTCCATTTCCTTTAGTCTCTTAATAATTTGTCCATAGTATTCTGAGACATAGCTTTCAAGGGTAGTGACATTTTCCTTTGATAAGCCAAACAAAGCATAAGTTTCATCCATATCAGCATCTAAAGACTCTTTACCGCTAGTCACCTCTGCGAAAGCAAGCCTTTCAGATATATTTAATGAAGATTCAAAGAAAGAAACAAGAGACTGGGCAATTTGAATTAAAAGCTGAGAAACTCTAAAGATCTTAGCTTTTTTATTACTTAACTTTTCACATAGAGAAATTATTTCTTCTGCTTCCCATGCTTTTGGTCCAACCAAAGGAAATGTTTTTCTTATTGTTTTTTCATTATCTACAGAATTAACTACAAATTTTGCCATATCTTGAGTGTTCATATAAGCAATTTTTGTTTGATTCCCACTAATCCATACAGGCTGACTGTCTAAAACAGGTATAGCAAATTGGCTTATAACTCCTTGCATAAAAGCAGCTCCCTTAAGGATTGTATAATCAAAATCTGATTCTTCTAATAATTTTTCGGTACAGTATTTTATATCCATTAAAGGAACATTCCTGAACTTTTCTGTTAAAAGAATAGATAAAAAGATAATTCTTTTAACTCCTAATTTTTCACAAGCATTAAATAGATTTAATTTCCCAGTCCAGTCAATATCGTAAATACTTTTTGTCTCATCGGATCTGCAAGTAGCAGAATCTATAACTGCATCTATATCTTGAAGAGAATATTCTATATCACGAATATTTAATAAATCTCCTTTGCTTAGTTCGCATCCCCATTCTTGAAGAAAAGATGCCTTCCTAGGATTGCGAACTAGGCATCTAACTTCATGACCAGCATCAACAGCATTTTTTGCAATCTGTCTTCCCAAAGTACCTGAAGCACCAACTAAAAGAATTTTCATTTTGCTAATCTCCTAAGCTTTAAACACTAATCCCTATTCAGATAAACTGCGAGAATATTAGTCACTCTCCTTGAAATTTAAGAAGTACAGCTCCTCCAATAAGACCAATTGGAATCAAGAGCCAAAAGACTCCGGCTATTGTAAAAATTTCTTCAGCCATAATAAATTTTGAGTTCTTATTTAATTTAACCTTTATCATGAAATTTTGTTAGAAATTAATTAAAGACAAATTCTTTTTATTAATTTTTTTTATAAATTTAAAATGAAAAAAGGAATTCATTCGGTATCTTCTATTGATCGAACTTCTGAATGGGGAAGACATCAAATATGGATTTGGAGAGGATTTAAAATACATTGGAGAGTCTTAGGAGAAAACAATAAAAGACCAGTACTTTTTATTCATGGATTTGGGGCAAGTAGCTCCCATTGGAGATTTAACGCAAAAGATTTTTCAGATTATGGCTTCTCAGTTTATGCAATTGATTTAATAGGATTTGGACAAAGTGATCAGCCTATTATTGGAGAAATTAATAGCTTGGATAATAAGACCTGGTCGGATCAAGTTGCTCATTTTATAGAAGAAATAATCAATCCCAATAATAATTTCAAGCCTTATTTAATTGGAAACTCTCTTGGTGGATTAGTCAGTTTAACTACAGGTTATTTTAATCCAAATCTAATTAAAGGGATTATAGCTTCGCCTCTTCCAGATCCAGAATTAATAAATATTTTGCCAAAGAAAGAAATTAAATTATTAATTCTAGTAAAAAACTTTTTCATTCATATTTTTTTTAGAATTTTACCTCTTGAAATATTGCTTCCTTTAATATCTAAAAGTTGCATTATTAAGCAAGCTCTCCAAGGAGCCTATAGGAAAGATATTTCATCAGACATTGATTTACTAAAAATAGTAAGAAGACCAGCTCAAAGAAAAAGAGCCGCAAAATGCCTTAGATTAATGTGTATAAGTATGTCAACTAGGAATCAAACTATTACGGCTCCACATATTTTATCAACCCTAGAAAAAAAATTTAATCTTTTACCTTTTTTATTGATTTGGGGAAAGTATGATTGTTTTGTTCCATTGTCATTAGGAGAAAAGATAATTAAAATATTTAAATGGATTGATTTAAAAATAATTAATGATGCAGGTCACTGTTCTCATGATGAGAGTCCAGATCAATTCAATCAAACGGCAATTCACTGGATTGAAAAAATTAACAACTTAAAAGATTAAGATGAAACACACTCTTTCAGTTCTAGTAGAAGATGAATCAGGGACATTAAGCAGAATCTCAGGACTGTTTGCCAGGAGAGGTTTTAATATAAATAGTCTTGCAGTTGGTCCTGCCGAATCTCAAGGCGTTTCAAGAATCACTATGGTAGTGGATGGTGATGAAAAAACTCTTCAACAAATGACCAAGCAGCTTAATAAGCTTTTTAACGTTTTAGACGTGTTTGATTTATCTAAAATAGCTTCTGTTGAGAGAGAACTGATGCTATTAAAAGTTTCAGCAGCTGTTCAAGACAGAAGTAAAATTATTGAACTTGTTCAAGTTTTTAGAGCAAAAGTAGTTGATGTTTCTGACGAGGTATTAACACTTGAAGTGGTTGGAGATCCAGGGAAATTAGTAGCATTAGAGAAACTTCTTAAACCTTATGGAATTCTTGAAATTGCAAGAACTGGGAAAATATCTTTAAAGAGAGCATCCGGTATCAATACTGAAATGCTAAAAATTAATTAACAAACAATTATAGATATATAGCTATATGGATAGATTAAGGATTAGCATTAATTAATCTAATAGATTTAATATAATCATATTCATTTAACTTATCTAACACATCCATTCCAGTCTTAACCCTACCAAATATTGTATATCTTCCTTCTATCTCTTTAAATCTATTGGATAAGAAAAAAAACTCTGTTCCTCCTGAATCAAAATCAAATGACCTATTCATTGCTATAGATCCTAATTGAGATTTGATTTCTAATTTAGATAGTTCTTCAGGATGTTTTATTAAACTATTATATCTAGCTTCTTTTTCTCCTTTGAGTTTAATTTCCAGTGGAATATTTTTCTTGATAGACAACTTTTTAGAATTAAGACTTCTAGGTTTAAATAATATAATTGAAGTTTTAGGTAAAGTAATAATCTCAGATATCTTGGTGTCATTATAAATTCCTAATTTAATATTATGCAAAAAAACTGAAGATGTTACCGGCGCTTTGTCTCCATATACTTCAACTATAAAACTTCCTTTAGAAGTATTAAACACCACGTTTTTCATTTGACTAATACAATCAATATCTAGTCCCTTACAATAAAAACTTGATACCTTAGAGTTGTTTTGTTCTTTGCATCCAGTAATTAATATAGTTAAAGATGCAAATAAAACATTTATAAATAATTTAAATCTCAAAATAATTATTTAATACCTTCAAGATTAACCTCTAAGAATTTTGCCAATAAAGCCCCTTCTTCTTCTAATTCCAGTATAGGCTTTAATTCTCCAGCTCCAGATAAAGGTAGATTTTTTTTATTTCCTTTTAAAACGAGTGATAATCTTCTTCTGGGATTTAATCCTTCACTTATATCTACTTTGACTGCCTTGACATCAGAGATATCAAAACTTGCATCTATATTTTTGAAAAGTCCTTTTCTCGAAATAGTTATTTTATTTAAATTTTTATCAAAAGTATTTCTTCCAGAACCAAAATCAACAATGACTAAACTCCACAAATATAAATCTAAAAGCAAAGCAACTATTCCATAAATTCCCATTATTAGTCCTTGAGGAACAAACAAAAGCTCTGCTGCATTACCAAAAGGTAACAGATTAAAACCTTTATAACTTGACAATGATGCCAGCAAGAATCCACTGCCTCCAATTGTCAACATTGCACCAACGATATAATTAGAAATTTTTCTTGATCCCTTAATCGATTGCTCTATATAAGGATTTGAAGGAAAATCAATATTCTCAGTAGAAGATTTTTTTGACATATTTTGATAATAACAGTTGTTAAAATATATGGATTTAAGAAAAAAAAAGTAAGAAAGCATTACAACGCGTTTGATCTATAAGAAATTTTCCCCAAATTGTACTGAATTGTTGTTAAAGTCTCGACATATCCGAAACTCAACATCGTATCTCCTATGACGATCGCTGTTGGTAGCGCCCCTCAAAGAGGTTGGTTTGACAATCTTGATGACTGGTTAAAGCGCGACCGATTTGTATTTGTTGGTTGGTCCGGACTTCTACTATTCCCAACTGCTTTCTTGGCAATTGGAGGATGGTTTGTCGGCACAACCTTTGTAACCTCATGGTATACCCATGGAGTTGCAAGCTCTTATTTAGAAGGCTGCAATTTCTTAACTGCTGCCGTTAGTACCCCTGGCGATGCTATGGGGCATAGTCTCTTATTTCTTTGGGGTCCTGAAGCTCAAGGAAGTTTTGTAAGATGGCTTCAGCTTGGCGGCTTGTGGAACTTTGTTGCTCTTCATGGAGCATTTAGCCTTATAGGCTTTATGCTTCGTCAATTTGAAATAGCTGGGCTTGTTGGCATACGTCCTTACAATGCTTTAGCTTTTTCAGCTCCAATTGCTGTATTTACTAGTGTTTTTCTTATATATCCTTTAGGACAACACAGTTGGTTCTTTGCTCCTTCTTTTGGAGTCGCAGCAATATTCCGTTACATTCTTTTTATTCAAGGTTTTCATAATATTACTTTGAATCCATTCCACATGATGGGAGTAGCGGGAATTCTTGGAGGAGCATTGCTTTGTGCCATTCATGGTGCAACTGTTCAGAATACTTTGTACGAAGATTCAAGTATTTACTCTGAAGGAAAAGTTCAAAGTACAACTTTCAGAGCATTTGATCCAACTCAAGATGAAGAAACTTATTCAATGATCACTGCAAACAGATTCTGGAGTCAGATATTTGGTATTGCATTTTCAAATAAGCGATTCCTTCACTTCTTAATGCTTTTTGTACCCGTTATGGGAATGTGGACATCATCAATAGGCATAGTTGGTCTGGCTCTTAACCTTCGAGCTTATGACTTTGTTAGTCAAGAAATCAGAGCAGCAGAAGATCCTGAATTCGAAACTTTCTATACCAAAAACATTCTTTTGAACGAAGGAATGAGAGCATGGATGTCTTCTGTTGACCAACCACACGAAAACTTTGTATTCCCTGAGGAGGTACTTCCACG
>CETG01101651.1_pt1 | contig 23833 bp, 18 predicted proteins | sample 361471 | NCBI WGS metagenome assembly CETG01 (sample SAMEA2622696, study PRJEB7988) | marine metagenome | isolation source: saline water (ENVO:00002010), including | reverse complement strand
ACAACACTGAATGCCACCACGTCCCCGTTTTGATCGTCGCGCCCCAGATAGGGAGCTACCAAACATTAATGATCGCATCAAGTATTCAAAGCTTCGAGTTGTTGATTCTGATGGCTCCCAGCTTGGAATAATTAGCCGAGAAGAAGCTCTAGATATTGCAAAAGACAGGGAATTAGATCTTGTCCTAGTAAGTGAAAAAGCAAATCCTCCGGTTTGCAGAATAATGAACTATGGCAAATTCAAATTTGAACAAGAAAAAAAAGCCAAAGAAGCAAAGAAAAAGTCACATCAAACTGAAGTTAAAGAAGTAAAGATGAGATATAAAATTGATGAACATGATTATCAAGTAAGAATTGGTCAAGCTATTCGTTTCCTAAAGTCTGGGGATAAGGTCAAGTGCACTGTGATTTTTAGAGGTAGAGAAATTCAGCATACAAATTTAGCTGAAACACTTTTGAAAAGAATGGCTAATGACTTAGAAGAACAAGCCGAAATTCAGCAAACTCCAAAAAGGGAAGGAAGAAATATGATCATGTTTCTTTCTCCTAGAAAAACACCTCTGATAAAAAAGACTGCTGAAGAAACAAAAAAGCCTACCAGAGCAATTAGAACTATCACTTAAGTAAAAATTTGGTTCCTTAATGAAAACAAATAAGAGGTGATTTCTTGCGTAGGACAAAGAAGCAATTGTCACTTACACATATTTTAATTAAGGTGGCCAAGTAAAGCCTGGCCCTTTGGCGTGAGATTCCATATTCAACAAGAAAGCGATATTCCTGCTTCAAGCCAGCTCTACAATCAAATTTGTTTTGCTATAGCAGCTAGGCATTACCCTCCAGGCCACAGACTTCCAAGCACACGTCAGCTTGCAATGCAAACTGGCCTTCATAGAAACACAATAAGCAAAGTATATCGACAGCTTGAAACCGATGGAGTAGTTGAAGCAATAGCTGGATCAGGAATTTATGTGAGAGATCAACAAAAACAAATCGAACTTAGGAATTCCACAAATATCAAAAATAAAGAAGTGAAAGATATTGATATTGAAGTAAGACAGTCAGTTGATTCTTTACTAAATTCTGGATGCACACTTCAACAAACTAGAGATCTCTTTCTTAAAGAAATAAACTGGAGATTACGTTGTGGTGCAAAAGTTTTAGTGAGTACACCAAAAGAAGATATTGGAGCTTCAATGTTAATTGCTGAAGAACTTGCTCCTAATCTTGAAGTACCTGTTGAAGTAGTACCCATGGAAGAATTAGAAAATGTTTTGGAGAGTTCAACAGTTGGAACTGTTGTTACAAGTAGATATTTCTTACAACCTTTAGAAGAATTAGCCAAAAAACATTCCGTCAGAGCAATAGCCGTAGATCTCAGCGACTTTCAAAAAGAATTAACATTGCTCAAAGAATTACGTGAAGGTAGCTGTGTAGGAATTGTAAGTATTAGTCCAGGAATCTTAAGAGCAGCTCAAGTAATACTTCATAGCATGCGTGGTAATGAATTATTACTCATGACTGCCAATCCAGATGTAGGGAGCAGATTACTAGCATTGTTAAGAGCTTCTAGTTATGTACTTTGTGATAAACCTAGCCTTCCATTAGTTGAGCACTCGATTCGCCAAAACAGTTCTCAATTAATGCGAATGCCCAAAATACATTGTGCAGAAAAATATTTAAGTGCTTCAACTATTGAACATTTAAAAAAAGAAATAGGTCTCAGTAATTAAATTACCCAATATTAAATTCAATGCTTAAATCAATAAAATCCTATATCGAAATAATTAAAGAAAGAGACCCTGCGGCTAAAGGTTTTCTAGAAATTCTACTTTGTTACCCAGGCTTCCATGCCTTGGCATTGCATCGAATTAGTCACAATTTATGGGTTAGAGGTATCCCACTATTCCCCAGATTACTTAGTCAATTTAGTCGATCCATTACAGGAATAGAAATTCACCCTGGTGCGAAAATTGGTAAAGGAGTTTTTATTGATCATGGAATGGGAGTTGTAATAGGAGAAACGACTGAAATAGGTAATCGGTGCCTGCTTTATCAAGGAGTTACTCTTGGTGGTACTGGAAAAGAAGATGGAAAAAGACATCCTACTTTGGAAGAAAATGTCGTTGTAGGAGCAGGTGCAAAAGTACTGGGCGCAATCAACATTGGGAACAATACAAGAATTGGTGCTGGCTCAGTAGTGGTTAGAGATGTAGAAGCGGAAAGTACTGTGGTAGGAATCCCTGGTCGTGTTGTCCATAAAAGTGGGGTCAAAGTTAATCCACTCGCTCATTCTGCACTGCCCGATACTGAAGGAGATGTAATACGTAATCTTATGGAGAGAATTGATTATCTCGAGAATCAGTTAAGTTCATATCAAAATTATCTAAAAGATGTACAAGAAGGAAAAATTCCCAAAGATATATCTCCAGGAAAAGCACAAAGTCTAAAAGACAAAGAGATTATTGAATACTTAGGGGAATAAAAAACAAAAATATTTTTTATTTACTAGAAATTCCATCCTCTGAATTTGTCTCAACTTTGGGGACTGGTTGAAACATAAACATCGAGTAAATTACATTTCTACGCATATTAGTCATCATATCAAGAAACATGTCATAACCTTCATTTTTATATTCAATTAGTGGATCTTTTTGTCCATAGCCTCGTAAACCAACAGACTCTCTTAAAGCATCCATAGCTTGTAAATGTTCTCTCCATAAAGTATCTACCTGTTGAAGAACAAAAAACCTTTCTGCTTCTCTCATCATGCCTGGATTGTTTTCTTCTATTTGTGCCTCTTTTAAGTCATATGCATTTCTTAATTGTTCTTGTAAAAAAGCTTTTAGCTCTTCCATATTTAAACCTCTTAATTGCTCTGCTTTTAGCTCTTCAAGCAAATAAATAAATTCCTTAGTTTTATCTAGTAATTGATCTATATCCCACTCTTCTGGAGGTAAGTCTGGATTAACATATGCTTCAACAACTTCTTCCATAGTTTTCTCTCCATAACCAATTACTTGTTTTTTTAATTCACTTCCTTCAAGTACTCTTCTTCGTTCTGAATATACAGCCTTCCGCTGATTATTCATCACTTCATCATATTCAAAAACTTGTTTCCTAATATCATAATAATAAGTCTCTACTTTTTTCTGAGCTCCTTCTAAAGAGCGCGTAAGCATACCAGATTCTATTGGCATATCTTCTTCTACTCGAAAAGCATTCATTAACGAAGCGACTCTATCTCCTCCAAAGATTCTTAGAAGATTGTCTTCAAGTGAAAGAAAAAACCTTGTACTTCCAAGGTCTCCTTGGCGTCCAGAACGTCCTCTCAATTGATTGTCAACGCGTCTTGATTCATGTCTTTCTGTTCCAATAACATGAAGTCCTCCTGCCTCCCTAACACGCTTATCCTCTTGCTGAACGACAATTTCATACTCAGATTTTACTAACGCAATGCCTTTCCTTAAAAGAGTTATTTCTTGATCATCAGTTGGGGCTTTTTCTCCTGCAGTTGCAATCCGATCTTCTAATTCAATTAAAGTTAATGCCCTATCTCCCCAACTCTTAACCAACTTCCTAGATAAATCTGCTAAAAACTCATCTGATTCTGAAGTTAACTGACAAGGGAAAAGACTTTCTAAAGATCTAGATTGTTTAGGTTTGTCTACTTCAATATCACTATTCGAAAAACCTTCAGCAGAATCATTATTTCGTTGTAAGGGCTTTGGAAGTTGATGATTATCTTCAGGTTTAACTAAGCGTGGAATAAGAACTTCCCTGAGTTTTAACCTAGCCATATAATCACTATTTCCGCCCAAAATAATATCAGTCCCTCTACCAGCCATATTCGTAGCAATCGTAACTGCCCCTGCTCGTCCAGCTTGAGCAACTATTTCAGCTTCTCGTTCAACATTTTCTGGCTTAGCATTCAATAAATTATGAGGAATATCTTCTTCTGAAAGTAAAGAACTGAGCAATTCGCTTTTCTCTACACTTGTTGTTCCAACTAAAACAGGTCTTCCCTCTCTATGAATATTTGCAGTTTCTATTGCAACTGCTTTCCACTTACCAACTTCAGTTTTATAAACCTGATCCACCCAATCTTGACGAGCAATCTTCCTATTAGTTGGAATAACAGTAGTCTCTAACTTATAAGTTTTTTCAAATTCAACTTCTTCTGTTTTGGCTGTGCCTGTCATTCCTGACAAACGAGGGTAAAGTAAAAAGAAATTTTGATAAGTAATAGAAGCAAGAGTTTGAGTTTCTGGCTGAATTGCTAATGATTCTTTAGCTTCTATAGCTTGATGTTGTCCATCACTCCATCTTCGACCAGGCATAACCCGACCTGTAAATTCATCAACAATTACTGCATCTCCATCCCGAACGATATAGTTCACATCTCTAACAAATAATTCTTTGGCTTTTAACGCATTAGTTATGTAATGAGCCCAAGGGTCCTTTGGATCAAATAAGTCATTGATTTTTAATTTTTCTTCAGTCTTTGCAAAACCTGCATCTGTAAGAGTGCAACTACGTTGCTTTTCGTCTACTTCATAATCCCCTTCAGGATCAATTCCATCTTTACCTATCTCTGAAGCTCGAATTAAAGAAGCCGCAACTTCAGCAGCTTTTTGATATTTCTCTTGAGGTCTCTCAACTTGACCAGAAATTATCAATGGAGTCCTTGCTTCATCAATCAGAATTGAATCAACCTCATCGATTACACAAAAATTAAAATCCCTTTGAACCACTTCAGATATATCTGCCGCCATATTGTCTCTTAAGTAATCAAAACCAAGTTCAGAATTCGTTGCATAAGTAATATCGCAATTATAATTCTGTCTCCTTTGTTGAGGAGTCATTTCTTGTTGAATTAATCCAACACTCAAACCCAAGAAACGATGAACCTGTCCCATCCATTCAGCATCACGTCTTGCTAAATAATCATTAACTGTTACTACATGTACGCCTCTCCCAGTTAAAGCGTTTAAAAAACTTGGAAGTGTCGCTACTAACGTTTTACCTTCTCCGGTTTTCATTTCGGCAATTTGTCCCTCATGCAGCACCATCCCGCCAATGAGTTGAACATCAAAATGTCGCATTCCTAAAACCCTTTTTCCTGCCTCGCGAACAATGGCATAGGCATCTGGTAAAAGATCATCAAGAAGATCACTTTGAGCTTGATGAGATGGTGCTTTTTCTAGTCGAAGCCTTAACTCAGAAGTTCTTGCTCGTAAATCGTCATCACTCAGTCGTGAAATGTCCTCCTCAAGAATATTTATGTCTGTAACCAAAGGATTAAACCTCTTCAGCTTGCGGGCATTAGGGTCACCCAGCAGTTGCTTGAGCATTTAACAATCTATAAATGTATTTACATTTAAGAATAACTAGAGATATCTAAGCAACTACAACTTGTTATCAGTCCATAGTTCTTTAAAGAGCAATCTCACCACAATTTAATGGAGAATAAGCTAAAGGAAATCAGCAAAATGGTTGCAAATGCATCTTCGTGTTACTGATTTATGGATAAACTTTTGATCATCAAACACGCTAAAGGTGCACCAGGACTGCGATTATTAGGGTTAGGTCCTAATCTCAGACCTATGAGAGGAGTGGAAAAATTGCAACTACTTCTCAATAAGCATGCATTCTGGGCCAAAAACAGAAATGCAACTCAGCTTCGCAAAATGATTTACAAAAGTTCTGTGGTAGTGAGTGTATGGCAACATAAAAATCTAGTTGGATTTGGACGAGCAACTAGTGATGAAATATTTAGAGCTGTCTTATGGGATGTCGTAGTAGCAAATGATCAACAAGGTTCTGGTTTGGGTCGCAAACTTGTTAATGCTCTGCTTGACTCTTCTGAAATCAAGCAAGTTGAAAAGGTTTACTTAATGACTACCAACTGTGTCGAGTTTTATGAACAAATCGGATTTAAAACTCCTGGCAATCAAACTCTTTTAATTTTAGAAAACAATCAAAAGACCAAGTAAATACAAAATCTATTAAAAGCGGATGAAGAGATTCGAACTCTCGACATTCTCCTTGGCAAGGAGATGCTCTACCACTGAGCTACATCCGCATATAGAAGGAATTAATTCATAGTCCTTGTATCAAAGCATGCCCTACAAATGGTGCACTGGTCAATTGATAATTAATTGACTAAGAATGAGTCTTCACTTCAAATTACTCATTAGAGAACCCATCTCCAATGCCTGTAAAGCATAACTCCAACCTAAATTATTCTTAATACCAGCTCTTTCTAAAGCTTGTTGCATATTATCGGTTGTTAAAACTCCAAAAACAATTGGTATACCTGTATCTCTAGCGACGGAAGATATACCCTTACTCGTTTCAGAAACCACAACATCAAAATGTGGTGTATCTCCACGTATCACAGCGCCAAGAGTAATTAAGACTTGATAACGTCCTGTACGAGCCAAAGTCTGAGAAACAATTGGCAATTCAAATGATCCTGGAACCCAAGCAATATCTAATTGAGAACTAGTTTCTGATGTATCTATCCCATGTCTTGACAAACAATCTAAGCAGCCAGAAAGAAGCTTATTCGTAATCAAGTCGTTAAAACGAGCAACTACAATCCCTATCTTGAGAGTAGAAGATTGAGTAAATCGTCCTTCAAATTTGACCATTGGTGAATGGCATAAGCACTAGTTATTACAACCTTCGCACAAGAGTTGCTTAAGTTCAAACTAAAGCAGCTATTGCACCATTAGCTAGTACAAGATGGAACCATACTCCTCCAATGATTTCAATCTTTCTAATTTCGCCATTTCTTGGATTAGAAGGATCTGCCTGGGTCATGTAGAGGACTGGAACACCAACTACCAATATCAATGATGCGAATAGAAGTGCATTCGCGAGAATGAAGCTAATTGCTTGCATGAGAATCGTTGCTATCGAGCATTCGCTCTAGATATCTGATAATTGTCACACGTGAAGAGCATTTTTTTCACAGGTTTTAACGAGTTGTCGCGAGGCTTTACAGTCAAAAAATATTTTTACCTTTACTATGCCAACAAACATAGTGAAGAAAAATCTATATGTCTGCCGAAAAAACCTTACAAGGCAGCTTGTTCGGGGGATATTCAGATCAATCAATAACTCATAATCATTCTGTCAAACAAAACGATGATCTGTCCGACGAGATTTCAGATCGCGAATTAACTGATGACGCCAAAAAAAGGCCCAGGAAGAGAAGTCAAAATATTGCTGAGCATCAATCTAATAACCAGAGTAATGAGAAAAGCTTTTCAAAAACACCACAAGAACTAACTCATTGGTCAAACCATAATCTTGTAAATATTGCTGAACTAACACCAGTCCTTAAACATTACGTAGAACTAAAAAGTCAAAACCCAGAAAGGGTTTTGCTATACAGGCTTGGTGATTTCTTTGAATGTTTTTTTGAAGATGCCATTCTACTTTCTCAAATTTTAGAATTAACTTTAACTGGAAAAGAAGGTGGGAAATTAATAGGGAGGGTCCCTATGGCAGGAGTTCCACATCATGCAGTAGAAAGATATTGTTCAGAATTGATTAAACAAGGTCTATCAATTTCAATATGTGATCAATTAGAAAGTACTCCAAGCAAAGAAGGCGAGAGATTAAAAAGAGGCATAACAAGAATAATTACCCCAGGAACAATTCTTGAAGAAGGAATGCTTCAGGCGAGAAAAAATAATTGGTTAGTTGCTGTTTTAATTGAAAATAATAAAAGCGAAGATTTTCTTAATTGGGGCCTTGCAAGAGCTGATGTAAGTACAGGGGAATTCATTGTCTCAGAAGGAAATGGAGCCAATAATCTGCATCAAGAGTTAGCGAAGCTGGATGCTTCAGAAGTAATTATTGGTGAATTTGGTGAAACAAGAGAAAGGACATGGTGTCCAAGCAACCTTCACTTAACTGAAGTTGCTACAACTCCTTTTTCTCTTATAGAAGCAGAATCCTCACTTAAAAAACACTACAAAATAAATACTATAAATGGTTTGGGTTTGCAAGAACTTCCATTTGCCCTTAGAGCTGGTGGAGGTTTAATTGCTTATTTAGAAGAAACACAACCAACTCAAGATGAATTAGAGAAAACGACACAAATACTTCTTGAGTTTCCACTTATTTACACATCAAAAGAAATACTTTTAATTGATTCTCAAACAAGAAGAAATCTTGAGATTACATGTACTCAAAAAGACGGTCAATTTCAAGGTTCCCTCTTATGGGCAATTGATAGAACGCTCACTTCTATGGGTAGTAGGTGCCTCCGGAGATGGATTGAGTCACCATTAATTTGTATCGATTTAATTCTTTCCAGGCAAGCCGTTGTAAGCATGCTTGTTAAATCAGGAACTTTAAGAAAAGAAATTCGTTCTATCTTAAGAACTATGGGTGACCTAGAGCGTCTTGCCGGAAGAGCAAGTGCTGGGCAAGCTAGTGGAAGAGATTTAGTGGCAATTTCAGATGGATTAATGCGTTTACCAAGATTGGCATCAAAGCTTCAAAATCTACCCAAAAACTCCCCATCCTGGTTATTAATACTAAAAAAAATCAACCCTATTCTATCAAATATTGCCGAGTTAATAAAAATAAACTTAATAAATAACCCTCCATTAAGTTTAACTGAAGGTGGTCTTATTCATGATGGAGTAGATCCTTTACTCGATGGCCTAAGAAACCAACTAGATGATCAAAATGATTGGCTTAAAAGTCAAGAAATAATTGAAAAAACTAATAGTGGAATTAATAATCTGAAACTTCAATATCATCGTACATTTGGATATTTTTTAGCCGTAAATAAGTCGAAATCAAAGAATGTTCCAGGACATTGGATTAGAAGGCAAACATTATCTAATGAAGAAAGATTTATTACACCAGATTTAAAATCTAGAGAAGGTAAAATATTTCAACTAAAAGCTAGAGCTGCTCAACGTGAGTATGAATTATTTTGCAATCTTAGAGTAAATGTAGGAATTAATGCACATGAAATTAGAGAATCAGCAAAAGCAATAGCAGGTCTAGATGCATTAGCTGGTTTAGCAGAAATAGCGTCATCTAATTCATATTCCAAGCCAGAATTATTAGAAGCAAATGAAAAGAATACTTCGACAATCATAAAAATAAAAAACTGCAGACATCCTGTAGTTGAGCAAATAATTATGGAGAATACATTTACAGCTAATGACATAAATATAGGAAAGGATTTTGACCTGATAATTCTTACTGGACCAAATGCAAGTGGTAAAAGTTGTTATCTCCGTCAAATAGGATTAATTCAACTCCTTTCACAAATTGGTAGTTGGATTCCAGCCGAAAAAGCTTGTCTCACTATTGCCGATAGAATATTTACTAGAGTAGGGGCTGTGGATGATCTTTCAGCTGGTCAATCTACATTTGTAGTAGAAATGGCAGAAACAGCTTTCATTCTTAATCAAGCAACAAAAAATTCTCTTGTGTTACTTGATGAAATTGGTCGTGGAACATCAACTTTTGACGGCCTTTCGATCGCCTGGGCAGTCAGTGAGTATTTAGCAACCACAATAAAAAGTCGGACAATATTTGCTACCCATTATCATGAATTAAACTCTTTATCCAAAAGAATCAATAATATTGAGAATTTTCAAGTCCTTGTAAAAGAAACTGGAGAAGAACTTATTTTTCTCCATAAGGTAGTTCCAGGAGGTTCTAGTAGAAGTTATGGAATTGAAGCTGCTCGTTTAGCAGGGGTACCACAAAGTGTTGTTAAGAGAGCAAAAATTATATTAAAAAATTTAGAGCTAAATAAAGATATTGAGAAGAATTAAAATGAACTAATGTTTTTTCCTTCAATTAATTATAAAAAGACGATCTTAATAAAGCATTAATTGCAGCTCCAGCTAAAGCTGCCCCCCCTCGATTCCCATCCAAACGTATTTGAGGGCAATTGCTATTAGATAATTTCAATTTACTTTGAGTAACTCCAACAAAGCCAACAGGCATTCCAATAATCAAACTAGGTGACGGAAAACCATTCAAAATTAAATCTAATAAAACCTCTAACCCCGTAGGAGCACTACCTATTACTACAATTGGTGATTTTTCTTTTATAAATTTCCTAGTAAGCTCTTTCCAAGCTTTTTCCATACCTATAGAAACTCTTGTCTTACCTGGTTCCGCAATTTTCGGAGCCCAGTCCAAAACACAATTAACTTCCGAAGCTAAAGTTCTTTCTGCCATGGGTAAAACAGCTGCCATAGCCATAGAAGTATCTGTGAGGATAGGTGCACCAGCCTTTAAAGCAGATATTCCTATTTCACAAGCCTTTGAACTGAATTTTAAGGAAGATCTAATCGAATAATCGCCCGAAGCATGGATTAATCTTTCAAGCACTTCTTGCTGCAATGGAGCTAATCCAGTAACTCCAAGTTCAGACTTAATTATCTGAATACTTTTAATAAAAATGGCATTATCAATTGTCATTAATTTTATTTATCTAGTATATGAAAAATAATTTTTAAATAATTCAATCGCACTCTTAACCTATGCCAATCCATTTGATATGGGGCGATGATTCAGGTTCTCGTAATCTAGCTATTGAAAGGCTCATTGAAAAAATTGTTGATCCTACTTGGAGCACTATCAATATTAGTCGCCTAGATGGAAGTGACTCTTTACAAATAACTCAAGCACTCGAAGAAGTAAGAACTCCACCTTTCGGTGTCGGGTCAAGAGTTGTATTGGTTAACAAAAGTCCTTTTTGTAATGGTTGTTCTTCTGATCTAGGAAATAAGTTTGAGGATGTTCTCGATGTCATCCCACAAGAGACTCATCTGATTCTCAATAATTCTAATAAGCCTGATGGTCGCCTGAAAACAACAAAACTTCTGCAAAAATTAATTAGCTCAAATAAAGCTAATGAACAAAGTTTCCAACTTCCTGCTATTTGGGATAGAGATGGACAAAAAAAATTAGTTATTAGCGTAGCTAAAGAGCTTGGTCTTTCCCTTCAAGAGGAAGCAGTTTTTGCATTAGTTGAAGCAATTGGTACTGATAGCTCTAGATTAAGATCAGAACTAGAAAAGCTTGCCTTACTGCAAGCAGCTAAAGCGAATGATATTTACCCAGAAACTCTTATTAGACTTGATACAGTCAATGCATTAATTGGAGGAATAACTACAAATTCTCTTCAGATAGGAGATTCTCTTTTGCAAGGAAATATAGGAGAAACTCTTATAAGAGTGAATGCTTTGATAGATGCTGGAGAAGCTCCACTTCGCATAGTCGCATCGCTCACAACTCAAATTAGAGGTTGGCTTTGGGTAAGTTTGCTCGACAACAAGAGAGAAAAAGATGTTAACTTCATTGCCAAAGCAGCTGGTATCACAAATCCAAAACGTATTTATGTAATAAGAAAACAAATTCAAGGAAAACCTTCGAGCCTTTTTCTAGAATTACTAAATCGCTTTCTTGAGATTGAAGTTTCATTAAAAAAAGGCATTCGCCCTTCCCATGCATTTCAAGACGGTCTTCTAAGCAAATTTTGATTTTTTACTTACAACTTCAATAATTAAAACTTACAAACACAAAATTAATGAGTTTATTGGTACAAAAATTTGGTGGGACATCAGTAGGAACTGTTGAAAGAATTCAAAGCGTTGCAAACAAAATTGCAAGCTATAAAAAGATCGGACATGACATCGTAGTTGTAGTTTCAGCTATGGGAAAAGGAACTGATGAATTAACTAACCTTGCAAGAAATATAAACAAAAATCCACCTGAAAGAGAAATGGATATGCTTCTCTCAACAGGAGAGCAAGCATCAATTTCCTTGCTTTCTATTGCATTAAATAATATAGGTGTTCAAGCAATATCAATGACTGGTGGTCAAGCAGGAATTATTACAGAATCATCTCATGGTCGTGCTCGCATTTTAGAAATTAGAACAGAAAGGATTGAGACGCTTCTCAATCAAGGGTTTGTTGTTGTTGTTGCAGGATTTCAAGGAACCAGTCTTGGTAGCTGTGGAATACAGGAAATTACTACTCTAGGTAGAGGAGGATCAGACACCTCAGCGGTTGCATTGGCTGCGGCTTTAAAAGCAGATGCTTGCGAAATTTATACAGATGTTCCAGGAGTTTTGACTAGTGATCCCAGACAGGTTGAATCTGCCCAATTAATGTCGAATGTCAGTTGCGAAGAAATGCTAGAACTCGCAAGTCTTGGCGCTGCTGTATTACATCCAAGGGCAGTAGAAATAGCAAGAAATTATGGCGTAAATTTGTTAGTCCGATCTAGTTGGGAAGACACTGAAGGAACAACTCTCACTAGTGAAGCTTTACGTTCTATTGATCGAAAAGGACTAGAGCACAGCAAATCAGTAGATGGTATCGAGTTAGTTGACAAGCAAGCTGTTATTGGACTTTCTCATATTCCAGATCAACCTGGTGTGGCTGCCAATTTATTTGAAACTCTCTCCAAAGTAGGTTTAAACGTGGACTTAATTATCCAATCAATACATGAAGAAAATAGTAATGACATAACATTCACAGTCGGACAAGACGAATGTGAAAAAGCTCTCCAACAATGTGAGAATTTAATCAAATCATTGGGTGGAAAAGTCTCAAGTCAAAGTGATATGGCAAAAATCAGTATTAGTGGAGCTGGAATAATGGGTAGACCAGGAATTGCAGCGAGCCTTTTTGAAACATTATCTAAATGCGGAATAAATTTAAGATTAATTGCAACTAGTGAAGTGAAGGTTAGCTGTGTAATTGATTCAGAATATGGGAAAAAAGCCCTGAGAGCTGTCAGTGAAAATTTTGAACTTACAGATAAACAAATTTACATTAATCCAATGAACCAATTAGCAAATGAGCCTGAAGTAAGAGGCGTGGCTATCGATGTAAATCAAGTCCAAGTCAATGTCCGCAAAGTACCAGATATCCCTGGTACTGCAGCTTCCATTTGCTCTGCACTTGCTGAGGGAGGTATTAGCTTAGATACTATTGTTCAGTCAGAAAGACAACATTCTGATGGGAGCAGAGATATTAGTTTTACATTGAAAAAGAATGATCGCAATGCAGCTGAACTTGCACTTGCTCCATTACTAAAAGAATGGGAGCACACAGAGCTGAAAGATGGGCCCGCAATCTCAAAAGTAAGCGCAGTTGGCGCAGGGATGCCCTACACCGCAGGTACAGCAGGAAGAATGTTTAGAGCAATAGCCGATGCTGGCATAAATATCGAAATGATTGCAACCAGTGAGATTCGGACTACTTGCGTTGTAAAGGAAGCTGACGGAATAAAAGCATTAAATGCAGTTCATGAATGCTTTGGACTTGGTAATTAAAGATGGAATACCTAGCTAAATAAAAGAATAAATTATTATTTACCAACTAATTTAAATCTTAATTTCTTAATTCTATCTCTTAATTTTGCAGCTTCTTCAAAATTTAAATCTTTAGCAGCCTTATTCATTTGATCCTCAAGCTTATTTATTAAATCAGGTAATTGATCTAAAGACACATCTAAAGTTTCATGTTTTGAAAAAACTTTTACTGCATTATCTGCTATATCAACTAATTCCTTAGCAGATTGATCATTTTGCAATCTTCTAGAAATCTCTAAAAAAGATAGTATTGAGTTATTTGGACTCTTTCCTGCTGGCTTTGGAGTAATACCATTTTCTTTATTATATTTCCTCTGAATTTCGCGACGTCTTTCTGTTTCTTTAATAGCAAAATCCATAGAATCAGTCATATTATCAGCATACAAAAGTGCCTTTCCATTAACATGTCTTGCTGCCCTACCAATAGTTTGAATTAATGATCTTTTTGCTCTAAGAAAACCTTCTTTATCTGCATCAAGGATAACTACTAAAGAAACTTCAGGTAAATCCAATCCCTCTCGTAATAAATTAACTCCAACCAAAACATCATATTCACCTAATCTTAAATCCTGTATAATTTCTATTCTTTCAATTGAATGTATTTCTGAATGAAGATAACGAACCCGAACTTTATGTTCAGATAAATAATCGGTTAAATCCTCAGCCATCCTTTTTGTAAGAGTTGTAATAAGCACTCTTTCTTTTTTTAAAGATCTTTTATTTACTTCCAAAAGTAAATCGTCAATTTGACCGGTAGTAGGCCGTACTTCTATTAAAGGATCAAGAACTCCAGTAGGCCTAATAACTTGTTCTACTATCTCACCATGACTTTGATCTAATTCCCAATCACCAGGAGTTGCACTTATAAATAATGTTTGCGTTGCCTTTGCCCAAAATTCTTTACTTTTTAAGGGTCGGTTATCAGCAGCACTTGGCAACCTAAAACCATGCTCAATTAGAACTTTTTTTCTAGATTGATCTCCGTTATACATCGCTAATAACTGAGGGCATGTAACATGACTTTCATCCACTACTAGCAACCAATCTTTTGGGAAATAATCAATTAAACATTCGGGAGGTGATCCTTCCAATCTACCTGATAAATGCCGTGCATAATTTTCAACTCCATTACAATAACCTACTTCTTTAAGCATCTCCAAATCATATTTTGTTCTCTGCTCTAATCTCTGAGATTCAAGCAATTTTCCCTGTTGATTAAAAAAATCTAAACGATCTTTTAATTCATTCTTAATATTTTTTATTGCTTGATTAAGTCTATCTTTAGGGGTTACAAAATGCTTTGCCGGATATATGTTAATTGTATCAAGATTATTTAATATTTCCCCAGTGGTGGGATCCATATAGCGGATTGATTCTATTTCTTCTCCAAACAACTCAATCCTAACAATTCTGTCCTCATATGCAGGTCCGATCTCCAATACATCGCCTTTGACTCTAAATCTTCCTCTATTAATATCAATATCATTGCGAGTATATTGATTATTTACTAAATCTCTTAAAGAGCTACGTAGATTAATATCTTTACCTACTGTAAAATTCACAGCTGCCTTAAGATATTCACTCGGCATTCCTAATCCATAAATACAACTAATAGAAGCTACAACAATTACATCTTTTCGTTCGAATAAAGAACGAGTAGCCGAATGCCTAAGCATATCTATTTCTTCATTAATTGAAGATGTTTTTGCAATGTAAGTATCACTTACAGGCACATAAGCTTCAGGTTGATAATAGTCGTAATAAGAAATGAAATATTCAACAGAGTTATTTGGAAAGAAGTCTCTTAATTCATTACATAATTGAGCTGCAAGAGTTTTGTTATGAGCTAAAACCAAGGTAGGCCTACCAGTTTGTTCAATTACATTTGCTATTGTGAATGTTTTACCAGTACCTGTAGCTCCTAAAAGAGTCTGATAAGGCTTACCTGCATTTAATCCATCTACTAACTTAGCTATGGCTTTTGGTTGATCTCCTTTAGGCTTATAAGGAGATTTTAGATTGTATGTTGAACTCATTTGATATTTCAAATAGTTTTTAATTAATATTCTAAATAGACTTAACTCACAACAATTAATTCATTTAATCTCAAAGTTGAATATTTTGTTTTATAGAATTAGGAACTGCTTCACGAAGTCTTTTCACTTCTGCAATCATCTCAATTTCACTAGTTAGTTTATTAACCGCAGATCCAATGCCGACCCCTGATGCTCCAACAGATATAGCCATCGGAATAGTGACTGAAGACAAACCAGAAGCACATATTAATGGGATTTTGACATCAGCTTCCTTAAAGGTTTCACTGATTGAATAAACAGCTGCCAAGGTTGGTGCCGCTTTTTCTACCAAGCCCAAATTCCCATCTCCACTAGGCTCAGAAATCACCCCTCCTTCTGTCTGAATTAAATCAGCGCCTTGTTCTACTAAATCCAAAGCCAATTGAGACTGCTTATGCAAAGGCAAGGTATGAGGCACTGTGACCGACATGGTTACATCTGGAAGCAATCTTCTTGTCTGTTGAGTTAACGAAATAACTTCATCAGCATCAAAAATGCGTCCCTGAAGATAGAAAGAATCAAAATTACCAATTTCAATCATTGAGGCACCTGCCTCAATAGCTGGCAAAAAAAGCTTTGGCTCTACTGCACTAACACAAATTGGAATATCACAATTTTGTCTTACTAAAGCAACTAATTCAGGATCACAAGCTATATCCAATAGATCTGCTCCTCCAAATGATGCTGCTTTCGCAATACTTGATACCAAAGCCTTGTCAAAATTACTTAAACCAGCGATTACTTTAAGAAGTGAATTCTTCTCAATAGACTTCTTCACTGAGATGGGTAAATTCCTAAGTAAAGACATCAAATCAAATTAAAAATGAATAATCTGATTGTGACATTGTTTAAGGCCAAAAACTAACAAAATGGGATAAGGGTGATTATCAAAAGAAGAATGGCTCAATACGAAGAAATTAAAATGCAATGGACTTCATGGCATCACCGACTTCATAAAAAACTGGTCAAGCAACCAAATCTCCTTCCTCATGGAGATTGCCTCCTCATATCAGTATCGGGAGGACAAGACTCAATGGGACTTTTAAAACTATTGATTGACTTGCAAAGAATTCACAATTGGGAACTCTATGTTTGGCATGGAGATCATGGTTGGCATGAGAAATCATCTGAAATTGCTAAAGAACTAAAACTTTGGTGCGAAAAGAGTAATTTAAATTTCTTTTGTGATCAAACAAATATCGAAGAAACTAAGACTGAAAAAGATGCTCGAGAATGGAGATATCAAAAGCTGTTTAAACTTGCATGTTTGATTTCATCTTCTAGTAAAGATCAAAAAAACATAAGAGTGTTAACTGCACATACGGGAAATGATAGAGCAGAGACTCTAATTATGAATCTTTCAAGAGGAAGCGATCTGATCGGATTGAGTAACTTACGAGAAGAAAGAATTCTGGATGGAAATATTAAATTAATACGTCCATTATTGGAATTTAGTAGAGATGAAACTGAAAAAATATGCAGAAAAATGAATTTGCCAATATGGATTGACCCTTCAAATAAGAATCTAAATTTTACGCGAAATAAAATCAGGCATGAAGTTTTACCATTACTTGAAAGTCTTCATATTGGATGTACTTCGAGAATTTCATCTCTTGCAGAACGTCTTTCATGGTATCAAGAAGATCAGGCAGAGTTAGTATTACTAGCTTTACAAACAATAAAAACAAACCAAGGTCTAACAAGAAAAAAAATAATTAATCTGCCACTTTCAACCAGAAGGATTATCTTGGCAAAATGGTTAGAAATAAATCAAATCCCTGGTATAAACTCGAAGATATTAGAGGAGATTAGTTATAAAATTAGTCAAGAAGAAATAACAGGTTCAATTAATCTAAAAGATGGCTGGATAATTAAATTAACTAAAGAATCAATAGAAATGTTTAATGTAAAGAATTAACTCTTATGGAGATTATTATTAATTCATGGATTAATTAACCGCAGAACGGCGACGTCTTGTTCTGCCAACTGGAGCATCAGCTTTATTTTCATTGTCTTCTTCTTTGGAATTGAGTGAAACTTGTGATTTCTTAATTTCAGAATCATTATTCATTCTAGTATTTGCAGTTTTTGCTGAATTTGTTTCGGAGTCTGTGATGTTCTTCGAAGTTTTATTTAGCGAAACAGTTTCTTCTTCAAGAGTAGATTTATAGGCTCTTGTACCAGATGGTGCAGGCTGAACCAAACAAAGAATTAATGGCTCAACTTGAAGTTCACGTCTCATCCTGCGAGCCAACCCTGATTCAATTTCCCTTTGCAATCCAATCCAATCTACTTCAATTGATTTAGCTGAGCTTTGAATAGTTAATTGCTTCCATCTATTTTCAAGTACCCAATTAATTTCTCGCTCTGTCCAAAGAGACATCGTTTTAGCATCAAGGTTAGTAATAATGCCTCTTAAATTGACTCTTGGAGGCGCAACCATTACACCATCAGTACTAATTGCGGCGAGAACTGTAGCCAAACCTTCTTCAGCGAGTTTCTGTCTCTCATTTAAAACACGATCATCAACAATTCCGGTTCTAGATCCATCTAATAATTCAACACCTGATTTAACTGGTTGTCCCTGCATCAAAGAATCTGGCCTCAATTCAGCAACATCGCCATTTTGCATAACATGGACGTTCTCAGGTGAAACGCCCATAGATACAGCTGTTTTACCATGAAGGACTTGCATTCTGTATTCTCCATGAACAGGAATAAAGAATTTGGGTTTAATTAATCCAAGCATCCATTTCTGATCTTCTTGACAGCCATGGCCAGAAACATGGATACCATGCTCCTTGCCATATACAACCTTTGCTCCAAGTCGAATTAATCTATCAATTGTATGACTGACTGCAATAGTATTTCCTGGTATAGGACTTGCCGAAAAGATAACTGTATCTGAAGTTTTTAATTGGACATGTTGATGTTCACCTCGTGAAATTCTGCTTAAAGCAGCCATATGCTCGCCCTGACTTCCTGTCATTAGGAGTAAAGTTTCACGATCTGGTAAATCTCTAATATGCCTAATTGGAAAAAACAAATCATCTGGACAACGCATATAGCCAAGCTCTCTACATTTACCAACAACATTCAACATAGAGCGACCTAATAAGCCTACTTTTCTTCCATTTTTCATTGCAAGTTCAATGATCATTGCAACCCTATGAGTAGAACTTGCAAAAGTCGTAAGCATTACTCTTCCCTGAGACGTGGCAATATATCTATCTAAATTAGGAAAAACGGAATATTCAGACGGCGTAAAGCCTGAGACTTCTGAATTCGTTGAATCTGATAACAAGCAAAGGACTCCTTTGTCACCGTAATAAGCCATTCTTGAAAGATCGCTAGGTTCTCCATCGGGAGGAGTGTGATCAAATTTAAAATCTCCAGTGAAGAAAACTACTCCTACTGGAGTTGTAATAGCAAAAGAAAAGCTATCAGAAATTGAATGAGTATTTCTTATAAATTCAACTGAAAAATGTTGGCCAACTTTAACTACATCTCTTGGACCCATTGTTTGAATTGTGGATCGGTCAGCCACACCTGCTTCGTCCATTTTCCCTTTCAACATTGCCATTGCTAATGGAGGACCATAAATAATTGGAATATTGAAATTCTTTAGATGGTGAGATATGCCTCCAATGTGATCTTCATGACCATGCGTAACAACCATCCCACGAATTTTTTTTTGGTTTTCTCTCAAGTAAGTCGTATCTGGCATAACAACATTTACGCCATGCATCCCATCAGTTGGAAAAGCTAATCCTGCATCAACAATCATGATGTCTTCTCCATATTCAAAAACACAAGTATTTTTGCCAATCTCTCCTAAGCCGCCTAAAGGAATAATTCTTAAACACGGCTCTTTTGCTTTATTTGTTGCTGATGAGGGAAGTGATGAGTTATTGGAATGCATTGAACTAGAGGTCATGTGAAAAAGTTATGAAAAAAACAAACTTGTTTTTTAAAACCGATAAAAAGAAAAATGAATTTCAGAAGAACCTAAAAATCAATTCAAAGACAAGTCTTCAATAATTTTGGACAGATCTTCTTTCATTTCGTGGCTGAGAGGTAATAAAGGACTGCGAGGAGAACCTACTGGCCAACCAGTCAACTCAAGAGCGGCTTTAACAGGAATCGGATTGGTGGTAGCAAATAAAGCCTTGAATAATGGCTGTAACTGCTCGTGATAACTTCTAGCTAGCTTACATTGTCCGCTGAGATAAGCATCAATCATTGCTTTTAAGTGAACTCCTGCTAGATGACTAGCAACACTAACAACCCCTACAGCCCCTAAAGACATCATAGGGAGCAACAAACCATCGTCTCCGCTATAAATTGCTAAATTGGCGCCACATTGCATTCTTAACTCTGTCACTTCATCTATTGATCCACTAGCAGCTTTAAAACTCACAATATTCGAACAATTCATCAAATTTCTAACTGTAGAGGGCTCGATTGTGCAGCCAGTTCGACTTGGAATGTTGTATAGCATTAAAGGTAAATCAGGAGCTGCTTCCGAAATAGCTCGAAAATGTTTCTCAAGGCCTTCTTGTGGCGGTTTGTTGTAATAAGGAGCTACTACTAAAGCTCCATCAGCACCTGCTTTATCAGCTTCTTTCGTTGCCTGAATTGCTTCATAAGTACTATTGCTTCCAGTTCCAGCTAATACTTTTGCTTTTGTTCCCACTGCTTTTCGAACAGTCTGGAGCATTAACTTCTGCTCTTCCCAAGTCAAAGTTGGTGATTCCCCAGTAGTGCCGCAAACAACAATTCCATCTGAACCTTTAGCAATTAAATGTCTAGCCAAATTTGCCGCCAGCTCAAAATCAACTTTGTTTTCTTGATTAAAAGGTGTCACCATTGCAGTCAAAATGCGACCGAATATTGGTTTAGATGAATCAAGTCTTAAATTCATGATTGAGGAAGCAATAGTTCTGCAATTTGAATTGCATTAAGTGCTGCTCCTTTGCGGATTTGATCACCGCAAAGCCATAATTCCAATGAATTTTCATTACTAATATCCCTCCGAAGTCGCCCTACAGCGACTGCATCTTTACCTGTTACATCTGTAGGCATAGGGAATCGATTACTTTCAAAATCTTCTATCAAGTCAACTCCCGAAGCATTTTGGAGAATTTGATTTACTTCATCAATTTGAAAAGGAACCTCAAATTCAATATTAACTGCTTCGGAATGAGCTCTTAAGACAGGCACTCTCACACAAGTTGCCGTAAATCTAAGATTTGGTAAATCCAAAATTTTTCTGGATTCATTAACCATTTTCATTTCCTCCTCACAATACCTATTTTCTTGCATAGGTGAATTATGAAGAAATAAATTAAATGCTAATGAATAAGGTAAAACCTGACTCTCTGGATGGGTTCCATCCAAAACTGCATTACTCAAATCCTTAAGTTCTTGCATTGCTCTAGCTCCAGCACCACTAGCTGACTGATAAGTTGATACAACAACACGTTTGATAGGAAATCTAGCCGCTAAAGGACCCAAAATCAAAGCCAGTAAAATCGTTGTGCAATTAGGATTCGCAATTAAACCTTTGTGAAAGGACAATTTCTCAGGATTAACCTCAGGGACTATTAATGGAACATCAGGATCCATTCGAAAAGCACTTGAATTATCAATAATCACTGCTCCATGTGAATTAATTGCTTCTCGCCAATTCTTAGAAACAGAACCCCCTGCAGAAGCAAAAACCAAATCAACGTTTTCAAATTTCTCTTCGGAAACTTCTTCCACTTTCAGTTCCTTTCCATTCCAAAGTTGATAGTTCCCAGCAGAACGCGCTGAAGCCAATAAACGCATTTCTTGAACAGGGAAAGCGCGTTCAGCTAAAAGCGCTAGCAATTCTTTACCAACAGCACCACTGGATCCAAGTAATGCAACATTGAGAGGACGGTCAGGAAACAAGTAATTAAGAGTCAAGCTTTTGATTTAAATTTAGTTTGAGCAAGGCATTTATTAAATTCAAGATATTGATTTTATAAGAAATAAATTAATCCAGATTTTGAAACCCTTTCAAAACAGATTAGCTTTATAAAATTAATCTGACAGTTCTTTAAGCTAACTGACTTAAAGATTTATCCATGAGATCAAACAAATTGAAAATAAGCACCTCATCAGTACCAAACAGTCGCCTAAAAGTGACAGTAGAAGTGCCTGCAGAAAAATGCAAAACTAGTTATGAAGAAGCTTTATCACGTTTAGCAAAAACAGCCAATTTACCTGGCTTCCGAAAAGGCAAAGTGCCTAAAGCTGTTATCCTTCAACAAATTGGTCGCACAAGAATAGTCGCTTCTGCTCTTGAAAACTTATTGCAAAAATCTTGGGAAGAAGCTCTAGACAAAGAAAAAATAGAAGCCCTTTGTGAACCTGAATTAAAAGAAGGTTTTGAAGTTATCCTTCAAAAATTTAGTCCTGAAAAATCTTTATCAATCATTTTTGAAACAGATATTGCTCCAAGCCCAAAACTCAAAGCAACAACGGGCCTCAAAGCAGAAACCACAAAAGTAGAATACGACCCCTCAAAAGTTGATGAATTGATAGAACAGTCCCGTAAGCAGCTAGCAACCATTGTGCCAGTTGAAAATAGGCCAGCCAAAATGGGAGATGTTGCTGTAATTAGTTTTCAAGGAAAGTATGAAGATGGCACAACGATTGAAGGTGGTAGTTCAGAATCAATGGATTTGGAATTAGAAAATGGAAGAATGATTCCTGGATTTATTGAAGGAATAATAGGTATGGAAATCAATCAACAGAAATCATTAAAATGTGAATTCCCGGAGGACTACCACCAAGAAAGTTCACAAGGGAAAAAAGCGAATTTTAAAGTTTCCCTCAAGGATTTAAAAACGAGAGAATTACCCGAACTCGATGATGCTTTTGCAAAACAAGCAAGTGATCAAAACACAATGGATGAACTAAAAAATGATCTCACAAAAAGACTAAAAGAAGATTCAAAACGAGAACAAATTAAAAATCGTCAGGAATCTCTCTTAAATGCTCTAGTCAAAGAACTTGAAGTAGAACTGCCCAAAACGCTCATTGAGCTTGAATCAAAAAACATTGTTGAGCAAACTGCTCGCAACTTCGCACAGCAGGGTATAGACGTAAAATCAATGTTTACCGCTGAATTAGTTCAATCACTTATGGAATCATCGAGGCAAGAAGCTGAGGAGAATCTACGCAAAAACTTTGCTCTTAATGCTTTATCAAAGCAAGAAAATATAGAAGTAAATCAAGACGAACTAGAAGAGAAAATGAATGAGGTGAGACTTGAATTATCAAAAGAATCTAATATTGACAGTAAAAAATTAGAACAAGCAGTCTCAGATAACTTACTTCAGGAAAAATTACTGAAATGGCTTGAAGAAAATAATACAGTAATTGAAAAAGATCCTAATCAAAAAAAAACAAAGAAAAAAAGCAACTCTGATCAGTCAAAAACTATCGAAAAATCAAAGAGAAACAAAACTAAAACCCAAAAAACAAACAAACCTTCTAATCAGTCTTAACTTTTACTAATTTAGTAATTACAGCAAACTGATAATCGTGAGAAAACACAATTACTTTCATCCAATCCAAAACGAATGGAAAGGAGCCTCGCCTATTTCTGCCCCAGGTATTCTTCCAACAGTAGTTGAGCAATCGGGTCGGGGCGATAGATCTTTTGATATTTACTCCCGATTACTAAGAGAACGAATTATTTTTCTTGGTACTGATGTCAACGATCAAGTATCTGACTCACTAGTAGCTCAAATGCTTTTCCTAGAAGCCGAAGATCCAGAGAAAGATATTCAACTTTATATCAATTCCCCAGGTGGTTCTGTTACTGCTGGGTTAGCTATTTATGACACCATTCAACAAGTTTCTCCTGATGTAGTCACCATTTGTTATGGCTTGGCCGCAAGCATGGGTGCTTTTCTTTTATCTGGCGGTTGCAAAGGTAAAAGATTAGCTCTCCCAAATTCACGTATTATGATTCACCAACCTTTGGGAGGAGCCCAAGGACAAGCCGTTGAAATTGAAATTCAAGCAAAAGAAATTCTTTTTTTGAAAGAAACCTTAAATTCATTGCTAGCACAGCATACTGGCCAACCAATCGAAAAAATTGCTGACGACACAGACCGAGACCACTTCCTTTCTCCTCAAGAAGCGGTTGAATACGGCCTGATAGACAAAGTGGTGAACCCTTCAACTAACTAGAAATCATTACGGAGGGATGACTAACCTCATTTCTTCGACGATCCTATTAGTTAAGACTGTTCATCTCAGTCAACTCACTAGTCATTTATTTAACTTCTTAGAGCTCGATGGCAAAATTCGACGCCCATCTCAAGTGCTCCTTTTGT
>CETG01189745.1_pt1 | contig 23853 bp, 22 predicted proteins | sample 361471 | NCBI WGS metagenome assembly CETG01 (sample SAMEA2622696, study PRJEB7988) | marine metagenome | isolation source: saline water (ENVO:00002010), including | reverse complement strand
AAGAAGATTTTAGCTGATTAATATTTATGAATAAACTTCTAAATGTAAAGAATCTAATAGAGAAAAAAGGTTTGATCCTAAAGATCCAAATCAGAAGATTTTGGGGATTATCTTTCTTTAGAATAATAATTGCCGAGTTAATAACTCCAGACAGAATACAGATATGGGGGGAAATAAAAGGTTGGAACTATCCCAGGAAGACAGGGCTACAGCTTGACACAATGCGTGTCATGAAAAATGCTCCTTCAGGTGTAGGCATGATGATATGGGCTTCTGTGGCAGCCTGGACTCTTACAGAGACATCTTCTAAGGAAGCAAGGTTATTAGCAATTTATGACAATGAGGGGTCTAATCAAAAATTAACCAGATATTTTAGGAAAACTGGTTTTGTCAAAATTAAAGAGGTTGGATCTACTCCTAGTGATTTATTCTTAAGAATCGTTTGGGGGGGTGCTGGGACCTTAATGAAAGGAAGTTGCGATCAAATTTATCAAGATTCTATTAAGAATATTATTTGATATATTTTATCCCCCGGCATGATAACTACTTCTCACTAAAGGTCCGCTCATAACTTTATTAAACCCCAATTTTATGCATTCTTTTTTGATTTTCTTGAATTCTTGAATAGTCCAATATTTTTCTACTGGTAAATGTGAAAGAGAGGGTCTTAAATATTGTCCAATGGTTATTTCTTTGCATCCAACCTCTTTAAGATCTTTTAATGTTGAAATTATTTCATTGTAAGTTTCACCTAGACCTAACATTAGGCCTGATTTTGTAGGAATATAAGGGGATATCTTTCTTGCAGTATCAAGTAATCTAATGGAATTTATATAGTTAGCGCCTTGTCTTACTTTTCTTTGAAGTCTTTCTACTGTTTCAAGATTGTGATTCAGGCAAACAGGATTTTCTCTTAAAACTTGCTCTAGGCGTTGTTTTTGTAAAATAATCTTTTCCTTCTCTTCTGAACTTCCTCCCCAAAAATCTGGGATTAATATTTCTATTTTTACATCGGGTGAAATTTTTCTTATTTCCTTAATAGTTTTAACAAATAAACTTGCGCCATGATCTTTCAAGTCATCCCTGGCAACTGAGGTTAAAACAACATATTTTAATTTTAGCGTTTTAATTGAATTTGCTACTTTCTGACTTTCTGAGTCATCTAAAAGGCTTGGAACTCCCTTATTAACCTGACAGAAGGCACAACTTCTTGTACAAATAGATCCTCCCAAAAGAAATGATGCAGTTCCAGAGGCATAACATTCATTTCTATTAGGACACCTACCTTCTTCGCAAATTGTGTGAATATTATTCTGTTTTATTAGTTTCTGTACATTTTCAATACTAGAAACACTCATTTTAGGAAAATGTATCCAATTGGGTAATCTTTCTTTTGGTTTAATTGAACTAAATTTTGTTTTCTTATTCATTGTTCAGGTTATGGAAGTTCTTCCTTCTAATGCTCTGGCAAGAGTAATATCATCGGCATATTCAAGCTCACTCCCAACAGGAAGACCATAGGCAATTCTGGTTACTTTAGTAAATGGATTTAATAATTTTCCTATATAAAGACATGTGGTATCTCCTTCGACACTAGGAGTTAATGCCAAAATAACCTCTTTAATTTCTTCATTGCTTACTCTCTTTACAAGACTCGATATCTCAAGCATTTCTGGTCCAATAGAATCCATAGGCGAAATTAATCCTCCGAGGACATGATAACTACCTTTATATTCTCTTGTTCTCTCTAAAGCTATTAAATCTCTTGTATCTGATACAACACATATAATTTCCTGAAGTCTATTTTTGTTTTGACAGATTTCACATTCTTGTTGAGAAGTTAGATTAAAACATTTTTTACAATGTCCTACATTCTTCTTCGCTTCAATCAAGGCATTAGAGAAATCTATAATCTTTTTTTCTGGTTGTCGAAGAAAGAACAAAGCAAGTCTTTGGGCAGTCCTTGGTCCAACTCCAGGAAGTTCCTCGAGATGTTCTATTAAACGGGCAAGAGGTTTGGTGAATCTACTCAGTGCTAAAATTGCAGTTACTCAATTTTAATTCTAAAATCTTAAGTTGAGAAATATGTTTTTATTTTTTACTCTATTTTATGCTTTAACAAGCTAATCTTTAACTAGTTGATATTTATTATTCCACTTCTAATGAGAAAAATAGCAAAAATTACGTTTACTGCTTTTCTTTTAATATCTTTATGCGCATGTAGCGCAGGTCTTTCAGCTGGTTTGGAAGCTTTTCAAAGCCCAGATGGTAGATATGGATTTTTCTACCCGACTGGCTGGACTAGAGTCTCTGTAAAAGAAGGTCCAGAGGTCGTTTATCATGATTTGATTAATAGTGATGAAACACTTAGTCTTGTAGTCTCTAATGTAAATCAATCTGTTGAATTAGAAGAACTTGGCACTCCCAGAGAAGTAGGTGAAACGTTAATTAATAAGATAATTGCTCCTGAAGGCTCAGGGAGAGAGGTTGATTTAGTTAAGGCAGATAAACGTGAGCAATCAGATCATGTTTTTTATGATTTAGAATATAAACTTAATTTAGATGGGAAAACTAGACATGAGATTGCCACAGTAGTTATTGATAGAGGGAGCTTATATACTTTTGCCGTTGGAACAAATGATAATAGATGGAAATCTGTATCAAGTTTATTCTCTAAAATTATTAAATCATTTTCATTCTTTATTTAAAAAATATTAAATGATTATTGATTACCAGTTTGTACATTCCATAAGTTCTTATATAAGAAATTGTTTTTAATTAATTCATCATGTGTTCCAGTCTCAGCGATTTTACCTTTTTCAATAACTATTATTTTTTGAGCATTTTTTATAGTACTTAATCTATGAGCAACGATTAATGTTGTTCTATTCTTGATTATCTTTTGTAATGATCTTTGTATTATTGCTTCAGTTTCATTATCTACTGATGCAGTAGCTTCATCAAGAATAAGAATAGGAGCATCTTTTAGAATTGCTCTTGCTATCGCTATTCTTTGTTTTTGTCCTCCAGATAATTTTTGACCTCTTTCACCTATAATTGTTTCATATCCATTAGGAAGATTAATAATAAACTCATGAGCTTCAGATAGTTTAGCAGCATCAATAATTAAGTCTTTATCAATAAGTGTATTTTTTATTGCTGATCCATAACTTATATTCTCTATTATTGAACCTTGAAAAAGGTAAGTATCCTGACTAACTAAAGAAATAGATCTTCTTAGATCTTGCAATTTTAAATTATTTATAGATATATCATCAATAAAAATATGCCCTTTAGACGGTTCGTAAAGTCTTAAAAGTAATTTAATTATTGTGCTTTTTCCTGAACCTGTTGGACCAACTATGCCAATAGTAGAATTAGGCTCAATAAGTAAATTAATATTATTTAATGTTTGATTCCTATCTTTATAATTAAAACTGACATCCTTAAATAAAATTTTACCTTTTACTTCTTTCTTATTTAAGATTGAATTACCTCCCAGAATTGATATAGGAGTATCTATTAGGTCTAATACTCTATTTGTAGAAGCCATAGATCTCTGATATTCATCTAGTATTTGTCCTAATAAAGTTAAAGGCCATAATAATCTTTGAGTAATAAAAACCAAAAAGCTATAAGTTCCAACAGTGATTTCATTATTCCATGCTTTTATTCCACCTATATATAGAATGGATATAAAAGCAAAAAGAATTGCAAACCTTATTAAAGGAACAAAAGCCGCAGATAGCTCTATTGCCTTATTGTTGCTTTTTTGATAGGAAATACTATCTGATTCTAATTTCTTAAGTTCCCAAAGCTCTGTAGCAAAGCTCTTTATTGTTAAAATTCCACCAATGTTATTATTAAGTCTAGAAGCTAAATCTCCTGATCTTTTTCTGACTTCTTTATATCTAGGTGTGAGTTTCTTTTGAAAATTTATTGAACCAAATAAAATTATAGGAATTGGTAAAAATGATATTAAAGCTATCTCTGGTGCTATTTTTAGCATTGTTCCACCAATAATAAATATAGTTATAAATAGCTGAATAATCTGATTAGCCCCATGATCAAGGAATCTTTCTAATTGATTTATATCATCATTTAATATTGCCATTAATCTTCCCGTATTATCTGATTCAAAAAAAGCAATATCTAAATCCTGTAAATGTGAGTATGCTCTAATCCTTAATTTATGTTGAGCTATTTGAGCTATATTTCTCCATAAGAGTCCATATAGGTATTCAAAAAATGATTCAGCGGTCCAAATTAAACAACTTATTATTGAAATAAAGATCAATTGATCAGGAACTTCTTTTATCCCAATAGATGCAATCCAAGAATCTTTTTCTCTTACTATTATATCAACAGCGATCCCAATCAAGATAGGAGGAGCAAGATCTAATATCTTATTTATAATTGAACTTAGAGACGCAAATAATATAATTAGTCTTTCTTTCTTTAAGATGTTAATCAGTCTTATTATTGATATTTTATTTCTACTATTTTTATTCATTTATATAATTTTCTCCTTTGCTAAAAATTGTTTTACATTCATTTATCGATATGTCAACACTTCTATTTACCCTAAACTTATTATAGAAACAATCACAAGTTGATTCTGCCAATAAATTGTTGTATTCAATATTCTCAGATTCCATCTCTTTTGAGAAACTATCTTTACATATCTCAATTATTAAACTTTTAAATTTTAATTCATTTGATTTTACTTCTAAACCTTTATAGGAATTAATTATTATAGATATAAACATTATAAATAAAGTCAAATTAGAAAATGATTTTATTCTCATTACATTTTATATTGTTACTTTTATACGATGAATGCTATTCTTTACATTATCAGAAATATCTCTTGGAAGATCAACCAGTGTATAGTCTTCAAATATTTTTATTTTGCCTATTTGTCTTCTATTTAAACCTGTAGATGATACAACAGAAGATAAAATATGATTAACTTTAACTCTATGTGAATTACCATATTCGATCCTATAGGTTTGCATTCTTCTATTCCTTCCCCTATCATTATTGGGATTTCTATTTGATTTATTAAAAGGTCTATTCCTACTATACCTTTCTTCTTGATTGTTTTGATATTTTATCCATTCTTCATCGTCTTCTAATAACAATGATTTTTTACCCATTGAAAGATTAATTGCAGCTATAGCAACTTGATTTTCTGTTAGTGAATAATCATTTCTTAATGTCTCTAAAATATTTTCAATTAATTTAATTGATCTAGATTCAGATTTGTTTTTATAACTTTCAAACAGGTCTTTAGTTAGGTTGTCTATTCTTTTAGAATTTATAATTGAATTATCTGGTATCTGTATTTTCTCTATTCTTTTAGCGATAGATCTTTCTAAATTCCTTAATAAATTTTTTTCTCTATTATTAACAAATAAAATTGCTTCTCCTTTTCTTCCTGCCCTACCAGTTCTACCAATTCTATGAATATAAGCCTCTTTATCAAATGGGAAGTCATAATTTACAACTAATTTGATACGATCTACATCTAGACCTCTGGCAGCAACATCAGTTGCTACCAAAATATTTATAAATCCTTTTTTTAATCTTTCAACAGTAGTTTCTCTTTGGTTTTGAGGTATGTCCCCGTTTAAAACAGCTACACTATGTCCAGAATTTTCTAATGAATCTGCAATTATATTTGTTAATGCTTTTGTTCTAACAAATATTATAACCCCTTCATTCTTTAATTCTAAAATCCTCTTTAAAGCTTCTATTTTATAGTTTCTCTGAACTGTAATATATTGCTGAGTAATTAATTCTGTATCTTCTTTATCTTTCTTTATAATAATTTCAGCAGGGTTATTTAAGTATTTCTTTGCTATTTTCCTTATCTCAGATGGCATAGTAGCTGAGAAAAGAATCATTTGTTTCTCTTTAGGTAGTTTATCTGAAATCCATTCAATATCATCTATAAATCCCATCTTTAGCATTTCATCCGCTTCATCAAGAACAAAACAATTAATTGTCGAAATATTTAGTGTGCCTTGCCTCATGTGATCCATTATTCTCCCTGGAGTACCAACAACTACATTGGGTTTCTTTTTTATTGAATAAATCTGATTACGAAAATCTGTCCCCCCATATATCGCCAGTGTTTTAATATAGGAATTATTTCCGCAATACCCTTTAAAGGCTTCTGAAACTTGAGTAGCCAGTTCTCTTGTAGGAGTTAGTACTAAAACGCTTAGAGCTTGATCATTCTTATTTATCCTTTCAATAATAGGTAATGCAAAAGCAGCTGTTTTACCTGTTCCTGTCTGGGCTTGACCTAGTAAGTCTCTCCCGAGCATTAATTCTGGGATAGCTTCTTTTTGGATAGGAGTAGGATTCTTGTATCCTTTTTTTTCAAGGCAATCAAGTATTGACTCAGAGAAGCCAAAGAGTGAGAACTCATTATTTACACTTTGAGCATTAGATATTGTCAACGAAAGGTTATCAATATCTTGAGTATTTTTTTTATCTGAACTTAAACAAATATCATTCTTTATTTGTTTGGATATATCTTGCTCATTAGAAAGTTCTAATTTTGTTTTTTTTGAATTAGTCATTGTAGTCAATTTACTGATAAATCTCTTTTATCAGGCAAACAACTAAATGATCTAATGATCTCTATGAAAGTTGAAGAGCCAAAGAGTGTTTTATTAATCTAGCATTTAAAGGTAAAAAATTTTTAAATCAATTATTTATTTCATCTTTAAAGCTAAAAAGTTCTAATTTATTTTTAGCACGAGTAATAGCCGTATATAAAAGTTGTTTTTCATGTTCAACCTTTAATTCATAAGAAATATCCGATTTAGTGGATAATAATTTTTTTAAATCTTCATTCCATAAAACAGTTATGTTGTCTGACTCACTTCCCTGAGCCTTATGGATTGTTAGAGCTAATGCTGGTGTAAAAAAAGAAGATATTGAAGGGTCTACAAGAGATATGATTGGTTCATTATCTTCTGAAAGTATATTAAATAATATTTTTTTAGTCTTGTTAATACTAATGATGAATCCTATATCTCCATTAGATAATCCCAGATCATCTTGATTCTTTGTACACAGAATTGGTGTACCTTCAATACAAGATTTCAAATCTACTAAAGATTCGTTACCTAATATTTTCTTATGTACTTCTTCTGTGCCCCAAGTACCTATATTTGTTCTGCATAAAATAATATTATTATTAATATAATTAAATATTTGGCTGGTTATACCTGAAATTAAATTATGTTTCGAAAAGTCATATGTTTGTGAAACTTTTATCTTGGATTGAAGCTCTTTCGTTTTTTCTAATAGATATAACTGACCTTTCTTTATAGAGTTCATAATATTAATTGGCAATTCAATATTAGAGGTGTTGGTATATTGTACATTCGATTCCTCAGATAGATTGGTAATTAGATTGATAAATAATTTAATTTTATTATCTTTTATATAAGACGACAAGGTTCTAATATCTCCTGAATTCCTATATGTTTTAATTAGTCTAACTAATCCACAGTTATTAAGATTATTAATTAGATAATTCCATATAGAACCGCTCTCAATAGGAGGCAGTTGATTCTTATCTCCTACTAGGATTAATGTTGATTTATAATTAAGTCTGGTAATCAAATCTCGGAATATATCCAGATCTACCATAGACATCTCATCAACTATAAAGACATCAAGCTTAGATAATGTTTTAATCTCTGAAGATATAGAATCTTTAGTGCTTAACCACTTATGAAGAGTCATAAAGCTTTTGCTGGATAGTACTTTTTCATTTATATTCAAATTAAGAATATCTATTGATTCCTTCAACCTTTTAACTGCCTTACCCGTAGGAGCTGAAATACCGATATTAATTGATTTATTTTCTTTAACTAAATTCATTAATATATTTATAATTGTGGAAGTTTTCCCTGTTCCAGGACCACCATCAATAAGTATGACTTTATGAGTACTAAGTAATCTAATTGCTTGTAGTTGGTATTTATCTAGTTTATTATTAAATGTCAATACTCCTGATGATAATAAAGTATTCTCAGACTGATTCTTCTTTTCTAGGATATCAAGTATTATATTAAGTTGTTTGTAATTATTCTTGCTGAAGATCTTATTACTAGAAATGACTAGTGGAGATTCCTTTATTTTATGCCAATTATTTCTATATATTTCTTTAATATGTTCTTCTGTTATTAGAATATTATTAATAGATTTATTCATATCTTTTGTATCAATATATAAATATCCTAATTTCTGATACTCTAATAGTAAATATATAACTTCGACTAACAAATCACTCCTTTTTGTATTAGAAAATGAGAATATAGTTTCATATAATTCTAAGTATTCTTTAAATAAAATTTTATTCTTATCTTTCATTTTTAAATAATTTATCTAGATATTTGATTCTATTAATGTTAGCGTCTCTAATAAATATTCCAGGAGTATGAAGATTATTCATTTTATGACTTGTTATACCTCTAATAAAAAAGTATATATAACCTCCTAGATTCTTGTATGGATCATAATTGACTAATCTCCATTCCAGGAATCTATGAAGAGCAAGTAGATATAAGTTTGCCTGCAATATATAATGATTATTATTCATTTCTTCTTTTAGGTTATTATCTAGATAATTCACTGGTATACAATCATTGTTCTTATTAGAAATATAATTGCTCTTCCAATCTATAATCCACCACTTAGAATCATGATAGTTAGATTGATCATAAAATATTTTATCAATTGATCCACAATGAAAGCCATAATTAGTAAATGATAAATTTCTTAATTTACTAGAATAATCAAAATTAATTTCATTGTTCAATTCTTCTTCAAATGCTTTAGCTATTAAATTAGAATTTAATCCGCCCTGGCGTTTTGATATTGGAATATCGAATTCAACTTCGCTTAGAAAGTTCTCATAAGGAATATCAGTTAACTTTGTATTATTTAATGTCCCTCCTATTTCTGTGTTATATAAAACTTCTAATGCTTCTATGATTTGATTGACATAATCAAGTTTGATTTGATGAGTTTCTAGATGTTTTCGAATTAATTTCTTTTTTAAATTAATATTATCGTTATAATTGTAATTTTCTAATATCTTATGGAGGCATATACCTGGAATTCTTCCTTTAGGAAAATCAGCTAAAGGATTGGGGATATTTAATTTTAATTCGTCTTCCTTATCAATCAATTTATTAAAATTATTATCTTTATTATTTAAATAGTTTTGATCTTTAATTTCTAATAATTCTAAATGATCATTAGTTTTATTTGATATCCAATAAGAATAACTACTCCTTTTCCATAAATTTTTATATAGTATATTTAGATTTCCAAAATTAGGTTCCTTTGATAACTTATTAGTATGAATTCTTCTCCTTTTTTTTATAAGGATATTATTGTGAACATTCCTAATAATAATTCCTTGATATTCCTTACATATAATACCATCTTCTTCGATATCATTAATTAAATTATCATCTATTCTTGATAGGAATTGATTTATAGGGTTATAAGAATTATCTATTTCGTTAAAAGAAAATATCTCTAGGTATTCTTTCGCTCTTGTAATTGCTACATAGCATAGACGTTCGTATTCAGAGTTTATTTGTTTTCTATTGTAATTCGATAATAATAATACTTTTTCTGTATATTGACTTATTAAAATATTATATTGTTTGGTTTTGGAATCCTTCCAAAGAGGTCCCTTATTATAAATCGGAGGCTTCCAAAGATAAGGACAGATCACATATTTAAATTCTAATCCTTTAGAAGAATGTATTGTAAGTATGTTAACCGAATCTAGTTCCCCGTTAGAACTATTATTCTTAGGAAATTCTATATTATTAGACTCCGATGTTCTTTGATATCTTAGCCATCTATTAATGTGCTCTAGAGAATTATTTGATGAAAATAACTGTTGTTCAAGAATTTCAGCACAATAGATTAATTGATTATATATTTTGAGATCTATTTCATTATTTTGTATTTGATTTATTAATAATTTATTTATTCCATTAATTAATCCATCTTCTTCTATTTTATCTCTAATAATACCTATTTTATTTATTATATATTTATGAGGTTTTTTTGTATCAGGTTTTTCTGAAGAAAAAGGTTTTATGAACAAAGGAGAATCTATTAGCTTAGATACATTTGTTGATTTATTATTTTTAGAAAGACAATCTAATATCAGTTGAAGCATTCTAGCTCCAGGACTATGAAATATATTTTCTTTATTTTTAATATTAGAACTTATCATATATTCTTCCAATGTTTTCTTAACTTTGTTAGCTTGATGATTTGTAGATACTAAGATACAAATATCAGATAGTTTCAAATTTTTATTTTGATTATATAATCTAATAATTGAATTTTTTATGTAGATAGGAATTTGAGTTTCTAAATCCAAACAATCCGATGAAGAATTATCTTCTTTATTAGTTATTATATGAAATCTAAAGTTATTCTTATAATATCTTTGTTTTGTTTCCTTAGCTTTAGATGTTAATTTATTAGATTTAATTTTACTAACTGGAAGTCCTTTACTATATATTTTATTAATCGAATCTAACAAGAAACTATTTGATCTATAATTATTCTTAAGATAATAGATTTTTGAGCAAGAGGATTTAACCTTATTGTATGTATCTATATCACCTCCCCTGAAATTATATATAGCTTGCTTAGGATCTCCTACTAAAATTAGAGTACTGTCTTTTTTATTCGTAAATATATTCTCTAGGAATCTATATTGAATTTCATCTGTATCCTGAAATTCATCTATAATAGTTACTGATATCTTTTCGGTTATATTATTTAGAGTTATATACTCAATTGATCTAATATCTTTCTTGCTTTTATTTATTCTATCTATATATTGAATAAGTTCAGAATAACTTATCTCGCCTTTTGATTTTCTCATAAGAGATAATTTTTCTTTACATGTTAGTACAGAATATATTATTAGGTTTTGATGTATACCATCTATGATATTTTCAATAGCTTCTTGAAGATTGCTGGTTAAATTATATTTACTTTTAAAATTATGCTTATTTAATTCCTTATTTATAGAACAAATATAGAAATAATCTTTTAGATATCTTATTTTGTTCAATTTATTTAGAATATTCATGTAGTCTCCTGTGTCTAGGAACTCTTGATTTATTTTGTGTATATCTTGGCTAGTAATATTATATCTGTTCTTAATATGGTTAGTCCTATACTTATTACTTTTAATTCCATTCTCATTCATTTCTTTTGATATTTCTAATATTAGACTGTATAAGTTCAGTCCTTCTTTTGTCCATAAATCATAGAATCTATTCCAATAATTTATAGTCCATTCTTCAATAAGTATTTTTATTTCTTTTGTGGTTTCTATGTGTTTGCTAGTATCGTCTAAAGAATATATATTTTCATCATCTATTTCTATAATCAAGTTTACAATAAAATCTATATCGATTTTATTAGTTTTATTTATTGTTTTATTTTTTATAAAATGTATTATGTCTGGGTTAAGACTTATAAAGTTATTTAACCAAAATTCCTTAACTACATCATAAGCTATTGATTTTGAATTTTCTATTATTTCTGCTCCTATTATTGAATTATTGAAAATGCTTTGTGTATCATAAAGATACTTGCTCAGTCCATGAAAAGTTGTTATTAGACTTTTATCTGCTACTTCAGATTGTTTAATTAAAGTATTTAATATTAATCTCTTTTTTTTCTTATTATTAGAAAAATTTATATACCAATTAACCAACTCTTCGTCAAAAATCTTATTATCAATTTGATCAGTTGTTATTAATAATTTTGCAAGCTCAATTCTTTCTAATACCTTATTTCTTAATTCTGCTGCTGTTGTATTTGTGAAGCTCAATAATAATATCTCTTCTATAGATATTTTGCTTTCCGTGATCAATCTAAGGACTATATGAGCTATCGCAAATGTTTTTCCCGTTCCAGCACTAGCCTCTATTAGTATTTTCCCTTTATAAATACTTGAGTTACTAAGACTTAATTCTTGATTCCTTATCTCCATAATGATTATTTCTTATTAAAAATATGAGAAATAATAGGCATATATATTTGCATAGCTAGCTTGTGGAATATTTCGCTCTCAATAAAGAACTTATAATTTCTATTAAAACCAAAGCAGTATTCCATTTCTGGCTTTTGAGATTCTCCTTTATTATATTTATTATGACCTATCCAGTTTTTTTCAAAAGATGTCGCTGGATCATTGCCTTTTAATTGCTCTTTGACATAAATGAATCCGCTTTCTGGAGGGATAGGCCAACAAGTTTCTCTACTTTGAATAAAATTTAAATTAATTTCTTCAAGAATTTCATTTGATTTGTTTATCTCTAGACTACTAAATCTAGTCTGTTTATAATTATTCTTATCCTTACTAATAATTACTAACCCTTTCTTCTTGAATCCCTGTTTATTAAGATAAAGGTATTTTATCCAACATTTAGAAATAAAATGAATATCAACTTTAGAATTTTTAATTTCAATAATATAATCATCAGAGTAAAATAAATTTAAATGATTATTTTTAAATTTAATTATATCTTTAGTTATATCTTTATATGAAGCTAAGATGCTAATTAAAGATGTAAATGATTTATATATTTCTTGGCATTCATATATCCCTTGATTAATCAGAGGTAATTTACCTTTACCCTTAATAGTCTGAAAAAGATCTATATTGTTAATATCTATATTATTAATATCATTATCTAATAATTGATCAATCAATAATTCAAAAGCTATTTGTCTTATTTGATATTTTATTAGAGAATTAATTTCAATATCGCTTTCTTCAAATACATAATTATTAAATTCTCTAGGGTCTAAACCTTTATTGATAAGCCAATAAAGTTGAGGATTTGATATCCAATTACATAAAGCATTAAAATCTATATCTTTAGAAGAGCTTTTAAAAGAAAAATCCCATTTAATATCTTGAATTAATCCATTATACAATTTATATACTTCTTTATTCTTCTTTTTAGAATCAGATATATGATCTAATTCAATATTCTTTTGTATTGATGCTTGGGATAGTGGTATGGGAAAATCTTCTTCTGACTTAATTATAATGTTTGACAATTCACTATTTATATATTGCTTAATAATATTAATTAGGTTTTCTATTATAATAGAAGGATTGACAGGTCTTGCAGATTCTTGACTCTTTTTATTCCATAAAAAATATATTTTTTCTCTGCTAGAAATTAAATTCTCAAGTATGTAATGTTTATCTATATCAAAATTACTAGGATCTCCTATATATCTTTTTCTGTATATTAAATTAAAATTATCTCTTTTATCCTTGCGAGGATATGATTTGTCATCTAAGCCTATAATAAATATTATTTTATATGGGATGCCCTTCACTAAGTTCATATTTCCTATATTTATCTTATTTTGTCTATCTAAGAATTTGTCATTACATTTTAATAATCTTTCTATTACTTGATAGGCGACTTTACCTGATATTTTATTTTGATTATATAAATTCTCATTATTCCACTCTTCTAGTTGATTGAATAAGTTGATTACTTCAATATCATTATTGTTTCTCTCTGGAAATATATCTATTATGATTTCCTTAATACAATTTATCCAATCTTGACAATTCTTAGCTTCTCTTAGTTTACAAATAGAATTTTCGATTTTCCTTAATAAATTTAACCATTTAATCGTAGAACTAATATTAATTTCTATTTTGTAAGGCGTTATATTTCTTTCTTCTAAGTAGATTTCATCATCATATAAGATTCCTAATAACATTCTATCTATACACCATTCTAGGGTCTTTTCCGATAAACCATTCTTCTCGCTTTTATTTATTCCTCCGCTAAAACCTGAATCCTTTAATAGATTAAGTATTTTATTAATGTCTTCTTCTGATAGATTATAAGCATCCTTTATTTCTTTATGAGATAATAATATATCTAAAGATAGTAAGGAAAATTTATCTAAAGATATCCTAATTAGATCTAGTATTAATCTGTATATGCCAATATTAATTTGGTTTTCTTCACTTGATATATAGTAAGGTATTTTAACATCTTCTATGCCTTCTGCGTTAAAGATTGATGGAATAAAAGGCTTAAATATATTTATTTGTGGAGATATAATAATTATATCTCTTAGATCTAAATCTTTATTTTTTGATAGTATATCTAATATTTTATATTTGACTATCTCTATCTGATTCCTAATTCCATTACAGCCAATAAACAAAATAGAATCATCATTAATATCTGCAGATAATTTATAATTATTTAAACTTATTAGTTTATCCTGTATCTGTTCTAGAAGGTATGGTTTCCTTTTTTCTTTTACTGCTCTTACTTTATTCAATATATATATTTTATTATCTCTAAATTCACCTTTCTGATACTCACCAGTACCTTCAATTATCTGTTGAAACTCACCAATATGTCTTCCTAGAATTCTTTCAATTCTGTTCATGTTTATACTAGAATCGCTAATATTTATACAATCCTTACTCTGATAATTGCTATCTAATAAAATCTTCCATATATCTGGTGAAGGGGCTGTAATAAACATATCAATATCAATAATAGATGAAAAAGATTTAATGAAGTTTATTTGTATGGGAGCAAGATGGGTAATTCCAAATATATATATTTTATTTGGGAAAGATAATTGTTTTATTTGATTATTATTTATTTTTTCTATCGCATTAATTATTTTTATTGGAAAAGGTGGATGACTTTTTCTCTCTTTCAATAGCTGAATGATTAATGGTTGCCAATATTCCTTAGTTTTTATATCAATTATATTTTTAAAATTATAATTATTATCCCACCAATTTTTTATCATAAAAGGTCTATATATAAAATATTTTTCATATGTTTCAGCTATAGTGTTGGCAAAATTCCATAAACTATTATTAATTGTCAGATTATCATCTTTTATAGTCTTTATAATATTAAGGATTTCATTGGCTTCTTCATATTTATCTAATCTAGGAATAATATCAAGGATTTCCCAGACTAATCTTTTGTCTGTCCATTCATATTCGTAATCTTTATTTATTCCTAATATTTTATTGACAGTATTATGAATGTATTTCCCTGCAAGTGGAAATTCACATAAGGAACTAATACCATTCCTTAATGATATTTCTTCTTTCAACCATAGACTCATTGTCCAATTATTTATTAGTATTTCTTGAGTTTCAAAAATATCTTTTGGTTTTTCAGAAATCTTTTCTGCGAGCAAGTTTGCTAAAAACTCAGCTTTATTACTTGAATATATAGTTAACAAATTTATATCCTATATAGTCACATCTAGAATAATTATTCAACGGCAAATGGATCGTTTGAAAAATCATTAGGACTTTGAAATTGACCATTAACAACAAATTCAAGTCTTAATTTAAGAAAATCAATGAATTTTTTATCAGTTGAAATTACAGCAGCTGATGGTCTTGGTACTTTCTTGGCAATTTCTTTAAGCGAGGGATCATTTAGAAAATTAGGTTGTTTTATTAGCCAGAAATCCTTCTCTTTATTATTTTCTCCATAGTTGCGATTTCTCTCTTTCAATATTTCTTCTAAGGGTTCTTCAATAGTTAGAAATTTTTCACTGGCTGCTACAAAGTAAAAATTAGTCATTTTTTTCTCCATGAATTTGAGTCTTTTGATTATGATATTAGAATTTTCATTTCACTAACAGCTGCTGTCAATCCAACTGCAATAGATCTAGATATAATTGTATGCCCTATATTTAATTCAACTATATTTTCTATATTGGCTATAGGAATAACATTTTGATAAGTCAACCCATGACCAGCATTTACTTTAATTCCCATCTCTTGAGCGGTTAATGTTGATTCTTTGATTTTGGATAATTCTAATTCCCTAGAACTATTCCCTGATTCAGCATAACTGCCTGTATGGATCTCAATATATTCAGCTCCTATTGTTTGAGAATATTCAATTTGAGATAAATCAGGGTCAATAAAAATACTTGTAAGTATTTCTTCTTCTTTAAGTTTATCTATAGTCTTTTTAATCGTTTCTTTGTTTTTTCTAACATCAAGTCCTCCCTCCGTTGTGATTTCTTCTCTTTTCTCAGGGACTAAGGTAACCATATCTGGCTTTACTTGAAGTGCAATTTTCAGCATCTCATTAGTAGATGCCATTTCAAGATTTAATTTTGATTGAATTGTTTCTTTAAGTAAATAAACATCTCTATCTTGAATATGTCTTCTGTCTTCTCTTAAATGGACTGTGATGCCATCTGCACCACCAAGTTCTGCTAACAAAGCATATTGTACTGGATCTGGTTCTTTCGTTTGCCTCGCTTGTCTAACATTAGCTATGTGATCAATATTTACTCCTAATTTTGTCATTAACCCTAAGATTTAAAAATAATCATAGAAATTAAAACCTATAATCGCCCTTTATCTTCACATTTATAAATTAGAAAGAGTATAAATTATTTTTCTCTGAATAACTAGACGATGATTTAACTGCACTTTTAATAAGGAACAATATAAAAGTAAGGTTTATTTTTATATTGATGCCGAAGAAATGGTTTGAATTCTATTTATTCCAAACGTGAACTTAAATTATGCTATGGGATTAATCCCTTTTTGGGGAAAATGGCAATGATAGCCACTCAGGATATTGCCTTAAAAAACTTTTTTAGAAAAAAAATCGTACTTAATGATCATAATCTTCCTAGTAAAGGCCCTTTTATATTGGCACCTACTCATCGTTCTAGATGGGATGGGTTAATGATTACAATGGCCGCTGGGAGAAGAATTACTAAAAAAGATTGTAGATTTATGGTTACTCATTCTGAAATGAATGGAATTCAAGGTTGGTTTTTAAATAGATTGGGCTGTTTCCCTATTCATCAAGGATATCCAACTCTTTTATCAATGAGATATGCTTTGGATTTGATTTTAGCAAATGAACAATTAGTTGTTTTCCCTGAAGGTAAAATCAATAGGACTGGTAAGGAAATACCTCTTAAACAAGGCTTAATTAGGTTGGCTCAACTTTCACTTAGGCAAGGGGCAAAAGTACATGTTATTCCTGTAGGAGTTGGATATAGTGAAATGATTCCAAATCTATTAGGAAAGGCAGCATTATGTTTTGGCAAGCCATTAATTGTTGATAAATTAGGAAAGGCAGCTGCTTTAGAATTTAATTTAGAATTAAGAAAAAGAATGCATGCAGCTGAGAAAATTGCCCTAAAGAATGTGGGTAGGGTTGTCTCTTGATCTAATATTGAATTACATATATCAATTAAATGAAAATTAAAATTTTTCTAACAGCATTTCTAATGTCATTCATAGGTTTGTTTTATGCTGATTTCTCATCAGCTCAAACTTCTTCCACAGAGGAATATAAAGTCTTTACTCAAGAGAAAAATAAATTATCTTTGACGAATGTTCAAGAATTCCTTAAAAAAGGAGATAATTATATTGATAAAAATAATTTTGATAAAGCAAAAGCTGAATATGATAAGGCAAGGACTCTTGCCAAGCAGCTGTTGAGTTTTTATAGAGACTTAAGTGGCTCTTTTCGTGGTTTAGATGCAAGAATCCCAAGGGAAATGGATAAAAAAGGTAGAGCTATTTTAGAAGTTTATGCGGATTCAAATATGAGATTAGCGGCTTTATTTAGGCGTCAAAACCAACCTGAAGTTTCTATACCTTTATTAATCGAAGTTATAAGATTAGTTTCGCCAACAAGTTCTCAAGGTAAAAAAGCATACGAAATACTTTTAGAACTAGGGTTTGTTAATACACCTTACTTAGGGGGATAAAATCACAAAAATGATTAAACCAGAAACAATAAAATCTGCTATTCAAAACATTTTACCTGATGCGGAAATATTAGTTGATGATCTTGGAGGCGGAGATCATTTACAAGTTTCAGTAATCTCAGATAGATTTGAAGGGCTTTCTTTAATACAGCAACATAAGATTGTATATTCTGCCTTGAAAGATGAATTAGCCACTGAAGCAATTCACGCATTAGCATTATCTACATCTACATCCAAACAATCAGGGAACAAATAATGGATCCTCAAACCAACATCCGCATCAAAAAAATAATAAATTCAGCACCTCTGCTAGTCTTCATGAAAGGTACAAAACTGATGCCTCAATGTGGATTCTCCAATAATGTTGTACAAATATTAGCTTCCTTAGGGATTGATTTTGAAACGTTTGATGTCTTGGAAGATCCAGAAATTAGACAAGGCATTAAAGAATATTCAGAATGGCCTACTATTCCTCAGGTCTATTTAAAAGGAGAATTTATAGGTGGATCTGATATTTTAATTGAAATGTATAATTCTGGAGAATTAAAAGAGAAGCTGGAAATAGCACTAGCTTCATAATCATTAACAAAAAAGAATTTTTTTTCTATTCAAAATTTAATAGAGAAAAAAATCTTTTATACATAACTTGGCACGTTTTTCAATTTATATTCTTTAGAAAAATTTTTATAATTTCTTTTGGAAGCAGGTTTCTAGAGGTTTAAAAAATGAAATTATTATATTTTTTAAAAATTATTTATTTCTAAAAACTAAATTTTAAGTTATTGATTTTCACCTCATTGTAAAATTTCAAATGAATATTGGTATATACTAATTGCTTGAAGGTTTTAAAGGATGTCATAATCACATGTATTCAAACCTTTAAATGCTTTTCAATTAGCTAAATTAAGGTTTTTGTAATTGTCTGCAAAATTGGTTTCTATAGGAATGCAGTCTACTGAGCAAATTTTAAATCCATCTTCTGGTAATTCTTCATTGCAGGCAGCCACTCAATCGCCTTCAAGAGTATTAGTAGTTGAACCTCATCCAACTCTTAGAACAGTTCTTGTTCAAAGGCTAAGGCAAGATGGGCATCTTGCAGCAGCTGTTGGCTCCGCAATAGAAGCTATAGATCTATGTAGAGATCAGTCGCCTGATCTACTGGTAAGTGCAGAAATACTCGACCAAAATACTGCCATGAGGCTTGCCAAGCAATTAGGTTGTTCTGTTATTGTCCTTACCGCCAGAACTGGAGTAGAACCTTTAGTAGCACTACTGGAAGAGGGGGCAGATGATGTCCTTAGGAAGCCATTTGGGCTTGAGGAACTCGCCGCGCGATGTAGGACACTTCTTAAGAGAGGCAGGATAGGGCTTCAGGAAAAAGTTTCTGTAGGTCCTTTAGAGGTTCATCTACTCTTAAGGCAAGTAACATTGAGTGATAAACCAGTAGAATTAAGTCCTAGGGAATTTGCTTTGTTATGTGCTCTTTTAATGCCTCCTGGCATGATAAGAAGCAGGCAAGAATTACTAAGAATGGCTTGGCCTCCTTTTAGTGGGGGACCTAGATCAGTTGATACTCAAGTACTCACTTTAAGAAGAAAATTAGAGCAAGCTGGATTAGGAGAAGGAGGCGGTATTACAACTGTTAGGCAACAAGGTTATAGATTTAGCCTTGATAATATTTAATTAAAAATCACTAATTTACAAAAGATAGTTCAAACAAGAATTATTTTTTAATTTACATAGGTAGTTGAGAATTATTTATATTCAATTGAGATCCGATTTTGTGCGCGCAAGCAAACCCACTAAATGCTACTGCATTTAAACCTTGGCCAGGGAAACATGAATCTCCCACGCAAAATAAGTTTTTTATACTGGTTGAATTAAATGGCATAGGAAGAAGACCTTTTAATGCTTTTCTAGGAATAGGTCCATAGGTTCCGTTATATCTTCCTAAAAATCTTTTATGAGTTTTTGGTGTACCAATTTCTCTATGGGTTATTGATGAATTTAAATTTGGTATATAGCTTTCAATTTGATTAATGATTTTTTCTGAGTAGTTAATTTTCTTTTCCTTATATTCCTTAGGAGATAAATTTTCCCATTTTTCTATTGAAGAAGGAGTGAAAGCATGAAGGATATGATGCCCCTTAGGAGCTAAGTCTTTGTCAAGTAAAGTAGGTATAGATAAAAAGGTTACACCCATTTCATTCTCTAGATTTCCCCAGTTCTCTAGAAATAAATGGTGGCAATTATGAGTGATTTGGTTAATTATTTCTTCTTTAACCCCTAGGTGTAAAGATACAAATGATGGAGATGCTTTATAATTATTGGCCCAATTTTTCTCGTTTTTGGGGGTTGCTTTATTAGATATTAATGATTTACCTTTTTTTTCAATATCAAAGGTATCCCATCTTGTTGTATTAGAAACAACGATTTTAGCAAAAATCTTTTTGTTGTTATTTAATTCTACTCCTATTGCTTTATTCCCTTCTGTAATAATTTTCTTTACCTTAGATCTATAAAGAATTTTTCCATTTAAATTTTCAATTCCCTTAACTAATTTTTCTGCAATTTTTCCAACACCACCTTTTGGATAATTAATGCCTCCATAATGTCTATCAGAAAAAACCATCCCAGCATTGATCATAGGAGTTTTGTCAGCTGGCATAACAGACCAACAAAAGCATTCGATATCTATAAAGTTTAATAATTCTCGATCTTTAATATACTTTTTAGCTATATCTCCCACATTAAAAGGAAGCCATCTTGCTAATCCTAAGCAAGATAAAGGAGATCTTAAAAATACTTTGAATAAATAATTTAAATCTTCTATCGATAGAAGAGGCATAGAATTTAGATAATTAAAAACTTTCCAGCAAGTACCATAAAATTTTTTTATACCAATTTCTTCATGGGGATAAATCCTTATTAAAGATTCTATGAACTTCTCATAATCTCTATCAACTGCAATATTCAAATTATTTGGCAAATGATATTCAAGTTGGACTGGATCAGGGATTGTTTCACATTTCTGATTTATATCATTTAAGGCTCTAGTTAATAAATTAGTGAAACCTTTTTCTCCGAAACCAAAGATCATTGAAGCTCCAACATCAAAAGTAAATTCATTCCTTTTAAAAGAAGCTCCACTTCCTCCTGGAATAAGATATTGCTCAAGTACTAATACTTTTGCTCCTTTTTTTGCTAATTGAGAAGCTGTCACAAGTCCACCTATTCCAGATCCGATTACTATCACATCCCAATAATCTTTTTGATTAATTTCTTGCATAATTATTAGTGAGGTTTCATTAACCAAAACACTTATTACTTTAAACCAAATTTAAGTAGAAGAGTTAAAAGTTTCATTAGTAAAAGCCTTAATGTCTTTAATTGCTCTTTCTTTATAAGCAGCATATCTTAATTGTTTGTTTTTTATTTTTTCCTCAAAGGCTGGCATTAGTCCAAAATTTGCTGGCATTGGCTGGAATAGTCTTTTTTTATTTTTTTCTAAATATTTATTTTGATTACTTATAAAGTTAATTAAAGATCCAATAATAGTTGTACTTGGCAAGGTAATTGGTGTTTTCCCTTTCGCTAATAAAGCAGCATTAATTCCGGCTAAACAACCTCCTGCCGCGGCGGCGGCATAACCTTCTGTACCTGTTATTTGTCCAGCGGCAAAAAGATTTTTCCTTTTCCTGAATTGAAGTGTAGGACTTAAAAGATTAGGAGATTCTAAAAACGTATTTTTATGCATTACTCCATATCTTAGGAATTCGGCTTTTTCAAGACCAGGAATCATCCTGAAAACTCTTTTTTGTTCTGACCATTTTAAATTTGTTTGAAAACCTACAAGATTCCACAGAGTTCCCTGTAAATTTTCTTTTCTAAGTTGAACTATTGCATGAGGTCTTTTTTCTGCTCTTAGTTCATTATCCTGCCAATTGCCCCATTCTGGATTCCAAATTCCTATAGGTTTTAAAGGTCCATATCTCATCGTATCTATTCCTCTTCTTGCTAATTCTTCAATCGGAAGGCAGCCTTCAAAAAATTGAGCAGATTCTTTTTCAAAATCTTTTAATTCGCATTGTTCAGCCGAAATAAGAGCCTCCCAGAAAGAATTATATTTATCCTTCTCAAAAGGACAATTTAAATAATCGGCTTCACCCTTATCATATCGACTTGCTTTAAAAACAATCTCTAAGTTTATACTCTCCATTTCAATGATTGGACTTGCGGCATCAAAGAAATGGCATGAATCTAAACCGGTAAAAGCTCTAAGATTATTTGCAAATTTTTCTGAGCTTAATGGTCCTGTTGCAATAATAGTAATTTGATTTTCATGGGGAAGATCTTCCTGTTCAAAGCGTTTTATATTAATTAGAGGGTTTTCTTCAATAGTTTTTGTCAGTGAAGAGCTGAATTTAGATCTGTCAACTGCTAAGGCACCTCCCGCAGGTAATGAAAATTTATCCGCAGTTTTTATTACTAATGAATTTAAGATCCTTAATTCTTCATGAAGAAGACCTGGGGCTCTTTCTCTATTAGAAGTCCCAAAACTATTGCTGCAAACTAATTCTGCAAAATCTGCTGAATGATGAGCTGGTGATTTTCTGCTTGGTCGCATCTCTATTAAATTTACAGGGAGTCCAAAATTTGCAATTTGCCAAGCTGCTTCTGTTCCTGCCAAACCAGCTCCAATAACATTAATTGGAGAATTAAGTTTCAATCACATTCTTTTATCGGTAATTTAAAATAACAAATAAAATATAAAAACTGCTAAATGAATTTTTTTTATTCAAAATTTTTCATTTAAATAGTTTTTGTTTAATTCAACATTGATTTTTTTGCAGGTAGAGGTGATAATTTTAATTTAGTACTCAATGTACTTGGGTCGCTAGCTCAGTGGTAGAGCATCCGGCTTTTAACCGGCTGGTCCTGAGTTCGAATCTCAGGCGACCCATCTTTTTTCATTAGCTGACAAATACTGGATATTGCCTAAGAGTTTTTGTTTTTATAGAAAAAATATCGTTATCAATGAAAATTCTTTATTTGTTTTTAGCTGTTTCAGCTAATTTTACTTTGTTCTTATGGGCTTTAACTAGATTGCCTGCTATTTAAATTGTTTATATTTATATAATTTTTCTCAAGCTATTATTGAGGCACAATTTTCTATTAACTTTATTAAGTATTATTATGCAAACCTATATAGTTACTTGGGAATTTGAATCTGCTGAAGATCAATCTTTTGCTTTAAAAGAGTTAATATCTTTTTATGAGAAAAAGAAACATAAGGAATTTGGTGATCAATTTCAAGTATTAGAATGCTTACATATGCCTCAAGATGGGACCGGTGTCTTAATTTGTAAAGCCTCTAGTTTTAATGAATTATTTAAGGTTTTTAATTTCTGGAGAGAAAACTTTGGCATAAAGTTTGATTTCAAACCAGGATTTACCACCAATGAATTAGTTAATTCAATTAAACATAGTAGCTAATTTAGCTTGCCGTTACTAGGAAAATTAATTATTTAGAATATTCATTCCAAAAGAGCTTTACATAACTTCATCTTTCTGTTACATTAGTTTACAATTACTTTTTATTATCATGACTCCAGAAGCAGAACGTTTCAATGGTTGGGCGGCTATGGTTGGTTTCGTAGCAGCTGTAGGTGCATATGTATCAACAGGTCAAATCATTCCAGGATGGTTCTAATCTCTATGACAAAAATCACTGAGAGTGGTGGCCGCCAAAATATTTTTGCGAATGAACCACAGCTACAAATTGATCAAGATTATATTGGTCATCCAGAAGAGGCTGAGAAAGCTAATGGCAGATGGGCAATGATAGGTTTTATAGCTCTTATGGGTGCTTATGCTTCAACGGGGCAAGTTATTCCTGGAATTTTTTAAACTTTAAATTTATTTTTTTATTTTTTATAATCTAAAAATAAAAAACAAAAAAAAAGAGGCTCCTTTCGGAGCCTCTCTTTT
>CETG01001524.1_pt1 | contig 23889 bp, 24 predicted proteins | sample 361471 | NCBI WGS metagenome assembly CETG01 (sample SAMEA2622696, study PRJEB7988) | marine metagenome | isolation source: saline water (ENVO:00002010), including | reverse complement strand
CATAATACCAAATATTAACCCTATGATCTTACAAGGAAAAAACCAAAATTTGCGAAGATTTTAACAGCTTGGTAACAGTCAGTTACTAATTTAATCAAAATTTAAGATTTTTTATCGAAATTGATACTGATTTAACCGTTCCATCTTAGTATGTAGCCTCTTTCTCCCAGAATAAAACCTTTTGTGGTTTTTAGATCATCTTTATTTATGAAGAGAATCTTTATGTAATTCGTGGGTAAATTTGAAGCAACTGGGTCTGATTCCCAAGTTTTTCCATCATCTTTGCTAACAATTAAAGTTCCATTTCCTCCTCCAGCCCATATAGCACCGTTAGGGTCCCACGCCATATCGAGATAATTATATCCATTCAATATTGGTATTATTGGTTTTGTCCAGCTCTCCAAATCTTCTCTATTTTCATTGAATCTTATTTCAGCACCTCTTGAAAGCATCCATAAATTACCATCTGGGTTAAAACCAATACTTTGAACTCTTTTGCTACTAGCACGTTGATGAGCTACCCAGGTATCATTATTATTTTGCAAGGTAGAGAAAAAATTCCCAAGGCTGCTAACGCTAACGTAATTCCCATCAATCGTTCTTCTGAGATCCCTAACGCCTCCTGATCCTGAGGCATCTACAACTTTCGCTTCCCAAGATTCACCACTATCTTTTGTCTGATATATAGCACCGGCAGTGGTAGCCAATTCCGCAGTATTTTCATCAACCGTTGTAATTAAAAAAGGTTGGCCAGGTAGTTTGTTACCTAAAGATAACCTTGTCCAATTCTTCCCAGCATCTACCGTATGCATAACTAATGAGGGTTGACCTATTAACCAACCTTCTTCTCCTTTAAAGTCTATATCGAGTAAACGAAAATTTTCTTCGCTTGAAATATCTAGAGATCTTTTTTCCCAGTTTTTACCACCGTCATTTGTTTCCATAATTAACCTGTTAGAGCCAACCAAGAAACCTTTATTTTCATCAATAAAATCAATATCAAGAGTATTAGCTTGATTTTCAAATTGGATAGTTTCCCAAGGACTTGCCTCAGAGAGTTTTACACCTGTTGAAGAACAACCAGTTAACACAAAACAAACTAGTATCGTTAGAAAGAAGTTTGGAATAGATAATAAAAATTTTTTCATTTACTTATTTTAATGCAAAGAGTATAAAGAAAGAAAACATGCTGCGGCAAATGCTAAACCACCAAAAATTAATATATTTTTTTGCCCAGGCGGCAAACTATTGAATCCAAAACCATAAACTAAGTTTTCTTCAAAACCGCTTGGTTTGGATCTTGGACCAATATCTTTATAAAGATCTTTACCTACTCTGCAAACAGGACATCTAAAACTATTTATATCAAGCATCTCAAATGGGGTGTTTTTAGCAATATTTAGTTTCTTTATACCTTCAGATGGATCATAAATATATCCACAACCTCTACATTCAAATCTATTTTGTTCTAAGATAGATTTATCTTCTATAGCGACAGTCTCTTCAACTGGTGGATTATTATCCTCCAGTTTACCAATTATACTATTTTCATCAAATGATGGTTGATTGTTTTCACTCACGATTTACTTTTAATCTAAGGAGACTCTAAAAGATTTTCCACAATTCAGCGAATTTTTCTTCAAAAAATTTTCAAACGATGTTTTCACTCCCAGGCTATGAATACTTTTTAGGATTTTTACTCATAGCTGCTGCTGTGCCTGTACTTGCACTGGTAACAAATATCATTGTTGCTCCCAAAGGTAGAACTGGTGAAAGAAAATTGACATATGAATCTGGAATGGAACCAATAGGCGGTGCCTGGATACAATTCAACATTAGGTACTATATGTTCGCATTAGTATTCGTTATATTTGACGTTGAAACAGTTTTTCTTTACCCATGGGCGGTTGCTTTCAATAGGTTAGGATTACTTGCTTTCATCGAAGCTTTAATTTTTATAGCTATACTAGTTATTGCCTTAGCTTATGCATGGAGAAAAGGTGCTTTAGAATGGAGTTAAAAAATTGAACAGTTCACTATCCCCAAAAGCAATAAGAGAAATTAGAGAAGGCACATGTAACCCTCTTGGTGCTCCTCAAGTTACAACTGATTTAAGTGAGAATATTATTCTAACGAGCCTAGACGACCTCCACAACTGGGCTAGATTAAGCAGCCTCTGGCCATTACTATATGGAACAGCTTGCTGTTTTATAGAATTTGCCGCTTTGATTGGTTCTAGGTTCGACTTTGATAGATTTGGCTTAGTTCCAAGAAGTTCTCCCAGGCAAGCGGATTTATTAATTGTTGCTGGCACTGTAACAATGAAAATGGCACCTGCACTTGTTAGGTTATATGAGCAGATGCCCGAACCAAAATATGTAATTGCTATGGGAGCTTGCACAATAACTGGAGGAATGTTTAGCTCAGATTCAACTACAGCTGTCAGGGGTGTTGATAAACTAATACCTGTTGATTTATATCTACCAGGATGTCCTCCCAGACCCGAAGCAATATTTGATGCTGTTATAAAGCTAAGGAAAAAAGTTAGTAATGAAAGTGTTTTAGAAAGGAATAAATCTGAACAAACTCATAGATATTTTACGATTGAGCACAAGATGAATCTTGTTTTCTCTGAGAACACTGGAGAGTATTTAAATAAAAAGCAGGACAAGTCACTAGATGCTTCTGATAAAGAAATAATTTTCGAAGATAATAAAGAGATAGAAAGTATTAATATTGAGAACGAAAAGTCATGAACAAAGAAGAGAGTCAGTTTGAAAAAGAAGAATTAGTTGATCAAAGAGGTGAGATTAGCAAACAATTATCAAAAGAAAATATTGAAAACGAATCTTTAGGGGTTGATCATATCGGAGTTGAGATGATTTCCGTAGAACCATCAATCCTCTATAAAGCTATTACTCAGCTAAAGTCATTTGGATTTAATTATCTTCAATGCCAAGGCGGTTATGATGAAGGGCCTGGGAAAAGATTAGTTAGTTTTTATCATTTAATTTCATTAGAAGATATTGATAAAATAAAAGAGATTAAAGAAGTGAGGGTCAAAGTTTTTCTCAAAAGAGATTCTGATTTATCAATTCCAAGCCTATACTCAATTTTCAAAGGAAGTGATTGGCAAGAAAGAGAAACCTTTGATATGTTTGGAATCAATTTTTCTAATCATCCCTGCCCTAAGAGATTATTAATGCCAGAGGATTGGAGAGGATGGCCTTTAAGAAAAGATTATATTCAACCTGATTTTTATGAGATGCAGGATGCCTACTGATTAGCTTTTTTTATTTTTCGATATAAAAACATAACTGCTCTTGATAATCTTCTTGAATCATGCCTAAGAGTTGGAGTTATCCTTCTCGCATAAAGTGGTGCTTGCAAAACGTTATATCCCTCAGATACTAATTTTCGCCGATCACAAATTACTGGTTCTGCACCTCTTGATCTGTAATAGTCTATTAATGAAGATTGTTCAAAATCTACTTGAGATAAAATTGAATTAAAAATTCTTGTGTTTACACCAAAATTTAATAATTGTTTCTCAATAGATTTAATATGCTTATAAACATCTAAACCGTCTGTTTCTCCAGGCTGAGTCATCAAATTACTTATATAAATCTTTGGAGCATCACTTCTCAATAAAGATTCAACTATTTCTGGGACAAGCAAATTTGGCAGTAAGGATGTGTAGAGACTTCCAGGTCCTAAGACGATTAAATCAGCTTCTTTAATAGCATCAAGGGCAGTTGGTAATGCCGATGGATTTTCTGGTAAACATCCAATTCTAGAGATGGGCTTTTTTGATTTTCCTATAAGACTTTCTCCAAAAATCTTTTCTCCGCTTTCTAATTCAGCCCATAACATTACATCAATACCGGTTGCTGGAATTACTTGACCTTGTACTGACAAAACCCTGCTAGATGCTTGAACAGCTTTTTCCAGACTTCCAGTAATTGTTGTTAATGCAGAGAGGAAAAGATTTCCAAAGCTATGACCTTCTAAACCGCTACCACCTGAAAACCTATACTGAAATAATCTTGTTAGGATAGGTTCCTCATTGGATAAAGCTGCTAAACAATTTCTTATATCTCCCGGAGGTTGAACACCTAATTGTTTTCTTAATAAACCACTACTTCCTCCATCATCAGAAACTGTTACAATCGCTGAAATGTTACTGCTATAATTTTTTAAACCTTTTAATAGAGTGGATAAACCTGTTCCTCCACCAATAGCAACAATATTTGGTCCTTTACTTAATTTACTTTTAACTCGTAGTGCATCCACTAAAAATGTATCCTTCTCAGGGACTAAAGCTTTCTGAATAGAATTAATACTCCTATTTTGGCCTATACCTATAAGTAAGAGACCAACGAAAAGGACAGAAGGTCCTAATAAAGATACAGGAAATATACTTGTCAAACCAGTCATAACCCAGAAAAATATTTCTATTAACCAATAAAGAGGACGTAAATCAGTCCAAATAGCAAGACCTAATATAGACACAATTAGTCCTACTGCTGATGTCATCATCCATCTTTTTATTACCAAACCAGGTAATAACCATCTGAAAATTCTAAATATTCTATTAAAAAGTCCATAATTTGACCTCTTAATTTTAGAAACTGTTCTTCTTATTTTTTTTCTTTTCCTTTTAATATTCATTCAAATTCCTTTTTTGAATAATTAATTATTTATAAGTTAATTATAAATCAAATACATACATACTTTTTTTATTGATTGATAGAGGCAAAATGTAAGTAAGCATTTTTCATATTACTTTTATTTAATTTTGAAAACAACAACTCCAGTAGTTTTAATGAAAGACCTTTCGATGACTTGGGGAAATTTGAAAGTGCTTAATAAATTAAATTTATTATTAGAGACTGGTGAGCGATTAGCCATTGTTGGACCATCTGGGTCTGGGAAATCAACAATCTTAAAAATCCTTGCAGGCTTAATATTGCCAACGAAGGGAAAATTAAAAATTTTTGGTAAAAGTCAAGAATATTTAAGGCTTGATCAAAGTGAACCACCAGACGTAAGACTAGTTTTTCAAAATCCTGCTTTACTAGGATCCTTAACAGTTGAAGAAAACGTAGGTTTCATATTAGATAGGAACAAGAATCTTCCTAAGAAAGTAATAAAAGAAATAGTAAATGACTGCTTAGCAGAAGTTGGTTTATATAATATTGCAAAAAAATTCCCAAGCGAACTAAGTGGTGGTATGCAAAAAAGAGTGAGTTTTGCCCGAGCTTTAATAGGTGAACAGAAACTAAACAACTTAGAAAAACCTCTTTTACTTTTTGATGAGCCAACCGCTGGACTCGATCCTATCGCATCAACAAGGATCGAAGATCTTATTAATAAAACAAACAATAAAGTTAATGGTTCTTCTATTGTGGTTAGCCATGTTATTAGTACTATAGAGAGGACATCTACCAGAGTATTAATGCTTTATGGCGGTAAATTCCATTGGGGAGGATCAATGTCTGAATTCAAAACTAGTAGAGATCCATACGTCTTGCAATTTAGGGAGGGTAATCTTAGTGGACCTATGCAACCAAAAGAGACTTAAAAATTATGCGTAGAACCTTACGAGACTCAATAGTAGGTTTTTCTTTATTAGGAGGTCTTTTAATATTCACATCATTTTCACTCTGGTTGAGGGGAGTTAAATTATCATCAAAGAATTGGCATATTTTTGCTGAATTCTCTAATGCCAGCGGGTTATCAAAAAAATCTCCCGTAACTTACCGAGGAATTCTTGTAGGTTCTGTTGAAGATATTAGTTTCACCAATGAGTCCATTAAAGCTAAGATAAATCTAAATAATCCAGACATTATTCTTACAAAACCAGCATTCGCTAAAGTTGTCACAAATTCTTTTTTAGGAGGAGATGTTCAAGTAGCTTTAGAATCTAGTGGGCAAAATATTCCTGCAAATATTGAAAAAGCTACTACAGAAAATTGCAATAAAAGCCTTATTGTTTGTGAAGGAGATACTATAAAAGGAAAAAATCTTTCCAGTCTATCAAGCATTACAAATAGAATTAATCAGTTACTAAAAGATTCTAATCAAGAAAACCTAATCCAAAATGTCGCAAATTCAATAGATCTTTTTGATAAAACTCAAGGGAATCTTGATGAGCTAATATTTTTATCTAAACAAGAAATACAAAGAATAAAACCTTTAATAAAAGACTTAAAAATTGCTGCTGGACATTTAAATAAAATTCTCTCAGCTATTAATGACAAAGAGACTTTAGATGACGTTAAATCAACTGTTAATGCAACTAATTCTATTTCCCAAAAAGTAGATGATATAACTGATGACTTTCAAATATTAATGAAGGATAAAGAACTAACTAAAGCATTAAGAGATTTAGCTATTGGTCTATCAAAATTTCTTAATGAAGTTTACCCATAATTCTCATCAAATATCATTTATTGCATTTAAAGCTACAGCTGCTATCGCTTGATCAGTAGCTTTTGGTAATTGTACATACTTCCCTTGAGCTGCATTTGCTAATTCTTTTCCAAAACCACTAGCAATAAATTTTCTTTCAGTATCAATAATTAATAGCTTTATACCTAACATAGGATACTTCGATGCAACACTTAATACTTCTTCTTTCAATGTGGCATTATCAAGATTATTTTCTTCCGATTCACCTAGTGAAACACTTAAGGGTACATTACCTCTACCATCAGTAATTCCAACAACAATAGTTTGACCAATATCTCCAGTAGACATTGCATTTTGTGCAACTTTTGCAGCTTGAGTCAATCCATGAGCAAGAGGTGAACCACCACCGCAAGGCATCGTCTCTAATCTTCTTTTTGCTGCAGTAATAGATCTTGTTGGAGGTAGAAGTACCTCGGCCTGATTACCTCTAAAAGGTATCAAAGAAACCTCATCTCTATTCTCATATGCTTCGGTTAAGAGTCTAATCACAGCACCTTTTGCACTTTGCATACGATTTAAAGCCATAGAGCCACTTGCATCAACTAAAAATATTACTAGCGCTCCAGCCTTCTTTTGTAATAGTTTTGCCCTAAAATCAGCTTCCTCGACAATGATTTTTTTGGAAGGATTTTTCAATCTTCTAGATTTCTGATAAGGAGCAGCAGCTCTTAGAGTAGCATCAACAGCAATACGTTTTACTTCGCCTCTAGGGATTATTGGTTTTACATATCTTCCCCTAGTTTGACTCAAAATAACTGATCGACTTCCACTGTTTCCACTCTTAGATTTCGATGATGAGAAAAGTAGTAAATCCGGATCAACCATACATGCCTCTGGATCTAATATAAATTCTTCTGGAATGTCTGGATTAGATTCTTCCTGGCTATCAGATTCCTCACTATTTTCTTCATTATCTTCTGTTTCATCATTTTGACTCTCATCAGGTGGGACATCATCTTGGCTTGATTGAGGAGGAGGCGACTGTTCTTCTGGTGGAGGCGGTTGAATATCGTCATCATCCATTGGCATTTGTTGAGATCTAGGAAGAATTACTAACCTCACAGCTACTTTTAGATCTTCTGAATTAACATTATCATCACCTCTTAATGCTGCATTAGCTTTGGCTACCTTAACTGCAAATAATTCCGGTCTATGTCCTTCAACTCCTCCCCTAACAGACTCATTTACTAAATATCGAATTTGTTCCTCGGATATTTTTACATCTTTTAACCATTGCCTCGCTAAAATTAGTTGAGTAGAAAGATTCTCAGTCTCTTCCGACCACTTTTGATAAAATTTTTCATTATCTTTAGCATGAGAAAGAACAGATTTTGTAATTTCCACTCTTTGTTCATTATCTATAGATTGATCTGCAGAAAGAACTATCGCAAATCTATCAAGGACATGATCCCTTAATACTCCTTCATCTGGATTATAAGTCGCTATTAATAAAGTTTTACATGGATGAGAGAGACTAAGTCCGTCCCTTTCAATATCATTTTGCTCTTTACCAGTAGCTTCTAGTATGAGGTTTACAATACCATCATCTAATAAATTCATATCATCTACATATAAAACGCCTCTATGAGCCTCTGCTAAAATACCAGGCTGAAAAACTTGTCCTCCCTCATTAAGTGAAGCAGCGACATCTATGGATCCAACCAAACGATCTTCTGTAATTCCAATTGGGACTTGTATAAATGGAGCTTGAACTACTTTTTTAGGTATTGCATCTGTTTTATATTCACCATTCTCATCCACTAGCTTTCCCAGCACATTAATAGTATCGAGATCCCATTCCCCTGGATTATTTGGATCAAGATTTTTACTTATAGATCTATAATTATTTAATTCACTGGTTAAATCACACTTAATAACTTGCTCATCTATCACTTCAACAGGCGGGATTAAAGCATGTAATCCTCTTGCTAATACTGACTTCCCTGTTCCTCTTCCACCGGCTATTATTACACCACCTAAACTAGGATCTACAGCAGCAAGTAATAAAGAAAGCTTTAATAAATTATGCCCAGTTATAGCTGCTAACGGGAAGGCTCTGAAAGAGTCTTTCTCTTTCATCAATTCGTCTATTGTTTTTTTTTCTTCAAAGTCCTTTTTCAAATTCAATTTTAAAATACCTGATATAGAATTTATCCAATAAAAAGTATTTTTATAGTGGAATTATCAAATCTTAATATCAAAAATGGACTATGTGTATCTTTAGGGGCAAATATTGATAGTAAATATGGTGAACCTATCGAAACAATGATTAAATGTAGAACTAAAGTTGAAGAAATAATCAAAAATTGGATAACTGATTTTATATCTGAAGAACCTCAAACTTTAATATCAACAATTACTTTTTCTTGGTCATCAATATATATAAGTAAACCGCATGGGATAATAGAGCCTCAGCCTGATTATCTTAATTCAATTCTTCTAGTAAAAAGTCAAAATTTACTACAGCCTTCCTCTGAAAAAGCAAAACTTTTACTTAAAAAATTTAAAATCTTAGAAAAAGAATGCGGAAGAGATATTTCAACTAATAATAAAAAATGGCTTTCAAGATGTCTTGATTTAGATATTTTATGGTGGGAAAATCTAATTACTAGAGACTCTGAAATTAACATACCCCATCCAAGATTTATTAATAGAAATTTTGTTATTACCCCGTTAGCAGAAGTATTAACTAAAGAACAAAAACTTGAAAAGCTTAAAGATAAAAGATGGCAAACATGAAAGATTTCAATTAAAACAAAAAATTGTTAATGTATTTTTATTAAACATCAAATAATATGAATAATATAGATTCTATTAAGAAAGCAACTGTAAAAGAAAAAATATCCGAATTGAAAGCTAAAAAATTCAGTTTTGAAATTAAAAGGGTAATATTACCAAATGGGCATGAAGGGGAATATGGATCTATTATTCATCCTGGTGCTGCACTAGCAGTACCTATAACTAATCAAGGGGAAGTAATAATACTTAGACAATATAGATTTGCTGTGTCCAGATATATTTTGGAGTTCCCTGCTGGCACATTAGAAAAAGGTGAAACACCTCTAAACTCTATTAAAAGAGAAATTCAGGAGGAAACAGGATATTCAGCAAAAACTTGGGATAATTTAGGAATTCTCGTCCCTGCCCCGGGATATGCTGATGAAGAAATTCATTTATTTCTCGCCAGAGATTTAAGTAAATTACAAAAAATACCAAGTGGGGATCTTGACGAAGATATTGAAGTGTTAATTTTGAAGCCATATGAGTTAGACAAACTGTTTACAAGTGGTAACGAAATACTTGATGGGAAAACGGTAACTGCTTGGTTCAGAGCAAAACAATTATTAAAACTTTAATGAAAAAACCAAGAATTCTTTTTTGGTATAGAAAGGATCTTAGGATTTGTGATAACCAAGCTTTGAATAAATCTCTTTCTATATCGAGATCAATAACATCAATTTATATTTTTGATAAAAACTATCCACTAGATTTTAATGCTGAATCAAGATCATGGTTTCTCGGTTTATCATTAAAAGAACTCAGTCAAGAATGGGAAAATAAAGGAAGTCGGTTAATTTTTGAGGAAGGAGATCCAATATTATTAATTCCACAAATAGCAAAAAATATTAAAGCTGAATTCGTAGCCTGGAATAAATCTACAGAACCATATGAAATAAAAAGGGATAAAAAAGTTAAAAATATATTAGAGGGAATTAATATCAAAGTAATTGAATCTTGGGATAATTTATTACTTAACCCTTTACAAATATCTACAGGTGATAATAGACCATATAGCGTATATGGCCCGTTTTATAAAAAATTAAAATCTAAATTAAATCAATCTTACCCAATTAAAGATTCTTATGAATTTATTGGCAATATTCGATTTAATGATTTAGAAAAAATACATCCCGAGATCAACAATATAAATTCTTCTGATAAAAAATTAAATAATTTTTTAAATAAAAATAATTTTATTGGTAAAAATATATGTCCATGTATTCCAGGAGAAAAAGGTGCTAATAAATTATTAAATAAATTTATTACTCAAAAAAAAATTAATTCATATGAGGTTAATAGAGACTTCCCTTCTGAGAAGGGTACATCATACCTAAGTGCATCTCTTAGATTTGGTACTATTTGCGTAAAAAAATTATGGGAAACAGCTGAAGAATTAAAGCTAAGTGTTTCTAAAAAGAACTACTTATTATCTATTGAGACTTGGCAAAAAGAATTAGCTTGGCGCGAATTTTATCAACATTGTTTATTTCATTTCCCAGAACTAGAAAATGGTCCATATAGAAAAAAATGGAATAATTTTAATTGGCAAGACAATAATGAATGGTTTTCAAGATGGGAGAATGGAGTTACTGGCATACCAATCATTGATGCTGCAATGAGAGAATTAAATGAAAGTGGATGGATGCATAATAGATGTAGAATGATAGTAGCTTCATTCCTTGTTAAAGATCTTATCTGTAATTGGCAATTGGGCGAAGAAAAATTTATGAAATGTTTGGTTGATGGAGACTTAGCTTCTAATAATGGTGGCTGGCAATGGAGCGCTAGTAGTGGTATGGATCCAAAGCCTTTGAGAATATTTAATCCACATACCCAAACTCAAAAATTTGATCCATTATGTAAATATATAAAGTACTGGGTTCCCGAATTGAAGAATGTATCCAATACAGATATCATCAAAGGAGAAATATTGAGATTAGAAAGTAATAATTATCCTTCACCTATAATTAACCACAACATACAGCAAAGAATCTTTAAAACACTTTATGCTGATATTTGAATATTATTGATATTTTTATCCATAATTAGATTCAAATTATCTGTTATGTAAACTTGTTCTTCGTAAGTAATTTCAGGGAACATAGGAAGACTTAAGACTTCAGTACTTACCTTTTCAGTATTTATTAAAAGTTCTCTTTTATATTTCTCACCCTGATAAGCTAATTGCCCGTGAATAGGAATAGGGTAATAGATAATAGAATTAATACCTTTATCACCTAGACATATTTTAAGTAAATTTCTTAGAGAATTATTTTTTTTATAGTCTGTTTCAAAAAGTTCAGAATATTTTTTACTAATAGAGTAATTTTTATTTTCTAATCTAATCACAAATTGATTCCAAGAATGAAAATTTTGATTATCAGCATTTGAAGGAAGACTTAATAATTCGTTTCTCATAATAAGATCAAGATAGTTATTTGCTATCTCTTGTCGTTTCATAATCCATTGAGATATAAATTTTAATTTTGTATTTAAAACAGCGGCTTGAATAGAATCTAGTCTACTGTTATAGCCAATTTGAGTATGATTATATCTTTTTGGACTACCATGCACAGCTAATTCTTTAATCTTTTGTGCTAAGTCATCATTGGAAGTAGTTACAGCACCTCCATCGCCTGCCGCTCCAAGATTTTTAGTTGGGAAAAAACTAAAGCATCCAATATCTCCGATACTTCCAACTTTTTGATTATTCCATACTGATCCTGTAGCTTGGGCACAATCTTCGATAATTTTTAAATCATATTTTTGTGCTATTAATTTAATTGCGTTCATATCTACAACATTTCCAAATAAATGAACAGGCAAAATTGCTTTTGTTTTTTTCGTTATTTGATTCTCTATTTGTTCTGGATCAATTAGATAATTATCAGAATTAATGTCAACAAATACTGGAGTAGCACCAACATTACTTATTGCTTCTGCAGTTGCAAAAAAGCTAAAAGAAGAAGTAATTACCTCATCACCTTTGCCAATATCAAGAGCTCGCAGAGCTAGCACTAATGCATCAGTGCCACTATTGCAACCTATTGCAAAAGGTACCTCTATAAATGAGGCGAAAGATTCTTCAAATTTGGAAACTTCGATCCCTCCTATAAATTGACCTGATTTGATGACTCTTGAAACTGCTTCTTCTATTTCTGAACCAATTTCAAGATACTGTCTATCTAATGTAAATGGAGGTATCTTCATTTTTATATTTTAACCACTAAACCAGTTTTAATGGGAAATTATATTATTTAATTGACTTAAACCATTTTGGTTCTTTACCTGGAGACCATTTTATATTGCAACCCAAAGAAGGTAATTGAGGCGAAGAATAAACTTGATCTTTTACAAGAGCTTTAATAGCTGAGCGTAAATCCTTTCCAGTTAGCGGAATATCATTAGAAGGCCGACTACTATCTAACTGGCCATGATAATAGAGTGAAAAGTTTTTATTACCTAAGTTAGAGTAAAGATAAAAGTCTGGAGTGCATGCTGCTTCTAATTTTTTGGCGAAAGATTGATTTTCATCATACAAATAAGGGAATAGCCAACCATTATTTTTAGCTTGCATTTTTAAATTTTCAGGAGAATCGGCAGGATGGGTAGTTATATCATTGCTAGATATTGCTATCACTTGAAATTTATTATTAATTTCATTACAAATTCTGGATATCTCTGGTTCTACATATTTTACAAAGGGGCAATGTGCACATATAAACATTATAAATAAATGTCTTTCATCTAAATCAGAAAAACTATAATTTTCATTTGTGGGAGAATTTGTATTGAATAAATTAAAAGTAGGTAATGTGGAGCCTAATGCTACAGAATTTGAATAAGTCTTAACCATAAATTAATAAAAATAAGGATTATAGTTGAAATTTATTGTATATTTTGCGCGAATGTACCTACAGGTGTACTTTTTGTAGGAGAATTATATAAATAATAAATAAAATGTTACTTAATTTAACTGGCAAAAAAATTCTCGTCACTGGTATTGCTAACAATCGTTCAATAGCTTGGGGTATCTCTCAGCAGCTATCAGCCGCAGGCGCTGATCTTGGAATAACATATTTACCTGATGAAAAAGGTAGGTTTGAATCAAAAGTAAGAGAACTTACTAAAGATTTAAATCCTTCATTATTTTTGCCCTTAGATGTGCAAAATTCATCTCAAATTGAAGAGGTTTTTAAAAATATTAAAAATGTGTGGGGAAGTCTTGATGGCTTAGTGCATTGTCTAGCATTTGCAGGCAGAGATGAATTAATTGGAGATTATAGTGATACTTCATCTGAAGGTTTCGATAGAGCATTAAATATAAGCGCTTATTCTTTAGCTCCTCTCTGCAAGTTCGCAAAACCACTTTTTAATGATAATGCAGCTGTAATTTCTCTTACTTATCTTGGTTCAGAAAGAGCAATCCCAAACTATAATGTTATGGGAGTAGCCAAAGCAGCCTTAGAAGCTTCAGTCAGGTATCTATCCGCTGAACTTGGACCAAATAAACAAGTGAGGGTTAATGCTATTAGTGCTGGGCCTATTAGAACACTTGCCAGCTCTGCGATTGGTGGCATCCTCGATATGATTCATAATGTAGAAGAAAAAGCTCCATTACGCAGAACAGTTACTCAGAAAGAAGTGGGGAACACAGCCGCTTTCCTTTTAAGTGATCTCTCTAGCGGGATATCGGGTCAAACTATTTACGTTGATGCAGGTTATTGCATTAATGGTATGTAAAGCACAAATTAAAAATTTTATAAAATGTCCCAAAAACGAAAAGCCGACATAAAAAGAAAGACCAACGAAACTGACATAAATATTTCTATTAATATTGATGGAAGAGGTATTTCAGAAATAGATACTGGCGTTCCTTTCTTAGATCATATGCTTCATCAAATATCCAGTCATGGACTATTTGATTTAAAAATTAACGCAAAAGGTGATACTCATATTGATGATCATCATACTAATGAAGATGTGGGTATAGCTCTTGGTAAAGCTTTCTCTAAAGCTTTAGGTGAAAGAAAAGGAATTAATAGATTTGGACATTTTATAGCTCCTTTAGATGAGGCTCTAATTCAGGTAACTCTTGATTGTTCCGGGCGGCCCCACTTATCATTTAATTTGGAAATCCAATCTTCAAAAATAGGTAATTATGATACTGAATTAGTAAGAGAATTCTTTATCGCATTCGTTAATAATAGCGGAATAACTCTTCATATTAATCAATTGCAAGGAGTAAATGCTCATCATATAGTTGAGGCTTGCTTTAAAGCATTCTCCAGAGCATTAAGGATGTCAACCGAAATAGATGAGAGAAGAAAAGATTCAATTCCCAGTAGCAAGGGCATCCTTGAAAGTGATAGGAACTAATTTATAGAAATTTTTTTAGTAAGCCACAATTCCAAACAATTTCAGCGAAAATAATAATAAATAAAAAGAATTGTGACTAATCTTCAAAATAAAGAAACTATTACCCAAAAAGACTTTAATAAGTTTGATTGGTCTAGTGCCTATAATAATGTAAACATTGAATTAGAGAATAGAGCGTTAACCATAAGTAAAGGAAACTCTATAAAAGAGTTAAATGGAACTCTTTTCAGAAATGGACCTGGGATATTAGAGAGAGATGGACAATGGGTTCATCATCCTTTCGATGGAGATGGAATGATAACAGCCATTAAATTTAAAAATGGTAATGCATCAATTACAAACAAATTTGTTAAGACAAAAGGCTTTTTAGAAGAGCAAAAACAAAATAAATTTATTTACAGAGGTGTATTTGGTACTCAAAGAAGAGGAGGCATATTAAACAATATACTAAATCTCAATTTTAAAAATATAGCCAATACTCACGTTATAAAATTAGGCAAAAATTTACTTGCACTATGGGAGGCTGCTGGTCCACATGCATTGAATCCCGATACCCTTGAGACAAAAGGTTTAACTACTCTCAATGGTGTTTTAAAGTCAAATGAAGCATTTAGTGCCCATCCAAAGATTGATCTTAACTCAGGCTTAGCTTCTGAACTTTTAGTTACTTTTGGAGTTCAAGCAGGTCCTAAAAGTACAATAAGATTAATGGAATTTTCTAATTCTGGTGAAAATTCAGGTGAAATACTTTTTGATAGAAAAGATACTTTTAACGGATTTTCATTCCTTCATGATTTTGCGATAACTACCAATTGGGCAATATTCCTTCAAAACGCAATCGATTTCAATCCATTACCTTTTGTTTTGGGTCAAAGAGGTGCTGCTCAATGTCTAAAATCTAATCCCAATAAGATATCTAAGTTTATTCTTATTCCAAGAGAGAGTGGTTTATACAAAGGGCAAAAACCTGTTTTAATAGATGCTCCAAAAGGATTTGTATTTCACCATGTAAATGCTTATGAAAAAAATTCTCAAATCATTTTAGAAAGTATATTTTATGATGATTTTCCTTCAGTTGGTCCAGATGAAAATTTTAGAGATATTGATTTTGAAAATTATCCAGAAGGTAAGTTAAAGAGATCCATTATTGATTTAAAAAGTAAAACAGCTAAAGTTACAACTCTCAGTGAACAATGTTGTGAATTTGCCATGGTTAATCCTAAAAAATTAGGATTACATGCCTCTTATAGCTGGATGGCCTGTACGGAGATAAAAGAAGGCAATGCTCCATTACAAGCAATAAAAAAAATTAATTTAAATACTAAAGAAGAAACATTTTGGTCTGCTGGTACAAGAGGTTTTGTTAGTGAACCTATAATGATCCCATCAAAAAATTCCCTAAAAGAAGATGATGGTTATTTATTTATTATTGTATGGAATGGGGAGAGGAGAGGCAGTGATCTTGTTATTTTAGATGCACATAATTTGAAAGAAATTGCGTTATATGAGCTTCCAATTTGTATTCCTCATGGTTTACATGGATCTTGGGCTAATTCAGAATCCTAATTAGATCTGGAATTATCTTCTTTAAAGCTTTTCCCCTATGACTATAAAGATCTTTAGTATTACATTCCATTTCTGCAAAAGATAATCTTGAATTGATTTCCTCAAAAATAGGATCATAACCAAAACCATCTTTTCCTCTTGGCTCTAATAAAATGTTTCCAAAACATTTTGCTTCAGCATCCAATATTATTTTACCATTAGGGTCAGATAAGCAAACATGTGCGATAAAATAAGCACTTCGATTTTTTTCTCCATTAAGTTCTCTCAAAACTTTCTTTATCCTCTTTTGATCATCAGAGGCAAATCTAGAAGAATATATACCAGGAATTCCACCTAATGCATCTATGCACAAACCAGAGTCATCTGCTATCGAATAGCTTTTTGTTTGAATAGAAACTTGAGATGCCTTTTTACGAGCATTTTCCTCAAAAGTTTTACCATCTTCTTTAACTTCTATTGAGTCAGGCTGCATCAATAACCTGCAATTAAGCTTATTGAGCATTTTTTTATATTCTCTAATTTTGCCTGAATTTTTACTCGCAACGTATAAATTTTTTTGCATTTAATTAACTATATTATTTATAAAATCTCTACACCAAAGAAGTGTTTTATCTAACAGATTTTTAGATGATGCTTCGCAATATATTCTTAGAAGTGGTTCTGTGCCAGAAAATCTAAATAAAATCCAATAATTATCTCCAAGTCTCAATTTAATACCATCTATTGTTGAAATATTGATAACTTTTTTGCCACAAATTGTCTTAGGTATATTTTCAATAATATATTTCTTAATATTACCTTTCTTTATATCATTGGTAAATTTCATATCAACTCTTTCATAAAAACTTGGACCAAAATTTGCCTGTATTTCATCTAAAGATTGATAAAGATATTTTGACTGATCAGCTATTCCATTAAGTAAAACCATGGCCGCATACAAAGCATCTCTCTCAGGAAGGAAAGAACCAAATCCAACTCCTCCAGATTCTTCTCCTCCTATAAATATGTTTTCATTGATCATTTTTTCTGCAATATACTTAAACCCGACAGGAAGTTCAAAAACATCTCTACTCTGTTCCTCTGAAATCCTTTTGATAATATCTGATCCACTTACGGTTTTAAGAACAGGGAAGTGATTATCTTTTTTATTACCCAAATAATCTATGAAATATGGCAATAAAACTTGGGTACTACAATATCTCCCCTGCTCATCTATAACAGCAATTCTATCTCCATCTCCATCAAATATAATTCCTAGAGTTTTATTGCCATTTTTTGAATTTTCTTTCAAAACATTAATTAAATAATCTAAATAATTAAATAGCGGCTCAGGAGGATTACCTCCAAAATAAGGATCTGTGTTTTCTCTAATCCCTTGAACAATTTTTTGTTCTCTATTATTGAATAATTTCTGTATGCTATTAGCTGAAGATCCGTGCATAGAGTCAATAAAAACACTTATATCCATTTCTTTTAATTTTGCGATGATAAATTCAGTATCAAAAAGTGATTTTATTTTTTCTAGGTGATAATTTTTTACATCAACTTTTTCATATGAACCATTTCGAATCTCTACTTTATTTCCAAGTCTAATTCTTTCTTGAACCTTTTCAGTAAAAGACTTATCTACTGAGCATCCCTGAAAACTTTTAATTTTCAAACCCAACCAATTAAAAGGATTATGGCTAGCTGTTATTACTAATGCGCCTAGAAAATTAAATTCACGTGCGTACAAACTACAAGATGGAGTAGTTACGTAGCTAGATGTCAGCACAGGTTCAAATCCACAACCCAAGACTACAGGTATTATTGAATCTGCAAATTGACTCGCCATAAACCTTCTGTCATAACCTATTAAAATTTTCTTTGTTTGCACTTGTTCAAAATATTGATAATTAAGTTCTTGGCATGAAGCGGAAACAACTTTATTTAAATTTTGCAAATTAAAATCTATACCAATGATTCCTCGCCACCCATCAGTACCAAAATTGATTTTATTCTCTATATTGTTTTCCACTTTAAATTTTTTTTTTAACATATTAAATATATATTAATTTATGTAGTATAAACTTAGTGCTTGTTTAAATAAAGAATTGAATAATTTTTTACTCAAAAGTTATTTAAAATGTAAACGGAAAGCATGGCTTGATTATAAGGGAGATAAGAGTTATAAAAACTGGTCTGCACAGAAATCAATTCAACTAATTAATCAATATAAAAACTTCTCTCTTTTAGCTAATGGAGAATTATTTAGAGGATTAAAAGCCTGCGAGAAGGGGTATAAAGGCGTAATAGGTTTAAAAATCAAACAAAATCTTAAAGAGGGTATAAATGCTGAGGTTTATCCTCCGCTTTTGATTAAGATTAATGGAAAAAGTAAATGGGGGAAATATAAATATATTCCTGTTGTTTCAAAATTAGGACGTAAGACAACTAAAGAGCATTTCTATGAATTAGCTTTATGTTCAATTTTATTAGAGAGTTATGAGGGAGTAAAAATAGATTTTGGTTTAGTAATATCTAATACTCAAAACATACTGAAAACTGAAAAAGTAATATTAAACAAAAAAATTCGAAATAAAACTATTAATATATTTTCAGAAATGGTTGACTCTCTTAAAGGAAATATTCCAAATATTACTGAAGACAGAAAAAAGTGTTCTATTTGTCCTTGGCAGACATTCTGCGATAAAGAAGCAAAATTAAAAGGATACTTAACAGATATAGATGGGATTGGGAAAAAAACAGCAAATATATTAAAAACTATTGGCATTTCAAATTTCAAACAATTAGCCGTATCGAATAAGATCTTGCTTGATGAACAATTAGCTAATTTTCAAGAAAAGAATCTAGAAAGGACATCTAAATTCATCAATCAATCAAAATCATATTCAACTGGCATACCAATACAACTTAAAAATATTAATGATTTAAATAAATTGATTTTTAGACAAAAATCTGGTTTTTTTGTATTTGATATTGAATCTAATCCAGATGAAAAGCATGATTTCTTATTTGGCTTCCTCACTATGAAAAAAAATAATAAAGGATATTACTCTGATAATTATGATCCAATCTTAAATTTAAATAATGAAAAAAATAAAATATATATAAAAAAAATCTTTATAAAACTTTTTACAAATAGGGATTGGCCTGTACTTCATTATGGAGAAACTGAAAAGATAGCCATCATAAAATTAGCAGAACAATTTTCTTTGAATATTACTGAAATGGAAAATTTAAAATCAAGATTTATAGATCTACATTTATTGGTACGAGAAACATGGATTTTGCCTTTAAAAAACTATAGTTTAAAAACGGTTGCGCAATGGACTGGTTTTGAATGGCAAAACATTAATGCAAGCGGATCAAAAGCATTATTCTGGTGGATCCAGTATCAAGAAACTTTAAATGAATCTTTTTTAAAAAAAATAATTGAATACAATAAAGATGATTGTAAAGCAACATTACATATTGCGAATTGGTTAATTAATAAGTAAACGAATTTTATAAAAACAAAGAACCTATTGATTGATTTAATTTGATACTTCCAAATTTCTTAGAAAAGAATTTAAATTTATCTCCAAGATAATTTTTCTTAACAAGAACAAGGCCTATAAATTCTTTTTCATTTAACATTAAAAATCTAGTAATATATCCAACTATTTTTCCTCTATCATTGTCTAAAAATATTTTATTATCTTCTAACTCTTGATTATTTACAGGTTGATTAGATTTCCATACTCTTATTTCTTGCTTTAATGAAGAAACGTTTTTTAATCTTGCCATTATTTCTTGTCCAAGAAAGCAGCCTTTTTTAAAATCGATAAGATCAGCCAAGCCTAGTTCAAGTGGATTATTTGCTCCATCAATTTCAAAATTTTTACAAGGAATAGCTTGTTTTATTTTCCATATATTTAAATCATTTGTTTTCATTATTGATAAAGATTTCTTAAGAATAAATTCATCGCATTCTTCTTCACTTAGAAGAATGGGGTTAGATTCTTTCCATGAATAACTGTCATCAACTTCCTGAATTCTATAAATTGTTCTAATGTCACTAATTTGTACTTTATCTGCAGGGAAAATAATATCCTCAAAATATTTTTTTATTTCATTAACATTTCCTTCCAAAGTTAAAATTAATAACTGATTTTTAATGTAATGAATTTCAAGTAATGACCTTAATACTCCTTTTGGATTCAACCAACAGGTTTTAACAATATTACTTTTAGCTTGAACCATATTGCTTGTAGTAATACCATTCAAAAATCGTTTATTGTCTATTCCATTAAGAAAAAATATAGAAAATTTCTCTAACCATATTTTTTTTGTGAGTTCTTTATCCATTACTAAATAAAATCCTTCATATTAAAGAGACTTTTTAATTTAATATCATGACTTTGAAGATTTTCTTTTCCTCCTTCCTCCCTATCAACGATAGCTATAACCTCTTTAACAACAAAGTTATTCTCTCTCAACTTTTTTATTGCTTTTAATGATGAGCCTGCAGTTGTTACAACATCTTCTAAAACTGTAACCAAAGTATTTCTCTGTAAAGTTGGGCCTTCTATTCCTGCCTTTGTCCCATAATTTTTAATTTCTTTTCTAATAATCATTGCATCTATTGTAAGATTCATATTTGCAGCTGTAACTATTACTCCACTAACCAAAGGATCAGCGCCTAAAGTCAATCCTGCTACTGCTTGTGCTTGAGGATCAATTAATTGAAGAAATAAATGACTAATTAAACATAAGCCGTAACCATTCAAAGATACTGGCTTGCAATTCAAGTAATGTATACTTTTCTTCCCGGATGAAAGAGTGAAATCTCCTTTTTTGTAGGCCTTATCTTTAAGAAGTCCTAGGAGAATTGACTTCTTCTCATCAAAATCGGAAGATAATTTATGCATTAAATGCCTAGTAGATATATATAAAGATTAGAAGAAAAAAAAGAAATCTCACAAAACCTTACTAAGTTGGTGCTTTTTGAAATATTATTTTTAGGTAACATATAAATTAAAAGTAGTTTTTTTTATTACTGTACCAATTGGGGGGGTGTAGCAATCTGGTGAATGCAGCGAACTCATAATTCGCCTTAGGCGAGTTCGATCCTCGCCACCCCCATTATAAATTTTGTATTGAATGAAAATAACTTTTCTCTTACTCCTCCTAATGATTCCCGCATTTTTTGCAGCGAGCGAACTTTCTGTATTACTGATTAGGCCAAGTAAAGTCTTAAGATTGATTGATGAGAAAAGAAAAGGTGCCTATTCAATTTTAAAAATACAAAAAAGATTTAGATCTTCTCTAATCACCTCACAATTTGGAGTTACAATTTCACTTATAGCTGTTGGTTGGCTTGGTAATGGTTTAGCTAAAGATTTATGGAAAATAAATAGTATTGAAAATCGATTATTTGATTTAAGTTTATTCTTTTTCATCGTTGTATTATCTACACTAATATCTGGCCTAATTCCTAAAGCGATTGTTATAAATAATCCTGAATCTGCAGCTTTAAAGTTAACTACAATATTTGACTCAGTCAGGCAAGGTATGCGCCCAGTAGTTGCTCTTATAGAGTTTTTTGCAAGTGCATGCCTAAAGCTACTTAAACTAAACAATAAATGGGATTATCTGAATTCAGGCTTGTCTGCTGGGGAATTAGAAACATTGATAGAAACAAATAATGTTACCGGATTAAAGCCAGATGAGAAGAATATAATTGAAGGAGTTTTTGCGTTAAAAGATACACAAGTTAAGGAAGTAATGATTCCTAGGTCAGATATGGTAACTTTGCCAAAAAATATAACTTTTGCGGAGCTTATGAAACAGGTAGATAAAACTAGGCATGCTCGATTTTTTGTTACTGGAGAATCCCTTGATGACGTGCTTGGAGTTTTAGATCTTCGATATCTAGCTAAACCGATATCAAGGAGTGAAATGGATGCACATACTTTATTAGAACCATTTTTATTGCCAGTAACCAAGGTAATAGAAACTTGTTCACTTGCGGAGATTCTTCCATTAGTTAGAGATTACAATCCATTTCTACTTGTAGTCGACGAACATGGAGGTACTGAAGGTTTAATAACAGCTGCAGATTTAACCGGCGAAATTGTGGGGGATGAAATACAAACTAATAAAATATATTCGGAAATGAAACCACTTGATAATTTATCTCAAAAATGGTCTATGGCAGGTAAATCAGAAATAATAGAAATTAATAAAAGGCTTGGCTGTTCGATTCCTGAAGGGAAAGATTATCATACACTTGCTGGTTTCCTTTTAGAAAAATTTCAAAAAATACCAAAAATTGGCGATATATTAGAATTTGATAATATTAAATTTGAAATTATTTCTATGTCTGGCCCAAAAATTGATCGTGTAAAAATAATCTTACCAAGGAACTTATTTTGACATCTTATGCACGATAATATTTTATTAAAAATGGATCTAAAGAAATGAAACCAGCCTCATCCCCTGTAAAGGTTGGAGTTATAGGTATTGGGAATATGGGCTGGCATCACGCTCGAGTGCTTAGCTTATTAAAAGATGCTGACTTGATTGGTGTAGCAGATCCAAACGTAAATAGAGGTAAATTAGCTATTGAGCAATTTCAGTGCAATTGGTTTGCCGATTATCATGATCTCTTACCTAAAGTTGACGCTATTTGCATAGCTGTTCCGACCTTACTTCATCATCAAGTTGGATTAGAATGCCTAAAAGCTGGTTTACATGTGTTAATTGAGAAGCCAATAGCTGCAAGTGAGTCAGAAGCAGAATCTCTAATTAGTGCATCTAATAATGCAAATTGTCTATTACAAGTTGGACATATTGAAAGATTTAATCCTGCATTTAGAGAATTAAACAAGATAGTTAATAAAGAAAAAATAGTGGTATTAGAAGCAAGGAGACATAGTCCAAATGCAGATCGAGCAAATGATGTCTCTGTTGTTATGGATTTAATGATTCACGATATTGATTTAGTGCTAGAACTCGTAAACTCAAAAATAAAAAAATTATCAGCAGTTGGAGGTAGAAATAGTGATGGTTTAATAGATTATGTAAATGCTACTTTAGTTTTTAGCAATAATGTTATTGCAAGTTTAACTGCTAGCAAAATGAGCCATAAAAAAATTAGAAGTTTAAGTGCTCATTGCCAAAATGGTTTAGTAGAAACTGATTTCCTAAATCACACTCTGCAAATACATAGGAAATCCAATGAATCATATACAGCAGAACATGGGGAATTAGTATATAGAAATGATGGCTTTGTTGAAGAAGTTAGTACAACATCAATTGAACCTTTATATGCTGAACTTGAACATTTCCTTAAATGTGTTCAAGGTAAAGAGGTTCCCGAAGTTGATGGTGAACAAGCTTCAAGAGCATTAATAATAGCAGATTTTATTGAGTGCGCAGTTGAAAAACCCGGAGAGAGTATTTCACTCAAAACACTAATTTAGGAATATAAATTCCTACTTAAAACCAACAGCAGCTTGCCATACAAAAACCAATAAAAAGAAAAATAGTGGTATCAATGGTAAAACATCTACTGTTGGGGCAAATGCTTTGTATGCTTCTGGAAGTTCAGCGAATGTATTTAAAAGAATCAACACCTTTTATTAATGAATGAATTAATTACTATTAGACGTTACCATGTATGGTGAGCAATAGAGGATCTTT
>CETG01186045.1_pt1 | contig 23904 bp, 24 predicted proteins | sample 361471 | NCBI WGS metagenome assembly CETG01 (sample SAMEA2622696, study PRJEB7988) | marine metagenome | isolation source: saline water (ENVO:00002010), including | reverse complement strand
ATTACGACAGAGCCTTGGCACATTCGATCAAACTATAAAAAAATGATAAATAATCACCAAGAATTTTTTAGACAAAAATGCCGAGAAAACTTAATTGATTATTCACCTATTATTACTGATCAGAATCTTGATTTATGTCTAACAGAATATTTAAAAAAACGTAAAAAATTATATTAATTTATTTTATTTGACCTTCTGCGTAATCTCTTTTTTGTCTTAAAACTTTCAATTGCTGATCATAAATATTTTCATTTTCAAAATCTAAATCCCTTAAACTTTTCAACTTTTTTTCTGCTTTTCTATACCATTTATATGCATCATTAAATCTCTCATTTTGCACAAATTCAGCAGCAATATTTTCATATGAATTAACCATACCTAACATTGCCTCATAGTCTTTATCATTATAAAAAACTGCCTCATCAAATGCAATCTCTGATTCTTCATAATTTTTCATTTGATTATGAATCACGCCTAAGTTATAATACAAATCAGCTTTAATAATTTTATCATCTTCATTTTTTATTGCATTTGTAAAAATTTTAATGGATTCTTCTTTTTCGCCAATATCATAATAAACACCAGCTAATTCTCTTAATGCTTTACTATTTGATGGCTCAATTTCAACTGCTTTTTGAAAATATGGTAAAATATCTTTAGTGCCTTCTCCTATTTTCCCGAGAATTTGCCCAGCGCTAAAATTAGAATCAAAACTATCAGGATCTTTTAAAACCGCATCTTTAACTGCGTCTCTAGCTTTTTTATTATCTCCTATATCCATATAACATTTTGCTAAAGTAGTATATGTGTTGGCATCAGATGGTTTTACAATAACAGCATTTTTAAAATGAGCAATAGCAACCTCTAAATATTGGGTTTTGTTATCTGAGTCATTCTGTATTTTTTTAAATTGTTCGACGCCTTTATTAAACTCCTTTGCCCAATAAAATTCAGTATAATTATTTACGGCATCTTTAACTGGAATAAAAGAACCTCGAATTTCAATTACTTTTTCTGGATTTAATTCCATGGCTTTATTAAACAAAGCTACCATTTCAATCCATTCTTCTTTCTCAGCATGAATCTCAACTGCCATTACGATAGGAATCTCAGGATTGTCTGGTTCTACAGCCATAGCTTTAGGAAGCCATTCGGAAGCTTTTTCAAAATCTGATTGCTGTATAGCGAGTTTTGCTGTAGTGTATTCTTGGCTACTACAAGCATAAAAAACTATCATTACTATAATACTTAATAAACTTTGTGATACTTTCATTACTGAACCTTTTTTAATTAATAAATATAATGATAAGAACGTATTTTAATATAATTTTTGCGATCAAATTTTATATTTTTATAAAATTAGGTGATTATTGAAATTTAAAAAAAATTAGACCTAAGACTATCAATCTTTTTTTTACTAAATTGCGCTCCATCAATTTTTATGATCTCTTCCGCAATAGAATTCCCTTTTTTGCCTGCAATTTTATAACCCTCTTTTTTTGAGATTGAAGAAAGAAACCCTGCAGCATACATATCACCAGCTCCCGTTGTATCTTTAGGTTGAACAATCTTTGGTTCTACAATAAATTTTTCTGAATTATTAAATACTACTGAACCTTTTTTACCTAATTTTACAGCACCACAGTCTACCATACTAATTAGCTTGTCTATCGAAGAATCAATATCATCAGAATCAAATAAAATTGATAATTCTGGTTCATTTGTAAAAACAATATCAACATTATCATAAATGAGTTTTAAAAATTCTTCTCTATTCCTTTCTACTACAAATGGATCAGCAACATCAAAACAGATTTTTATATTTTTTTCATGAGCTATATCTATAGCATTTAATATTGCCTTTTTTTGGGATTCTGTATCCCACATGTAACCTGTAAAATATAAAAAAGAAGATTTAGCTAAAATTTCAGCATTTACATCTTTAGAGCTATATTCTCTACAAATTCCTAGATGGGTATTCATAGTCCTTTCCGCATCTGGAGTTATTAAAATAATACTGGTTCCTGTGACTCCTTCACCTTTAACAAGACCAGATATACCACCATATTCTCCAATTTGCTTTAAATATATTTCTCCAAATTTATCATCTCCTATTTTACCTGAAATAATAGATGCGACCCCCAAACCATTACATGCCAAAATAGTATTAGGAGCAGAACCTCCAGGCATATATTGTGGATCATTTAATTTAAAATATTCAATAATTTCAGATTGGCGCTCTTCTGATACTAATTGCATAGATCCTTTTTGCAATTTTAAATTTTCTATATCTTTATAATTAACGTGATATATAATATCAACGAGAGGATTCCCTATTCCAAAAATCACTGGTCTTTTATCCATATTATTAATTAAATCTTTAAATGTTATTGTACAATCTTTGAAAGAAAAGATATTAGGTTATTAGAATATTAAAATATATTATTTGGTAAGACAAAACAAAAAAATGTTATATTATTTAATACACTTGATAGAGATAAACTAAAAAAGTATATTTAATTATTATGGAATCTAAAACCTTTGCAATTATCACAGATATTCATTCAAACTTTGCATCTCTAAGCAAGGCTTTGTCTATCATAAACAAAAGAAAAGATATAGATCAAATTATTTGTTTAGGAGATTGCTTTGCTTTAGGACCTCAGCCCCAAGAGACATTGGAAAAGCTCCAATCTATTTCAGATTGTATTTTTATTAGAGGTAATCATGATAGATATTTAATCGAAAGGATATGGGAAGACGAAGCACCATCCCTTGAAGGCATGGATCCAAATGATCCTATATGCCAAGCCATAGTAAAAAATGAAAAATGGACCGCCAATATCCTTGGATCAGAAGGTGAAAAATTTTGTTCTGCAATGAAAATTGCACATAGAGAAATCATTGATGAAACTTTAATAGAGTTTACACATGCCTGGTACAAAAGAGATGATCATCCACCATCATTAGAAGAAGGTTTAAAATGGAAGAATTGTCTTGCAGATTTGAATCCTAATGTTAAAAATTTTATTTTTATTCATGGTCATGTTCATGTACCAAGACATCAAGTAATTGAAAATTTAACTATCCTATGCCAAGGAGCAACAGGACTTCCCTTTGACCGAGATCAAAGAGGATCAGTCGCTTTTTTGAAAATTGAAAACAACAAAATCAATTGGGATGTTATACGTTATAATTACAATACTAAAGAGACGACTAAGCAATTAGAAAAAACAAAACCACCTTTCTATACAAATCTTAAAAATACTATAAAATTTGCATCAATCCGCAATGATCTTTAAAGCCTAAATTTTTCAATCTTTATTAAATTATAAATGTATTTCGATCATAGTGCAACGACACCAGTTCATCCTGATGTCCAAAATTTAATCAACTCTATAAACCATGAAATATATGGAAATCCTTCGTCTATTTATCATCTAGGCCAAAAAGCACGCTCAATAATAGAAAATGCTAGAAACCAAATTGCAAAATCTATAAATACAACATCGAAAAAAATTATTTTTACCAGTGGAGGGACTGAAGCTAATAATCATGTGTTATGGTCAATGTTAAAAAGAAAAAAAAATCATGTTATTTCTAATGTTATTGAACATCCAGCAATAATTAAAGTACTTCAATTTTTAACAGATTTAAATGTCAATCATTCACTAATCCAAGTTAATAATCAAGGAATAATTGATATTGATGATCTAATCAATAAAATAAATAATAATACAGGACTAATATCTATAATGATGGCCAATAATGAAATAGGTACTATTCAGCCCTTGGATAATGTAATAAAATTAGCTCATGATAAAGGAATCTTAGTCCATACTGATGCTGTACAATGTTTAGGGAAAATTGATATTGATGTCGAAAAATTAGGCGTGGATTTTTTAAGCTTATCTGCACATAAATTTTATGGGCCAAAAGGTGTAGGAATTCTCTATGTAAAAAACCCTGAAAAAATGCATCCTTTAATTATTGGAGGGAATCAAGAAAATTCCCTTAGAGGAGGAACAGAGAATGTAGCATCTATTGCAGGTATGGGGCTAGCAGCTGAAATAGCTATTAATTGCATAGAAAACACCATAAAGCATCTAAAAACTTTGGAAAAACAATTTAAAGATGCTTTAAATAATAATTTTAAAAATATCATGTACAATGGTAATCAAATTAAAAAAATTCCTGGTTTAGTAAGTGCTTCTTTTCCTAACAATGATTCAAAAATTATGCTAATAAGACTTGATAGAGAAAAAATTTATGTTTCGAATGGTTCTGCATGTGGAGCAGGTGATGTTAAACCATCACCTGTTTTATCAGCTATTGGATTAGATGACGCTAGTAATCTTTCAACATTACGATTCAGCTTTGGTAGAACCAACAATGTGGAAGAAATAAAATTCCTTATAGATAGATTAAATAAAATAGTTTCTTATTAATGGAAAAAGTTATTGTTGGGATGAGCGGTGGAGTGGATAGTGCTGTTGCAGCATCTATTTTAATAGAAAAAGGATTTAATGTTGAAGGTTTATTTATGAAAAACTGGGAGGATAATTCAGAATTTTGTACTGCAGAACAAGATTATAAAGATGCATTACAAGTTTGTGATAAACTAAATATCCCTCTTCGTTCGGTTAATTTTTCAAAACAATATTGGGATCGCGTTTTTAAAGATTTCTTAAATGAGCATAAAAAAGGCCGTACTCCTAATCCTGATATTTTATGTAATACAGAAATAAAATTTAAAGAGTTTTATAAGTATGCCTTAAATCTAGGAGCGGATCGCATTGCAACAGGCCATTACGCACAAAATCAATTTATAGATAACCATACAAAACTATTAAAAGGTAAAGATAGCACAAAAGATCAAAGTTATTTTCTTTACGGACTTAATCAAAAACAAATTACTAACTCAATCTTCCCCATAGGAAATCTTAATAAAAAAGACGTCCGATATCATGCAAAAAAACTTGGCTTTACAAATGCAAACAAAAAAGATAGTGTAGGAATTTGTTTTATTGGTGAACGCAATATGAAAAAATTTTTATCGAAATATCTTCCTAGAAATCCAGGGAATATAATTACTACAAATGGAACTAATATGGGATCACATGAAGGTTTAATGTACTATACGATAGGACAACGCAGAGGATTAGGAATTGGAGGAAGAAATAATAAACAAAAAGGTGCATGGTATGTCGCTGGAAAAGACATGGAAAATAATGAATTGATAGTTGTGCAAGGTCATGAACATCCTGCTTTATACCATAGAAAAATTATAGGCTCTAATTTGAATTGGATATCAGGATTAAAACCAATTCAACAAGACCTTAATGCAAAAATTCGTTATAGGAGTAAAGATAAACCTTGCAAAATTAAAATTTTAGAAAATAATAAAATCTCAGTCAAGTTTCATGAACCTCGTTTTGCAATAACTCCTGGACAATCAATAGTCTTCTACGAAAAAAATGTTTGTCTAGGTGGCGCTGTTATTGATTCATACAAAAATTGAAACATTTAGAAATGTCTTCTATTTTGGAACTATATTAACTTTATTAAATTCAATCAATTATGAGAACCATATTAAAAGCACTTACTATTTTAGGTTTTATTATAAATTGTTTAATCGGACAATTTTATAGTGATTTGCCTAAAAACACTTCGTCTTCAAGTCTTAATAGAGGGAAAGATGATAATCTTAATTTCTACAGCCATTCAAACAAATTTAACATCAATCATGGTTTCAGCATGTCAATGATGTCTAATGGTCAAAGTCTATATTCAGTTTCTCAATTTAACAACCACATATCATATCAATTATTAGATGGACTAATATTAGATGCAAATATTGGATTATTTATGATGCAATCCCCTATACAAAATAAAAGTCAGATAGCAGAACAATTTTCTATAGCTTATGACGCATCAATTTTTTATAAACCTACAGAAAACTCTATCTTACAAATTCGTTTACAACACTTACCATATCACCAAAAGCAACAATACTATTCACCTTTTAATTTAGGGCTCAATCAATAATTGGCAAAAAAATCTATCCGACAAAAGAAAAAACTGTCTACCTATAAGAATCTTCCTCTTGATATAGCAATTTTTGTAGTAGGAATTCTTTTACTAAGTTTTATATATTCTTTCTCAAGAAATACTATTCAATCTGGAATACCTATTGAAGTTACTTTCCCCGAAATTAATGAACCCAGAAAACTAGCTCGTGATGTATATCAAACTAATCCAATAAAAAATATAAAAGTTGAAGTTTTAAATGGTTGTGGTATAAAAGGGATTGCTGCAAAAACTTCTGAATTTTTAAGAATAGAACATAGAATTGATGTAATTAAATCTGATAATGCAGATAGATATGATTATCCGAAAACAATGATCATTGGAAGAAATGAAGATCTTGATAAAATTCTATCTGTATCTAAAGCATTTGACATTTCAATACATAATGAACAATTAATAAAACATGATCCTGATGAAACTCTAGGAGTTGATGTTACCATAATTTTAGGTAAAGACATCATTTCTTATGAACAAATATCATCATATATTGAAAATGATAAATGAACAATACCCAACTGGATAATATTTCCAGTCAATCATTATTAGATAAAATTATAAAACTCGCTTTTGAAAAAAAGGCAGAAGGGATTATCACACTTGATTTAAGAGGATTATCTGCAATAAGTGATTATTATATAATCTGTCATGGTAATTCTGAACCACAAGTAAAAGCTATTGCAGATAATATAAGAAAAGGGACTATCAATAAACCTCAACATATTGAAGGATATGAAAATAAAAAATGGATACTATTAGATTATTTTGAAATCATAGTTCATGTTTTTGATAAAAAAGACAGAGAATATTACGAAATTGAACGAATATGGGCAGATGCACCTAAAAAAGAATTAACTCATGAAAAATCTTAAAATCAATTTAATTGATAATATTTCTTTAGCGATAAAATCACTCTCATTTCCTCAGATTGACTATAACCTGACACAACCCAAGAATCCCCAATTTGGTGATTTATCAACAAATGCTCCATTATTAATCGCCAGCCAATTAAAACAAAATCCAATTGAAATTGGAGAATTAATAGTGAAAAAATTGCAAGATAGAGGTATAGACAATATATCAAATATTAATATTACAGCTCCAGGATTTATCAATTTTAAAATTTCAGATACATTCTTTCAAAAACAAATCAAAATCATTATAGAGAGTAGCCATAGCTTTGGGAAAGGCTCCTTAGGCATCGGGAAAACAGCTAATGTAGAGTTTGTTAGTGCGAACCCTACTGGTCCATTAACTGTTGGGCATGGACGTAATGCAGTAATTGGCGATGTAATTTCAAAAATATTAGCATGGCAAGGATTCAAAGTCACAAAAGAATATTACTTTAATGATGCTGGAAGACAAATGCGAATATTAGAGGAATCAGTTAAGGCTAGATATTATGAATTAATAAAAAAAAATTATGATTTTCCTAAAGATGGATACCAAGGAGATTATATATATGATATAGCAAAAAACATTTTACAGTTAAAAGGTGATAAGCTTAATCCTGAAAATAAATTTTTTAAAAAATATGCTGAGGATACTATTTTTAAAAATATTAAAGAATCATTAATGAACCTTGGAATTCAATTTGATCAATTCACAAATGAAAAAACTTTTTATGAGAATGGAGATATAGATAATCTTTTAAAAAAGCTCTCAAATAAAAACCTTATTTATAAAAAAGATAATGCTACTTGGTTTAAATCTAGTGCTTTAGGAAAAGAGCACGATAAAGTATATATAAAAAGTTCAGGTGAACCTACTTATAGGGTCCCAGATACAGCCTATCACATAAATAAAATCAAAAGAAAATATGATTTAATTATTGATATTTTTGGATCTGATCATGCTGATGCATATCCAGATGTACTTATAGCTTTAGAGGCATTAGATCTAAAAACAGATCATATTAAAATATTATTATATCAATTTGTTACATTAATTCGAAACGGGAAAAAAGTTAAAATGTCTACCAGACAAGCAAACTTTATCACTTTAGATGAATTAATAGAAGAATTAGGTCCTGATGTTGTACGTTACTTTTTTATTATGAGAAGTATAAATAGCCATCTAGATTTTGATATAGATATCGCTGCTGATCAATCAGATAAAAACCCAGTGTTTTATCTTCAATATGCATATGCTAGGATATGTAATATTATTAAAAGAGCAGATGAATTAAGATTAATAAATAATAACACTTTTAATTATAAAATAATTTCCCATCAAGAAGAAATTCAAATGCTAAAACATATGGTAAGATTTCCTGAATTTATTGAAATATCTTATAAAAACCTTGAGCCTCAATATATTACAATCTATTTACAACAATTAGCTTCATTTTTCCACAAATTTTATAGCAAGTGTAAAGTTATAACAGATAATAAAGAACTTACTACCTCTAGAATTAATTTAATAAAATCTGTGAAAATTATTTTACAAAATGGTTTCAATATCCTTGGAATAAAAGCACCCGAAAAAATGTAACATGATTGAATTTATTCAACATGAAATCCACTTTTTTGTTTTTTGCCTAACGACTCTCTTTACATTAATTAATCCAATTGGCATCGCTCCCATTCTAATTATAATGACTGAGAGGTTTGAAAAAAAAGAAAAATATAATATCGCAAAAAAAGGTTCTGTTACAGCATTTATTACTCTTATTCTTTTCTCATTTCTTGGCTCTATTATATTTAATTTTTTTGGAATCACCATAGAAGCCTTTCAAATTATGGGTGGAATTCTTTTTTTTAGAAATGGTTTAAAAATGTTGGATGCTAAAATAGGAAGGTCACGTACTACCCCAGCAGAACAAGAGGAATCTCAAGATAGTAATGATATAGCTATAAGTCCTATAGGAATACCCATAATAGCAGGACCAGGTGCGATTACGGCAACAATGTTATTATCAAGCCAAACACCTCAAGTATATAGTTATGTAACTTTGATGTTTGCAATTTTTACAGTCCTTTTTTTTGTGTATATAATATTAAGAAATGGCAACATACTTTTAAAATTACTAGGCACAACAGGGATACGAATAATTCAACGTTTAATGGGTTTAATATTAATGGTAATTGCAGTACAGTTTGTTATTAATGGAATAATATCTGCACTTAAACCGTATATTCTATAATTACAAAAAGTAAAGTATTAAATATCATTTTTTGTCAATGGTTCCTTAAGGATATAATTAAATGTCTCTGGTTTATCAATCCTTATAGTTTGTTCATCAACTAAAGACCCTGTTTTAAAAACTCTTAAAAGATGATCCCCAGACTCCAAATCAAGACGAATAAGCCGAACATCCCAATAATGCTCTCCGTTTAATTCAAATATTAAACCTTTTTCCTTTGTTTTAAACTTACATTTATGCACGGGGTTAAGAAAAAAATCAATCTCTACCGCCTGGGATGGGTTAACAATTAACTCATATTTTAGAGGCGCAAAACCTTTCTTTTTGATTTCAAAAATATGGAGCCCTGGAATTATACGCTCATTACGAATTGGTGATGTCCCTATATTAATATCATCTAAATAAATATCTACCTCAGTAGGAATGGTATTAATATCTAATTTTATTTGTGCTATAGATACTGAAAGAAATAATAAAAAAATTAAATTATATTTAATATGATTCAACATAGAAACATGTTAATTGTTTTTTATAAAATTCATATTTAACTCTCTTAAATCAGATCTATCAACCCAACCATTCATAACAACAATCTTCTCTCCTTCAATTTCTACTTCTATATATCCATAATAAGCACCTGGAGTAACTCTATCTACAGATATCACTTCACCTTGATTCAACAAAAATAAAATTTTCGACCCTATATCTGGACCTTCTCTAAATTGCACATTATTTTTATTAGTAATATAAAGAGGTCCTTTCATCTGTTTAGTTGGACCAATGGGAATATCTATTTTTAATTTTCTATAATTATTAAAATTTAATTTCTTAGAATAAGGTTTAAGTATAAGGTTTTCACCCGCAACAATTCGTAGATGCTCAGCAAATTGATATTCTCCTGGTATTGCAATTTGAAAAAATCCAGAATCATTAGAATATGTAGAATGAATAACATTATCGAAATTTTGCAAAGAAATTTTTACCCTAGATAATGTTTCCTTACTATCTTTCAAATAAGTTTTACCTGATACAATAAGTTGACCGATTCTAATTACTTTAGATGGCAATACAATACGTCCAAATCCTATTCCTTTAAAACGAACAGAAATAGGATCAAAATTTTCATTTTGCGGTATTATTTTTATAAAATTTGTACTATTGTTTATATCAAGAGCACCCTGCGGTATAGTAGTACGAAATTCATTAGGAGCTTCTTGTAATATAGAAATTATTGGATTCATTGTATCTGCTTTAGCATAAACTTTAAACAAAATATTATCAGGAATAGCAGAATCATATTTTAAAGGCAAAATAATTTGTACTTCACCATATTCATAAGTCACTGAAACTAAAGGTTGTTTATTATTGTAAATAATTTCTGGATACATTGGTCCTCTAAATTGTGCACAACTAAAAATCAAAAAAAAGCCTGTGCTTATTAAGACCATACGAAAATGTTGGAAAAAGCTTTGCATAATATGCCGTAATTTATATCCTTATTTAAAAGATTACATTGAACCACACATTTTTTTTTAAAAAATTAGTTAATTAAATAAAATTTAAAAAATCTTATCATGGATAAAGAATCTGCCTTATTAATAAAAATTAAAAATTCAGATAAAATTGCTTTTCAAAAACTTTTTTATGAATTCCATGATACACTCTTCCGTTTTGTTGCGTATAGAGTACAAGATGGAGAAATTGCTAAAGACATTACCCAAGAAACATTTTTAAGGGTATGGAAGAATAGAAAAGATCTTAAACCACAAAAATCATTTTTTTCATTAATAGCTCGTATATCAACAAATTTATGTTATGACCATTTTCGTTATACAGAAGTAAGGACAAGACACAAAGAGCAAATACCTAATTATGGAATATCGCATTATGATAACCCTGAAGAAATGACTCAATTAAAACATCTTGAAAAAATTATTCACAAACTTGTTAATGATAAAATACCTCAAAAATGTAGAGAAGTTTTTATTCTTAGTAGAGTTGAAGGACTTTCCAATCGCGCAATTGCAAAACAACTTAAGTTAAGTTTAAGAACAGTGGAAAATCAAATTTATAGAGCCCTAAAAATCTTAAAAAAAGAGCTTGAAAAATATTTATGAGTATATCGCTAATAAATTTCGTTATTATCTTGTAAGTGAAGTAAAACATATGAAACAAAAAAAATTAAAAAAATTAATATGGGATATTAGTAAACAAACTAAAATGCCTCCCGTCCCGAATAAAAATAATATGTGGGAAAATATTTCCTATGTAATTGGGAATTCAAATACGGATATACAAACTAAAGAAAGTTCTTCTTATACATTCTTTGAAAAGTTAATTATGCAATTCAAAATTAACTTTAGATATACTATTGCTTTCTTATTAACAATTATTTTAATTAATCCTATATATGATAAATTCAACCAAAATAAAATTATCAAAACAAATTCTGGTGAAAGATTATCTTTTATACTTCCAGACAATTCAAAAATAACCTTAAATGCTCAAAGTAGCATATCCTATAAAAACACATTTAATATTAAGGACCGCATACTAGAATTAGATGGCGAAGCATATTTTGAAATTGAAAAAAACCCCTTACCTTTTATAGTGCAGACTGATCATGGCAATATAAAAGTTCTTGGAACAAAATTTAATGTAATGAACAGGAAAAATGAATTCGAAGTCGGCGTAAATGAAGGGCAAGTAGAAATTTCTAATCAAATTGCAATTATTCAATTAAAAGATAAACAATGTATAATGGATCTGGAAAATTTTAATGATAAAAATATTATAAATATTCCATATCCAAATTACCCTGGATGGATAAATCAAAAACTATATTGTAATCAAAAATCATTAAAAACAATATGCTTAGAAATTGAAAGGCTATTTAATATAAAAATAAAATTTTCAAACCCAAATCTCAAAAATATTACTGTCACTGGAGTTATTGATATTTCAAATTTAAAAACTATGTTGAACACCGTTTCTTTATTAACACAACATAAGTTTAAATTTGAGGGTGGTAGCTACTTTATCATCTAACAAAAAAAAATACAGTAATTTAAAACTACTGTTTTTATTTTGGATATTCGTTTCCAAAGTTTTAGCCAATAATAATATTTCATTTGATCTAGAAAAAGCAAATATTAAATCTGCATTTAATCTTCTAATAAATGATTATAATCTTATAATTATTTATCCAGATCAAATATCTGAATTAATATTCTCTGGCAAATGTAATGAATGTACTGAAGAAGAAGCAATTACCACCATTCTAAAAAACACCAATCTATCTTGGAAAAAAATAAATAAACAATTCGTAATATTTTTTCCAAAATTAAAAAATAAGTTTTCTATATATGGTCGTGTATTTGATAAAAATTCTGGGCAACCAATTCCATATGCAAATATTTATATCCAAAAATATGATAAAGGGGACATATCAAATCATGATGGCCTATTTTCTATATCAAAAATAGGATCTTCGCCTTGTTCATTAAAGGTATCTTATATTGGTTATGAAACAATAAACATACCATTAAGTATCTCCCACAAAAAAAATACATTCCATAATATTTCACTAACTCCAAAAATTATTCATTCTAAAGAAATTTCAATTATTGGAAATATTAAGGATTTCATGGATCAATCCAATAACCCAGGACAAATCTCTTTTTCCCCACGCCATGTATCATCACTACCAAATCTAGGAGAAGTAGATATTTTTCGTTCTATTCAATTCTTGCCAGGTATCCAACTATCATTAGGAAGCACATCTAATCTCTATGTGAGAGGGGGGAAATCTGATCATAACCTCATAACCCTAGATGGGATGACTTTATATCAAACAAGTCATATGTTTGGTTTTATTAGTGGTATATCTCATGAGATTATTAAAGATGTTCAAATTTTTAAAGGACACATACCCGCTAAATACGGTGGTCGGGTCTCTAGCATAATTGAATTGTCTAGCCGTTCAGGTAATAATAATTCACTACATGGATCAGTTTACGGAAATTTAATGAGCAATGGTATCTTAGCTGAAATCCCTATTTTTAATAAAGGCAATTTGGTATTTAATTATAGAGAATCTAAACCTGCCAATCAATTTTCTAAAGTATATGAATCAATTCAAAAATTTATGACTGGAGATAATAAATTTAATCTTATAAATGCAACAGCCAAGCAAGACACCAATCAAAGCATATCCTATGATCTAAGTTCATCATATCAAGACTTTTTCAGTCGACTATCATATTTATTTAATTCAAAAAACAGATTAACAATAACTACAGTTAATGGAGAAGACTCTGTTTTTGAAGGAAGAAACTTTTTTGGATTTAGCAATATTTTAGAAATTGACTCTACTAATATTAATGAAATGGGAAAAATCAAATATAAAGGAGTCGTTGTAAATCTTTTTTCAGATTGGAATATTAAATATAATTCTCATTTGAGCGTGTCACAATATTTATACTCAAATCAATATTCTTCTAAGCAATCTTCACTTTTTAATAATAATTCTATAATAATTGGGTCTGCTATAAAAGAACACTTATTTTACGATAATAGCATTCGCTTTAATCATCAATATAGGGGAATTGAAGACCACACAGTTACAATGGGATTTGAAGAAACTTTTTATAAAATAAATTTTAAAGATGAAAATATTGATGGAAATTTTTCTAATACAAAATCAATAAAACAATATAAACACCTTTTTTCTTTCTTTTTACAAGACCTTTGGAAACCAAAAAGAGGATTAGAAATTCATACAGGTTTTAGAATTTCTCATATAAACAAAATAGGAAAATTTTATAACGAGCCCAGAATTGCTATAAAATATAAATATAATAAAACACTATCATTTGAGACTGCTTTTACACAAAATAGCCAATTCATCCACAAGTATGCAACCGAGAATAATATCAGAATAAATAATAATAAATGGTTAATTTCATCCCCTAATATTCCAATAACTATTTCAAAAAATTACCACTCTGGAATTAATTGGGATATAAAAGATTATAACTTTACATATAGTATCTATTTAAAAAACTTAAATAACTATTTCCTTTTTAATCAATCATTAGCCCCTCAAGATTATTTATCCTCTTCTATTAATTTTATTGATCCTGGCTCTGGAAAGTCTAGGGGTATAGAGTTACTGCTAAGAAAAAAAACTGGTAAAATAAATGGATGGGTAACTTACCACCATAATCAAACGAAATATTTCACTCCTAATTATAATAATAATAAAGAATATTTAGCAGATCATGACAAAACACATGAATTTAAATCAGTAATAATCGCCAATTTTTTAAAATTGAATTTTTCAGCTTCTTGGGTTTTCTCTTCAGGAAGGCCTTTTACTCAAATCAATAATTTATATATAGAGTCTGGATCAGGATATGAAATATTTACTAAAGAAAATTATAATTCAAAACGAATAAAAAACTCACATCACTTAGATATAAGCATTACAAAATCTTTATATATATCTCAAGTAACTATGGATATTGGATTTTCAATATATAACCTTTACAATAGAAAGAATATTACCCATAAGAGATATAATCCATATACAGGTACATTATCTATTTCCGATGTGGTAATGTTTGGGATCACACCTAGTATTTATACAAAAATTAGCTTTTAATAAATGTGGAGGCGGGGAGAATCGAACTCCCGTCCGACATAGAATGATGAAAAACATCTACAAGCTTAGTTTCTTGGTTATTTTTTAATTTGATTATGTACCAAGAACAAAAACAAAATCAAACTAGCTTCCTTGTATTTCACCTCAAACTCGAAAGCATATTCAAGGCTAGTCTATGTTAGTGACGCTCCTAGCTCAGATCATAGACGAATCTGCACTGGAACGAGCTGCTAGACTTAAGCTGCAGCCATATAGCCGTAATCGGCATTTATAGTTGTAACAGATGATTAAGGAGGGTACTGTTATCCTCCGCTTGCAGTTAGACATAGTTCATATATCGTCGATACCGATCGCCCCCAATTTTCAATAAACTTATAAAAATTACGTATAAAATGCAGAAAAGGCTTCTAGCGCCAACCTGAAGCCTTTCCATAAAGTCGAATTATTTTATCAACTCTAATACATTTATCATTCTCTTTCCATAAAACTTCTTTTCAAAATATTTCATCAAAAAGAGACTGACAAGTATAGAGCTTGTATAAAACTATAGGCAATAGATAATATGATTTTTTTTATTTTTTTTAATAATTCTAATAAAATTACATTTGTATTTTAATTTTGAATTACACTAAATAAATATATTTGAAAAAATATAAATTTGAAAATTAAATCACCTGTAACAAATTTTATTCGATTTGTGATTCTCTTTTCGCCTGGGGTTTAACTTTTTTAATAAGGTCTTCTGAAAGAGCATGTTGTAATTTCATCCAAAATCCTGGATTATCGTGCTGCATATTTTTTAGTCTTTCACTCCTCCATGAAATAAATATAACTTCATCTTTAGCATACACATCGGCTGATGCTTGTTCGCCTGTTAAAAAACTAATTTCAGCAATAAAAGACCCTCTATCTAATTTAGCAATAGGTTTTTTATTTACTTCCACGTTAGCAACACCAGAGAGTACTAATAAAAGATTACTTTGTTTTTCACCAGAATGTATAAAATAATCATTTTTTACAGATTTGATTACACCCATATTCCAAAAATATAAAAATTCACTTGTAGTAAGGTTCTTAAAAATATCTTCATATAAATCTCTTATTTCATCAGGAATTAATTTAGGTCGTCTTTCTAAAACTATTTTCACAATATTATATGTATTAACAATAACAAATACAGCTGTCCAAAAAGCTGCAAAATTGTTTTCAGCATAAAAATAATGATAAGTGAAAAGTGATATTTGAGCCGCAGTAAGAGTAGTCCTAAGCCATAAAACTTCCCTAATTGCTAACGCAACAAACGTAAGCGCGTAACCTATATTTAATATAATTAATGATTCATTCATAACATTATTAAATTTCTTTCCATTACAATATGAATTTTTATTCAGTAATAAAAGGCGAGGAATATATAAATATTATATTTCATACTCAAAGGTCATATTTGAATATCAAACAATAAAAAAATAAATTATGAAAAAAAATTTTAAATGGGGCATTATTGGTACTGGTGGAATCGCAAATGCTTTTGCCCAAGATTTAATACATCTTAAAAATCACAAAGTAACATCAGTTTTATCCCGGAATATAGATACAGCAAAAAAATTCACATCTAAAATCCTCGATTGCAAACCTTATGATAATGAAAAATTATTTTTTGAAGATAAAAATATTGACGCTATCTATATAGCTACACCAAACACCCTACATGCACAACAATCCATAAAAGCACTGCAACATAAAAAACCCGTTCTATGTGAAAAGCCATTTGCAATCAATTTGAAAGAAACAAAAGATATGATCAAAGCATCCAAAAAAAATAATACTGCTCTCTTAGAGGCAATGTGGACACGTTATTTGCCTCATATAAAATTTATAAAAAATATATTATCAGAAAATAAAATAGGTAAAATACATTCTCTATCTGCGTGTCACGGCCAGAATTTAACTTCAATAGACAATCCGAGACTTTGGAAAAAAAACCTTGGGGGTGGTGCTCTTTTAGATTTAGGAATATATGTAGTCTCATTTACGCAAATGGTTTTAGGTACACCAAAATCTTTAGTAGCAAAAGCTCTGTTTACTAATGAAGGTGTAGATGCAAAAACATCAATGATTTTTAAATATGAAAATGGGGCGATAGCTAACCTCAGTTGCACAATGTATGATTCACAACCTAATCGTGCTATTATATCAGGGGAAAAAGGTTGGATAGAAATCGATCCGACATTTTATGCTCCTACTTCAGTAAAAGTTATCACTAAAAATAAAAGAGAGATTATCTTTGCAAACTCTTATAAGGGACATGGCCTTAGGGAACAAGCAAAAGAAATGGAAAACTGTATAATGAAAAATAATATTGAATCAAAAAAAATGTCCCATTCTGAAAGTATCGAAGTAATGAAAATAATGGATAGAGTTAGAAATGAAATTGGCCTGGAGTATTAATCTAAAAAAATGACAAAAAAAACTGTTAATATATTTTTTATCATTCTTGGGTTTATAATCATAACTATTTCAACACAAAAACTTTTATTACTCCCCCTTATCATTGGTTTAATTGCAACCATACAAGGCATCTTGGGGTTTTTAAAAAATGATAAATAGATTATCAATTTTTAGTGTATTATTTCTAAGTCTTACAGGGCTCTACTCCCAAAAAGAGTATAACATAATATCTCTAGAAAAAATTGAAGGTATTTATAAAATACATGGAAAAGAAAAATTACCAAAACATGTAAAAGTATATAAGATAGAAAAAAACAAAAAAAGATATCTAGGTAAATTACTGGATGGGAAAAAAAGTGGGCCTTGGATAGAGGTTTACCATGACTTGCGTATTCTTGTTGAAAACTACACAGATGGGAAATTAGATGGGCCAATAAGTTTATTTTATAAAAATGGACAAAAAGAATGGAGATATAACTATGCTAAAGGTATATTAAATGGCACTTATAATCGATGGTATGAAAATGGGCAGAAAGCCATTGATGGATATTTCGAAGGTGGTCAACCAATTGGTATTTGGGCCTGGTGGGATGAAACTGGTAAGTTTTTAAAAAAACAAAAATATCCACAAAAAAAATATGGAATCACAAAAAACCATAATCAATACACTGATAAAATAGATATATACAATTAATATTCTTTGAAAAGTATATGCTATAAAAAATTTGGATTTATTATTTAGATTTATACAGAAAAAATTTTGAAAATTGATAGAGGATATGCTAAAATGAAAAAATATCGCAAACTGAAAAACGGTGAATCGGTAGATGAACTTGAAAAAGCTATTGAACTAATTATAAAAACAAAATGTCCAACAAAATGGGTAATACTAGACCTCGAGACAGGTCAAAAATACCGAGCAAATGGTAACACAGAAATAGGAAAAATGTTTACACCAATAGAGACTTCTTATGAAAAATAACAATGACTTTCTTACCCATGTACCTCCAATGGGTATTTACGAAACCTTATACGCATTTCAGAATTCTTATGGATCATATATGGGAGAAAAAGGAACTCACCCTTGGAGTCAAGGTTTTCCCCTAACTACTCAAATCCCTGGCGGACCTGAGATGCCAATATCTATACCAATTAACTCAGATGATCTTAAATATCCAAAAGCATGGGGACAACCAGATCTTCGTCAAACAATAGCTGAATATTATAATTATTACTATGGATCATCTATAGATTATGAAAATGTTATGATATTTGCTGGTGGAAGACCTGGGTTAACTGCTTTACTAATGTTCCTCCAATCAGATATTGAGATACAAATAGCATCTACTGAATATACACCATACTACGATATGCTTAATTTATTGAATCGAGATTATCGTTTAGTTGATAGTACAATCGAAAACAAATTCTATCCTACTTCAGATCAATATCTTGGAAATAATAATAAACGCAAACTTATATTATTAAGCAACCCTTGTAATCCTACTGGAAAAACTAGAAAAGGAGAAGAATTAAAAGAACTAATTAGAAAATCTGAAGAATCTGATAATGGAGTTCTATTTGATGAAGCATATGAATTTTTTCATACTCCACCAATCAGTTCCTTACAATATGTAAAGGATATCAATAATTCTAATATATTTATTTCTGGAGCCGCAACCAAAGGGTTACAAGCACCTGGTATACGAATTGGCTGGGTTGTTGCAGCAAAAAAATACATCGAAATTCTTGGTAATTTTTCTTCTTTTGGTATGGGTGGTGTATCACGACCATCGCAACTATATGCAATGAAATTATTTGATAAAAGCAGAATTGAATTATCAAGAAATAGCGTACCTCGATTCTATGATGAACAACGTCAAAAATATGGAAAACGTTTTTTGGAAATAGGCTTAGAAATATTTTCTGGTGATGGTGGATTTTATCATTGGTGTAAACTTCCAAATGACCTTACAGCAGAACAATTAAATGAACGATTATTCAAAAAAGGAGCTGCAATACTAAAGGGAACGGATTGTGATATGCACAGGCTTGGAAAGCATTCTCATCTTAAACACTTTTTTAGATTCTCTTTTGGCCCTCTTCTACCTGAATCATTTAATACTGATATTAAAATATTAACTGAAGTTCTCAATTTTAATTAGCTTCGTATTGGGTTTATTATAATTTATTTTTATTCCTTCTAACTTAATTCTTACCTTATCTTTCATGATAATGTATTTAGCTTATTATGGGTAAAATTAAAGATCAATTAAGAAAAATAATCTTTGGTACAGAAACCTTAAGTGGACGACTATTTGATATTTTACTGATTATCGCAATCATTTCAAGTGTATTAATAGTAATGCTTGATAGTGTTTTAGAATATCATAATGCCTATGGTAATATTTTTTTAAAAGCTGAATGGATCTTCACTATTTTATTCACGATTGAATATTTAACTAGAATATATTGTATCAGATTGCCATCAAGTTACATATTTAGTTTTTTTGGAATCATTGATTTCTTAGCAATTTTACCAACATACATAAGTCTTATAATTCCTGGAGCAGCAGTTTTTTCTGTAATACGGATATTGCGTGTTCTCCGTGTGTTTAGAGTATTAAAATTAGTTCAATTTATGGGAGAAGCAGAACTCCTTAAAAAAGCGATGATTGCAAGTAAAAGAAAAATATTTGTTTATTTATTTTTCTTATTGAATTTGGTGATTGTATTGGGATCAATCATGTACTTAATTGAAGGTGAAAAATCAGGATTTGATAGTATTCCAAGAAGTATTTATTGGGCAATTGTTACACTTACAACTGTTGGCTATGGTGATATTTCACCTACAACAAATCTCGGTCAATTCATTGCTGCCATTATTATGATTATGGGATATTCCATCATAGCTGTTCCAACAGGTATTGTTACATCTTCTATGAACTTTACCAAGGATGGATACAGGAAAACATGTATAATATGTAATGATGATAGACAAACGAGACTTGCAAAATTTTGTAATAAATGTGGTGCTAAAATGCCCGAGGAAAGCTAATATTTTTGTCTTACAATCCAAATAGAAAACCAATAAATCAATCTAGAGTTCCAAACTTAGAGATGAATGATAAATGGATCATCCAATTTTTAAAACAGATCCAAGTTGGACATTTTGTAACCTTAGATAAAAATCAACCGTTTATTAACCCTACATCTTTTTGGTATAGCTCTGAACATCATGAAATATATTTTCATTCTAATGCATATGGAAGAATGCGTTATAATGCTGAAAAAGAATCAAAAGCAAGTTTTGAATGTTTTAAATCTGGAAAGCTGTTACCATCTAACCTAGCACTGGAGATGAGTTTCCAATACGAATGTGTTATCGCATTTGGAACGATCAGAATTGTTACTAAAATGAATGAAAAAAAAGAAATCTTAAATGGACTACTTAAAAAATATTTTGGTGATATGAAACCAAATAAAGATTATAGAGCAATTACAAATGAAGAATTAAAACAAACTTCAGTATATCGATTTAAAGTTAAAAATTGGAGTGGAAAAAGAAATTGGGAAGAAAAAGCAGAACAGGCAGAAAATAATGAATGGCCTGATCTTAATCCTAAATGGTTTGACTTTTATTAAAAATATTTTTTCCATGGTTCACTAGATTCTGGCCAACGTGCAGTCACTTTTTTCAAATTAGTCCAAAATCTTACACCACTCTCTCCAGTTATATCACCATGACCATACTTTGATTCGTTCCAACCACCAAAACTATATGGTTCCCGAGGAACTGGGACACCTATGTTAATCCCAACCATTCCCGCAGATGATAAATCAGATATGGATTTTGCAACCTCACCAGAAGTAGTAAATACCGCTGCTGCATTTCCATAAGGATTTTTATTCTCAATTTTCATAGCATTGTCTAATGTATCTGTTCGAATAATAGATAATACAGGTCCAAATATCTCTTCCTTTGCACATGGCCAATCCGGATCTACATTATCTAATATTGTAGTACCCAACCAATACCCATCTTCATAACCATTTGGTGGTTTTACATTTCGACCATCAATTAGTATTTTTGCACCCATTTTTTCTGCTTCATCAATATATCCTATGATTCGGTCAAGTGCCACCTTACTAATTATAGTTCCCATATCTTTACCTAAAACAAAAGTTTTAGCTTCATCAATTAATTGATCAATAATCGGATCAATATCTGCCACACCTACGGCAACACTTGCCGCCATACACCTCTGTCCAGCACTGCCCATTGAGCTTGCTAAAAGACCTTTGGCTGTTGAATTTAAATCAGCATCTGGAACTACAATCATATGATTTTTTGCTCCTCCTAAACAAAGAGCACGTTTTCCCAATGATGTTGATCGAGTATAAACAATTTTTGCAATTTTTGAAGAACCCACAAATGCAACTGCTTTTATTTCAGGATGATCACAAATTCCTTCTACAATTTCACGAGAACCATTCACAATCTGAAATACGCCATCTGGCAACCCTGCGCTTTTAAGATATTCTGCCATCTTTAAAGCTGCAAGAGGAGTCTGCTCTGATGGTTTTAAAATAAAACAATTTCCACTTGTAATCGCCAAAGGAATCATCCATAAAGGAACCATAGCAGGAAAATTAAATGGAGTAATCCCAGCAACAATCCCAAGTGGCTCATGTGTCATAGTACATGTAATTCCATCTGCCACATGAGATGAATCACCTCCCAAAATAGCAGGAAGGGATGTTGCAAATTCTACTACCTCTTTACCACGCATGATACTTCCTTTAGCATCTGCGATAGTTTTTCCATTATCCAAGGCTATTAACTGAGCAAGCTCATCTATATTTTTTTCTAAAATAAATTTAAACTGAAACATTACCTCAGAACGATCACGGATATTCATTTTTGACCATTTTGGAAATATTTTTTTTGCCTGATCAACTGCTAGATTTAAATCATCAATGTTTGAATCAGGAACTGTACAAATCTCTTTCCCAAAGTATGGGGATATAACTGATAGGTATTTAGTAGAACTAGACTCCTGATACCTATTAGCAATCCAATTTTTTTGTACTCCAAAATTCTGATATTTTATCATATCTTTATTCATTCCTTTTTAAGCATTTATCAAAGCATCAGAAAGAATTTTGACACTCTGATTTAATTCATCTTTTCCAATATTTAGAGGCATTAAAGTACGGATAATATTCCCATAGGTTCCTGCAGTGATCATAATAAGCCCTTTCTCTAATGCATATCGATGGATACGTGAGGTACGTTCTTTATCAGCCTCTCCATTATTTGGATTAATAATAACTATCCCCTGCATCGCACCCAAACCACGAACACCACCAATCCATGGGCATTGATCTTTAATACTATTAATATTTTTACATATAATACTTCCAATAAATAATGATCGCTCGGGTAAATTTTCCTCTTCCATCACATCAAGTACTGCCAGTGCAGCTGCACAGGCAACAGGATTACCACCATAAGTACCTCCGATTCCTCCAACATGAGCAGCGTCCATTATAACACTCTTGCCAATAACAGCACTCAGAGGCAATCCACCTGCAATAGACTTCGCCAAAGTAAAAATATCTGCTTCAACCCCAAACTGCTCCATAGCAAATAAAGTGCCCGTCCTTCCAAAACCTGTCTGCACTTCATCAGCCACCATTAAAATCGAATATTTATCACAAAATTTTCTTATAGAAACCATAGCCTCTTTAGAAACAGGTATAAATCCGCCTTCACCTGCTACTGGTTCAATCACTAAACAAGCTATAGTGTTAGGATCAAATTTTAAATTTGATAAATCTAATTTTTTTTCAGGAAAATCTAATCGATAAATATTTTTTACAAAAGGACCAAACCCTTTTTTATAAGGATCTTCCTTGTATGTCATTGACATAGTCATCTGCGTTCTTCCATGAAAACCATGTGAAAAAACGAGAACACCATTCCTTCTTGTATAAGATTTAGATATTTTAACGGCATTTTCTACAGCTTCTGCACCAGAATTAAAAAAAGCAGCTTTACAAGAATCAGTAATGGGGACTAAGTCCGATAATCGTTTTGCAAGTTTAATATATAGCTCATACGGAGCAACTGTAAAACAAGGATGAATAAATTGTGTGATTTGTTTTTTTATAGCTCCAAGAATTTGAGGATGAGAGTGACCTACATTCATTGTACCTATTCCACCTGCAAAGTCAATAAACACATTCCCATCTACATCTATTAAATTTGAACCCTCTGCTTTATCTATATAGACACCGCACACTGATCCATGTCCATTTGCAACACTTTTGGAGCGACGACTTGTAAGTTCTAAGGACTTTGGTCCTGGGATATCAGTTTTTATCTGGGCTTTCACCTTTACGTTTTTCTACCTTCATCTAAGTCATAGGGGAACCAGTAGTCTTTTTTTCTAATTTGATAATCAATTAAAATATGCTTTGGCTCTCTAAACTCATCTAAACCTTCTATACCTAGTTCTCTCCCACCTCCCGACATTTTCATCCCTCCAAAAGG
>CETG01050671.1_pt1 | contig 23917 bp, 23 predicted proteins | sample 361471 | NCBI WGS metagenome assembly CETG01 (sample SAMEA2622696, study PRJEB7988) | marine metagenome | isolation source: saline water (ENVO:00002010), including | reverse complement strand
CCATCAAACAATGAAGGTTTATTAGATAATGAATTATAATCTCCATCGAATGAACTTCCAGTAGATACAGTAACATTCCCACTTGCATCTGGGGAATTTCCATTAACTGAAGTGACAGTATTAGAACTAGCACTCGTAAACAAATCAATTCTATGTATTTTAGAACCAGTCTTGGATAATACCAAATCATCCCCAACAAAGTATAGTTTTGTATTAGAATGTCCTGGAACTGTATATTGACTAGATGATGTTGGATTTGCACTCATTAGAGTAGAAATACTCACTTCAATTTCAACATCAGAATGAAATTCTAATCTATTCTTATCGTTATATTCAGTATTAGTTTTAAAATTTCTGAAACCTTTGACAATAAAATCCATTTCAGCTTGGGATTTTGGACCATATAATAATGTTCCTTCTCCTGTGTTATGAGAATTCAAATCTAAAAACAGATTTATTTGAACTCCATCTGAAGTTACTAATTTTGCCATATCATTTCTCCTATAGATTTATTTATTCGGTCAATTCCTCTGGTTCTTCAATTCCAAAATATTCGAATATTTTATTTAAACTGTCACCTCTATCTAAACAAGATTCTAGATTCTCTAAATATATAGAAATATCTTCCTGTTTATTATCCAAAATGAATTTTTTAATATTTTGATACTTATTCCATATTGAATCTCTTTGTTCAGTTATGATTTTTTTATCTTCTTCACTAAGAAATTCGGAAAAGTGTACATGGTCTGTTTTCTGTAAAGTAGATGATATTAAATTTTTTAATTTGTCTAAAATTTCCATTATTCTATGCTCCATTGAATCAAAATGGCACCATCACTGCCATTATCATATCCACCGCCACTTCCGTTTCCTCTTCGCTCAACAAATTCCAAACTTCTACCACTCATCCCCCCAGCACCACTAGCTGTGTAACCTGTATATGCTTTTGAACTAGGGCCTAAAGAATCGTCACCACCAAAACCCGAATTTGGGTTAGCTCTTGCTGGGGTTGATCCGTCATCATAATACCAACCCTTCCCTCCGATAGCCCCATCTATAAATTCAAAACTCGAACTATTAGCTATATATGAATAAGAACCTCCATTATAAAGTCGTTTTGTACTGCTACCATTTTCACCTCCGTGAGCTCGAGCTTCCGAACCATCACTAAAAACAATTGAAGTCTCTTTATTAATATCCGCATAATTGTAAGTCGATCCTGCGTTACCTATAGATACCTCATAAGAAGTATCAACACTTGGTGTGTAGTAAAAGTTTATAGAACCTCCACCGCCACCAGCAGTGTGAAGCATGTATGAATAATTCCCTTCTCTCCAACTACCCCCTCCAGCACCAATCAAACTAATCCGATATTTAATACCAGCCCTCAAAATATTAGAACCGTCAGTCTTCATATTTGTAAATTCAGAACTTCCTGTTATTAATCTATAAAAGGAATATGCACCGCCACCGCCACCAGAACTTAAAAGTTGACTATCGTCATCCAATTGATTTATATCTGTAGGTATGGTAGGTTTATTAGATAATGAATCATAGTCTCCATCAAACAATGAAGGTTTATTATCTAATGAATTATAATTTCCATCGAATGTAGATACAGTAACATCACCAGTTTGACCATTAACAGTAGTGACTACATCATTAGTCTCTAATGTAGTAACTCTGGTTTCTATAGCATCAATAACTGGATTGGAAGCAGATTCAAGATCAATTTCAGATAAATCCAAAACACTATAACCAACTGGATATAAATTTGCCTTTGCTCCACCAGTAACCCAAAATCTAAAATATGAATTGATAGGAACACGAAATTCAGAAAATCCAGATTGAGTTCCAGACCCTTCAATATCAATTTGGTGAACTATTTCAGAAGGGAGTAATTCAGCATCAGCAGGTCTGGTGTTAAACGTTTCTCTATTATAAATTTTAAAAGAACCACCTGTCTCAGATGAAACTCTGAATATAATATGTGTTGCCATACTTGGGAGATGATCTAGTTTCATAGGTAAGTTTGCAACTGAATTGTTTGTAGTTGGTAAAGTTGTGGTATTTGCGTGATTCTCATTACCTTTTACTTGCAACCATATATTTGTACAGTTTAGTGAATTATTGGCACCAGAAATATAAGTGAAAGTTGTACCACCAAAAGTTGAATTTTCTCTATCTTCCAATACCCTATTAGATGTATTTAAGTCTGTAAAATCACCTCTATTTAAAGTGATTTGATTAGCAGCTGCATCAATAGATACAACAGAAAATGGTAAACCAGAACTAACTTCGTGTAATACACTACCAACAGAAAGATTTTCAATGGCAGATGCATTAGTAGAATAACTGTATACAAGATGTCCACCATACCATTTTGAATCTTTAAATAAAAAGTCAGTGGATGCATGATAGTCCTGACTAGTGTAGGTTGCACCACCACCAGCAGCAACTTCTATATTACCTGAATCATCTGGTGCAGTGGAATTTACAGATACAACAGGTTTAGTTTGTTCTGTATCATTATTTGGAAATTTTATTCCAGTAGGTGTTATCTGAGTTCCCATATTATTTCTCCAATATATTCTTTCTATATTTATAAAACTAGAAAATCATCCAACCTAGAAAGAACATTCCAAAAAATCCAAGAAAAAACCCAGTAAAGAATCCCATGCTCACCATTTCATAAGCAGTTCTTTCTGTACAAAGAATATCAAATTCTTTTTTAGCTAGTTGCCAAGGTGTAGGTTTATCATCACCTGTACCTAAATGGTGTACAGACCACCTTTCATCGTATAATGGAACGCATAACAACTCACCATTTATACAAGAAACAGCGTAATGACTGTTTTCTTTTTCTTGTTCGTCGACCACAACATCTATCAAAAAACCTCTATATAAAAGATCATTCTCAAAATAGACCTCAACATATGGGGGTAATTTTTCTGTCTCAAAATCGTCACTTGGATCATTCTTTTTCATAAAATACCTTTCAAGGTTTACCAATACTTATAATGCCAGAAATATACGGTTGTACAATTTCTTTTACTTTATCATTTTGTGAAGCAAACATCATAACAATCAACATTACGATTATCAGAAACACTCTCAATGTTGAAAATGCTACCTTTATCAACTCCACCATATTCTTCAAATTAGGAGATCTTAAAAGTTCCATCAGAGATAACTTTTTGTTTTGCTCTTCTTTTACTTTCTGAGTTTCCCTATTTTCTACAAACATATCCTTTATATCTTTTAAATCTTGTTGTGTCTTTTCTGAGTGACAACTTACAACATCTACCAATGAATTCAAATTTCCCTGAATATCACAAACTACATTTTGCAAATTCTCTAAACCATCTTTTGTTTCTTTTATAGTCTTTGCTTCTAAAAACTCATGTTTTGCTCTGTTGATCTTATTAGCCAGTAAATGGTCTTCATCTGGTTTATGTAATGTTATAAACCCTTCTTCCTTAACTTCATCCAAAGACTCAGATTTTGATGATATTAGTAAAATTGGATACTTTTCTCTATGTCTCCTTGCGAAAGAAATGCCATCTATTCCATTCACAACATCTGCATCTATAACCAAGAAATCAATTCCTGGTTGGTTTTCGTCATCTAGTCTTTTCTGCGCTTCTGAACAATTTATGAAAGTTTCTACTTCAAAGTTCATCTGTCGGAACTTACCAATAAGGTTTATTCTACACTGTTCTTTATCTTCAACCAATAATAGGTTTATAAAGTTCTCTTGATATGGGACTAGCACTCCATCTTTATCTAGTGGTGTCATTTTCATATCCTTATGAATTTCACCATAATCTATTCTATCATAAATAATATACTATTCCAAGTTATTTAGTCAACTTTTTAAACCATTTGGGTATTTTTCTTTTAGACCACACCATAGAAAATCGTTTTTGTTTAGTCTGATAGAACATTCTATACGATTTTACTGGGTCTTTTGGAAACATACACTCTGGATTTGTGTTCATAGCTAGTGGAAATTGCGTCAAACCCTTCTGTGGTATGTTCTTAGGGGGTGTTTTAAGGACTTCTCGAAGGATTCTATCACTTTGATGTACCTTACCATACCTGTACCTGTATTCGTCGCATAACGCAACAAAATGCCTGTAATGCCATTCATAATTTTCTAGACTTTCTCTAGTCCATACCGTACAAGGGTGGTTGAAATGTACAGCTTTGTATAGAACACTCTCATGTGGATGATCTGGTAGAATATAGTGATTGACTGTTGTCTTACCTGACTTGGAAGGTTTTCTGACCTTGACACCATCCAACATCCTGTGAGATGTAGAGAGCATTTGAGCACTCTCCAGTATCATCTTCACAATATGTTTGTCACACTGTTGTACCGCAGCTTTTACTGGGTCTTTATCTAAAACAAATACATTCATCTTTTCCCCTTATATTACTATTATACTATAAGGAGAGATTCATGTCAAATATAATTACCCATCTTCATTAAGGTTTTTCTATATTTTTTCTGATATTTTGTGACTTTGTTTTTTCTGTCTTTCTTTGTTATACTTCTTTTGATCTTTGGAACACCATACAAATTTTTGAATATCTCCATTTGCATGTTCTTTCTCTTGATCTTCCTTTTAGCCATCTTCGTATCTTGTTTACTGATAACAATATCTTCTTGTCGTAAATCAAAATATGAATTCACTGTTTTTATTTTGGAAGTTTTTATCTTACCTTTTCTAAAATAAGTGATTTGATGTTCTGAACCAACTTTTTCTTGATGCAATAATGCTCTTAAAGTTGATGTAGCATAAGTTCTTTCACCATTTAAACTGACAATGTAATCTCCTGCTTTTAACACTTTCGCAGCTGGAGAACCTCTCAGAACTTTATTTACAATAACACCCAGATGTGATTGATAGTTTATTCTCTTATCATCTTTCTTACTTGAAGACCTTGCAGCAATCCCTATCATAGGTGCTTGTATACTTCGTCTATTAACGAAATTATCCCAAACCTGCATCAATAATGCACTTGGGACTGCTAAACCATATTTTTCTTTGACGGATATTACTACTAATCCAATAACACTACCAGAAGAATCAAATAACCCCCCACCAGAATTACCACCTAAAACGATAGCATCTGTTTGGATCATATTCTCATAAAGTGTTGGAGCGGGCATCATAACCCTTTTGCCTAAACTTGAGATAATACCAGAAGTCATTATTCTTTGCATACCCATAGGATTACCAAGAACAAAAACATTCTCACCCATACCTAAATCACTGGAATGTCTAAATGATACGGAATAATCATCAGGTAATGGCAACTTCACATATTGATTTGGTATTATCTGTACTATTGCAATATCTCTATTATAATACATTAATACAGGTTTTGCTTTGACGGTTCTTCCATCAAACAAACCAATAGCTAAAGTCCTATTGTCTTTGTCTCTTTCCTGCCAACCAGCAAGAACATGAGCACAAGTCATAACATAGCCTTTTTTAGGATCGACTATAAACCCAGAACCAACATTCTTGAAAAAATGTCTACTTTCAGAACCCATCATCCTCTTGATAACAACGGTTCCATTCTTTATTCTTTCAAAAACTTCATTATCTGCAACAACATTACAGACGCAAAATAGAAAAAGTAGTATTTTAAACATATCCCCCACTTATAAAAATCACCTACTTTTTATCTTCGTCATCTTTTTTCGCTTTCCTTTTTGTTGGAGGTTTTTTTGCTACAATAGTTCCATCTGACTTTACTTCAATAACGCCTTGCTTCTTTAATTCATCCATACAGTTTATAAAACCAATATTGGTTCCAATCTTAATTCCAACATCTTTACCATCCTCATAGCCGATTTGATGTGAAGATGATTCCACATAAAACCAAACGGCAACGAGAAATATCACCGAAAATATTAGGTACAAAGATAAAACAGAATACTCAATAAACATAATCTATAACTCACTTACTCTTCTTTTTAGAAGATTTTTTATTTTTACTTTTTTTACTTTTTTCTTTAGCTTTCGCTTTAGCTTTCGGAATCTCTTCTTTATACAATTCTTGAAGATTTTTATAAACTTTGGGCTGCTCTTCTTCAGCTGCAACTTCAACAACAGGTTCTGGTTCAGATGTCACTTCAACAACAGGAAGTAATTCTGGAAATGCTTCTGAAACTTCTTCATATGTTAGTGAAGATTTCAATTTTCTATCCACACAAATTTGTAATAACAATTCAGCTTCACTACTATGGATTGATTCTAAAATCTGGGTGAATAGTGATTCCCTTTTAGAATTACTTAAATGATCATAACCAGTATCTTTTAAAAATATTTTCAATTTTCTCGATTGTTGATATAAAGTGTTTGAAGATAAACCAACTGGACTTTCTTCTATTTTTAATTGTGTTGGTCTCTCATTTGGTAAAATAATCTGTACATGGGGGTTAAATGATACATGCAAAATATGTCTCAAACTTTTTGAATCATTCTTTCTAAGAATTTGAATTCTTTCATTAGATTCTTTTGTTTCTAAACTATCCAAAATTTCTGGTATACTCAATCTTCTCATTTTCTATTCTCCACCATATTTTAACGGTTTGAAATCGTCAATCCGTTTTATCAATTCTTTGTAATGGTTCTTCATTAAATATGAAAAACACTTCTTCATATTCCCTTTTCTATCTTTATTTATATGTTCTATTATTTCACTCACTACATAATCAGGAATTTTATCCAAATCTATCAGCACTGTGTTTCTAGAAATAGCGGAACTATACTTATTTATAAGATTTGATTTGATCTCATTCTTAACATCCTCAACTCTCTTTTTAGTTGCTCTGTTTTGTTTCTTCTCTTCATTAACTAAAGCATCATCATCAGAAAAAATATTTGGAATTCCGTCAGATGTATCTCCTGTTATGATATGAACTAATAGATTATCATGAATAACTTCTAAATCAGTGACTTCATTAATGAATTTTTTATTCCTTGGGCAATACTGTTTCACATTACCATGTTTTTTTAATTGCATGAAATCTTTATCAGAGGAAATAATCAATATAGGTTCTTGTGTTGTTTCTCTAAAGTTCTTTACTGATACTGCGATAATATCATCTGCTTCAGATTTATCAACCCTCAAAACCTTATATGGAAAATTGTTATCAATCATCTCTATAGTTTCATTGAAGTTCTTAAATACTGAATCCCAATCTATATCATCTGCTGCTCTTTTCTTCTTTCGGTTCATTTTATAGTGAGGAAAATATTCTCTCCTCCAAGACGGTGAATCGCAACATATAGTCATTTCACCATAATCACCTCTGAATTTAACATTGTATTGTCTTAAAGAATTCAAGACCCAATGTCTAAAAAATATTGGGTCATATTCATTTCTCGCAATCATCACCATTAGGTTGGAAACCATTATCTGACTAAAGTCAACTAATATCATTATAAATACTCCTTGTATGGATCACATAAAATCTGTTATAGGTACTGTTTTCAATTGTATGTCTGCCTGTTTTTTAGGCTTTCTAGGTTTTGTTTTCTCTTTTGCAACCCTTTTTCTTTTGGTTGCTTTTTTCTTAGTTCTCTTATTCTTGACTTGGCCGAAGATATCAACGATTTCTTTTATGAATTTAACAAATCGTCTTAATTCGGATCTTTTCATATATGAATATGATTCAACTAGTTCTATATCCTCTCGATCAACAACAGATTGTAATTCTGTTAATAAAGATTGATAGTGTTGAGAAATCATTTTACCGTAAATTGGCTTGATAGTTTTTGAATACTTTTTGACATTGAAGCTCGTTTTGTAGCCATTGATGATAAAGTCATCAATTTCTTGATCAATTTCGGAAACTATTTTGGTAAAAAATCTACGAACTCTTGCCATAGGTGAGACTTTTTTAACCTCTTTTTTATCTATTTTCTTTATTTCCAATTCTTTCGTGAACTTTTTAGGGTTGTTTTTTAGATCTTCTATCTTATTCAGAAAAACACTTTTAGGGTCAACTAGAACAAGTCCACTCAGAATCATATCACATATCCAAGCAACAGATGAACGTATTTTGTTTTCATCATATGTCTTGATTTGATTCACATACTTTTCATCTTCAACTTCTTTGAAATACTCTATCAGTATACTCTTAACAACAGATTTATCATATTTGTAAGAATACCAGTTTATAGCTTTGTATATTCTAGCATCTTCAATGTGGACTTCTTCATCAGTCCACACTGGTTTTGTACCAAAGACATAAGTTCCTTCAGCATCTACCATTCTTTGCTGCATGGTAAACTCCTTTTTCTTTATATTATAAACTATTGGGATTGAGTTGTCAAGCTTCCATACTTACATATAAAATATGAATCAGCGATATCGTTTATAGGGCTCGTTATTGATTTTGATTTAAATTTCGTCTTCAAGTCTATACCCAAAGATTCATAAACATATTGTTTGTCAGCATTCCCTTTACCGACTACTTCTTTTTTCCATGTCGAAGGCGGGATAACTTCGAAAGTAATTCCTGCTTTGTAGATTTTTTGTTTGAGGACACCTGTGTTTTCTGCGATGTGGAAGACTCTACCCCTAGAACCCATGGAATACCCTTCCAAATATACGTGATTGACTTTTTGGTTTTTGAGAATAGTGATTGCCCAGTCCGATATATGATCGAACCTTTTAACATTTTCAGAATCCTTTGAATAATATTCACCATGTATATTTCCTTCTTCTATGATTTTGGTTTTCTTATCTATTAGATAGTAAAAGTCGCAATTTTGGAAAGTGAAATCCAACTCAGTATCAAAAATACAGAGTGACGGACAACTCATACTGTAGTCTATTCCAGCTATTATCATGTAAAGGAGTTTGTCAAATTCCTAAATGCTCTGAACATATCGTGCATAAACAATCTGTTACATTCAATCAAATATTTGTTGTAAATGATATGACCCCAAGTCATTATCACAATCCATATTACCAAAATCTTTTCACGTTTCGTCATTCTATATCCTTACTGGCAAGAATATCGTTACCTTTGTAGAGAATCCATTTTATTTCTTTTGTGTCGAAATTCTCATATGAATCTCTTAATTCAACGATTTTTTTGACAGTTTCGTCAAAAGTATCTTGCTTATAGATATTTATATTCTGATTATTGTCGATTAATACTAGCGTGAACTCTTTCATTACTATCTCCTTTTTACTCTATATTACTATTATAAAGTATTTGAGGGGAGAAGTCAAGGAGTTTCTAAAATTTCTTTGAATATTTTTAACATTTCTTCCAATTCATCCATATCAAAAGAACCCATATGACTGATTCTGAAATGTGTTTTCTTCAAGACTTTATATCCAGAAGCAATCACCACACCTCTTTTTCTGAGTTCTTTGAGGAGATTAGGTTTATGTTTGGGAAGTTCTATACAGGTTGCTCCAAGAGTTCTACTGTCTTTTTTACAATACATCTCCAATCCTTCATCGTCACAAAATTTCCATATTCTTTCTGATATATCTCTATATCTTTTATGAACTTCATCCATATCAGCAAAGTGTTTTTTGAGTGTGTATTCTAACTTTTGGAAAACGCCCACAGCAGGAGTGAACTGTGTTATACTCAATCTATGTCTATCAAGGGATATTTTCAGATTGAAATAGTATCCTCTTCCTTCATCCAAATCAATATACTTCTCAAACTTTGGAGAGATGCAGAGAAATGACATTCCTGGTTCTAGGTTCAGACATTTCTGAGAACCAAAGAAGTAACCATCACATAAACTCATATCAATTGGTGTAGAAAAAGCACCTGTTACAGCATCTACGAAAACCCATATATCAGGGTTCTTGACTTTCAGATATTCGGATATCTTTTTGATATCATTGTTTGTTCCAGAACTTGTTTCACTTTGAACTATAAAAACAGCATCAAAATGTTCATCTGAATACTTTTCTAAATCCTCTAGTGTGATAGCCTTACCATATTCAGCACAGACATCAGTAACATTCAATTTCCACTTCTTAGCAACATCAGAAAATCTTTTACCAAAATCACCAGATTGTAAACTCAATACTTTTGCACCTTCAGGTAAAGTGTTTGATATTGCTTCCATCATTCCAGTAGCAGAAGAACATGCTGTTAGAAATTCGTTATCTGTTTTGAAGCACCTTTTAAGTTCTTTTTGAACCTCATCATATATCTCCATGAACTCTGGTGACCTATGAGATATCATTGAGAAAGATAAGTTTCTTATATCCTCTTGCATAGAAGTTGGGCCAGGGATGTGATAGTGTTTTATCCCCTTCTCTAAGAGGTTTGCAACCGATTCTGAAGGGTTTTTCACTTCACAAGATAATAACGATTTCTCAGATAATTGAGGGTAATTCTTTTGGAATATTGAAAATTCCTCTTCATCTAATATTAGGCATAAAAGACCAAGAAAACTCTTTCCAGAATAACACATCAAATCAGTGTTTTCCATCCATTGCCTTTTCTCAACACCAGCAAAGGGTATCATTCTCTCAACAACATCTTTGGTGACTTCATCAGTAACACCGTCACCTATGAATACTGAGTTTCCTGTTTTGTGTTTCTTTACAATCTCACATTTACCTTGAGGTTTCATCAGAACACTATCTTCAAGACCACCTTCAGTTTTGATAGCATAGAGTGTATCAATTCCAAGATGATTACATACCGGTTCTATTGCCTCATAAAACCCACCACTTACAACTACAACCTCTTTATCAAAATACTTCAACACATCGATAGTCTCTTGAACATCTGGGTATAGATTAGCAATGTAAACTTCTGAAACAATCTTCATATGAGGGGGGTGGAAAGACAGATGCTGGGTTCTTTCTATATATGACCTCTTTAAGTCAATCTGTCCTTCCATCCCCTGTTTTGTGATTTCTTTTATATTGTCTAATTTCTGAATATCCGATAAAACATCTATCCCTTCTATTTTAGATATAGTGGAATCAAAATCGAGAAATATTTGTTTATACTTTATAGACATTCAAGTATTTATATACTTTAGTCAGTCAAATCAACTATTTCACAACTTCCAGCAGTACAACTGTAAGTTTGAGCACCTTTTGTGTTGTCTTCTTTTTCAAATCTTTCCAATCCAGACCAATCAACATCTTGTGGAATCTTTGCTAAAAGTTCTTCATATTCCCCAACACCACATTCTTGATAAGGTGCTTGTTTATATGTGTGATCTGAACTTGGTAGAAAAGATACACCAGAAACTTCATCAAAATGATTCCACACCCAAGAACCAACTTCAAACCATTCATGTTCTTTTACAGAAACTGTTACAGAAGGTTTATGTTCACACCAATGTCTTTGATAGTCTAACCACAATTCCAACTGTTCAATAGCAGACATGTCATTTCTGAATACAGCATTCTCAGGAGACTTTACTGGAAAACTGAATACCCATTGATGCTCAGGTTTCATAAAACATTCTTCATGTGGGAAACCCATTTCAACCATAAACTGAGCCAATGGGTCTTTCTTATCACCTCTAACAGTTCTGATATAATATTCAGAATGTCTTGCGTGAATACCACTAGCAGCATTTACTAATTGTGATACTGTTCCAGAAGGTTTTACACAAGTGATTGCAGCAGAAGGATTTACACCTATTTCAGCAGCAACCTTCTCGTTCATTTCAATAGTCTTTTGTTTTAGTTGGGGGAGAAGTTCTTTTAGCGAAGTTTCACCTCTACCGTTAGTGATTTCACTATCCATAATACCAGTAAGAGATACACCAAGCAATCTTTCTTCTTCACAGTTCTCCCTCCAATGCTTTGATAAGTAGGGAAAGTGTGTTAGTGTAGATTGCCAAGTTCCTATGATAGCAGCGACTTCAACCTTTTCCATCAGAGTTTCAATAGTATCATCATTAGAAACCACAGCTTCTGATAGATTACAAAACTCTTTTGACCTCAATATAATCTCAGAACAAGGATTAGTTCCAAAGTCATATTCTATTTCTCGTCTACCATCTAATTTTTCAACTGTTTTCTTTGATGCTTGACGATTGAAAATACCACGTTCTCCAGACTTTGAACGATATAATGACAACCACTCTTCCATAAAAGTTCCAATATCAGGTCTTTCACGATAACATACAGAGTTGTTTGCTAATGCTCTATGTGGATCAATAACCCACCACTGACCTGATTTAGCACTTCTCATTCTATCATCATTCAGGTCGGATAAGGAAATAAGTGCAGAACGTCTTACCCCTCCAACAACCACGATTTCAGCAATCTTACATACAACATCATGACATTCAATTGGATATAATTTTCTACCAGCAGCATTTCTAAAAGTACTGATAGTGAATTCCATTAATTGCCTCAACGGTTCTGGGCCAGATGCTCTACCACCAAAAACTTTTAATCTTGCTCCAGCGGGTCGAACTTTTGAATAATCAATCTTTGGAACTTGACCTGAAACTAGAAGAGAAACAAGTTCACGATATGCTTTTGCCCAACCTTTTTTAGAATCTCCTACAACTATTGTAGTATCTGAATCTTCAAATCTTTCTGCAATTGTTGGTAATTTTTTTACATGATATTTTTCTACACTAAATCCAACACCAGTTCCGCACATAAGGATGTAGAGGATTTCATCAAATGCACGTAGTTTATCAATAGCAGTATAAGCACAGTTATATCCAGCAACATTATCTCTTTTAAGAGCAGGGCCAGCAGTCATTAATGCCCTCATTGAAGGCATCACTTTTAATTCTAAAATGAATGATCTAACTTTTTTATATGTTGCTTGTGGGATTTCATATGAATAGTTTTCTAATAAATGAGTTTTAAAAAATCCCATATATCTGTCAACTGTCTCTTCCCAAGTTTCTCGTCTTCCCTTATCCTCTAACCACCTAGAATATCTGGATAAGTGGATAAATTCTTGATAAAGTGATGGTAATAACATTTTTTTCTCCTATTATTCCTTTTATTTTCTAGTACCACTTTCAATAATACCATTCTGAGTTTGCACAACAGCTCCAACTTCTTTTGAGAGTGTTAATTCACTTATAAAATTACAACCCGCATAAGACATTCCAGAACGAATACCATTACAAAGTTCTTTAATAACGTCTTCTGCACTTCCAGCATCCTCAACTTCAATAGCAATACCTTCTTCAGCAACAGAATCTCCAGAATCTGTTTTTAATACTTCTCTAGCATTACTTGAAGCCATACCTCTATATGAAGTTGGATCATTTGCTTCTCTACAACCTGCAAATAATTTACCCGTCATAATAGAACTTGCACCAGCCCATAATGCCTTAACAATGTCACCAGAACTTTTAATCCCACCGTCAGCAATCACTGGAATGTCGGAATATTTATACTCCATCAAACCCAACTTTACCATTCTAACAGCAGTCAATTGAGGAACTCCAAAACCAGTCATTCTCCTAGTCGTACAAACGCTTCCAGGTCCAATACCAACTTTTATAGCATCCGCACCATGTTTTGCTAAAAATAAAGCAGCAGAAGCGGTTGCAACATTCCCAACAATAATATCGGTATCCTTTGATTTACTTCTAATAAAATTTATCATATTAACAACTCTATCAGAATATGCATTAGCGATATCAATACAAATTGCAGGAATGCCTAATTCTAAAAGAAGTTCTGCACGTGCCATCTCTTGAATACTAGAAACTCCAACAGTGGGTACAACAGGACTCCAGTAAGTTTCCCATTCATCTAGACATTTCTTTACTATTGTAACATTCTCTTCAATCTCCATATTCCTATGAAGAAATCCAACTCCACCCATTTTGCTCATAGTTCTTGCTAACTCAAATCCAGTAATAGTGTCCATATTAGCGGATGTTATAGGATTATCTATGTAAATATTTCTAGAAAGTTTTGTTTCTAATTTTGGATCTTTCCGAGAATGTAAGGATTTATTAGGTAGTAATAAAATATCATCGTAAGTGTAAGCTTGCATAAACATAAAAACTCACTTATTAAATAATCTTGTAAGGTTATAGTCTGTTGGGAAGTCTTTCAATAAAACCTCAGCATCCAACTTAACAAACTTTGGTAAGTCGTCGTAGTTTTTTAGGAAGTTTAGAAAATCCCTAGTCCTAATGAGAGATTCTTTAATTTCCACACCCTGTTCTTCGTTCACCATTTTCTCCATTCTGTAAATTTCATTTTCGCTTTAAGACCTTTGAAAGTATGATTTTCAATATAGTCTTTTATCTGTTCAATACTGTGATCATTTTTCACCATATCATTGATATCTTTACCTCTAAAGGTGTCATCAAATAATACGATGGAATAACCCATATCTATTATCTTTTCAACTTTTTGAACTATCTGCCTGTTTCTAGGTTCATTATCAAATAAGAACACCAATTCACAATCTTGTAAATCTTCTGTATTCAAATCTGAACCTGTCATAGCCACACAGTTCTCTAAAAACAGTGAATCAAAAATACCTTCTACGACATAAACTGGTTTTGTATTATCAATTCTATCAAGTCCATAAACCTTACTACCTTGTGATAAACTTACTGTAATATATCTAAGACTGTTATCATCAAGTGCTCGTCCTTGAATATGGGTTAATTTGTTTTGACGATTGAAGAAGGGAATAACAATTCTCTCCTCACTCTTCAACCTTTGCGATTTATCTGGACTGATTAGTTCTATCAGTCTTTTGAAGTCTTCAGTGTAACTGAATCTACACCTATATTTATAATGAATCATTCTGGAATTTAGATACTGAACTGCTTTGTGTTCCTCATCTAAATTGTCCATCTTCACCATAGGAAGTTCTTTTACTTTCCTTTTAGGTTTACTGAATTTTACAGGTTTACTTTTATAAACAGGTTCAGTATTTTTTAACTGGTTCGTTTCTTTTAAGTTCTCAAGTTTATATTCTTGATACAAAAAAGAATCATGAGTTTGTAAAAACTTTGTAAAAGAAGTATAAAAACCACAGTTATGACATTTGTAAATATAGTAGCTTTGATCCGTACTTAAATGGAAATATCCCCTTGTCTTAGATTCAGACTTTTCAGAGTCTCCGCAATATGGACATCTAAAGTTCCATAAGTTGTCTCTAACTCTGTGAAATCTATCTAATTTAGGGGATAATAATCCAATATATTTTTGTTCAATCCAAATACTCATAAGTTTATTATAGAATAAAAATTACTTTTTGTCAAGACTTTTGTCTTTCTTTTCGTAGTAATCTTTATATAAACCTATAACAACTTTTTGATACTTGATGTAGTCCAATAAAAGCCTAACATTCAAAGAAATCAATTTGTAATCCTTACCATCAAGGGAGAATAAGACTGGAACCTTATCATCATCTTTCAGTTTAGCAAACACTTCTTCAATGTTTTTCTCAGTAACTACAATGAAATTTACATCATTCAGTTTTACTGGGTCTTTTTTAGGAATTTTGAGAGCAGGTTTTAATTTACCCTCTCTAACCATCTCACCAACTTCTGGTGGGAGTTTTCTAATTATTTCTCGACGTTTTTTACAACCTGTTAATAAACTAGTTAGCAGACTTGCCAAAAATGTCAGTACAATCAATCTTTTCATTTTCACCTCTTTTTGAACCAGTGAAAAGTTCAACACATCTTCTCAACCGTTTCAATTCATTATTAAAAATTTTTTCTACCATTTTGGGTTTTTTTTCTGCTAATTCTTCTAATGACTTTTTACCTTCTTTTTCTCGGTAAAGTCTGTCCTCTAATCTTTTAATACTTTCTCTTGATTCTCGTTCGTTCTTTATTATTTCGTTAAGTGCTTGAGCCACTTGCTCAAAACCCATATTCAAAATCATCATTTGACTTCTCAAGGAATTTATCTTCCTATTCAACTTTTGATTTTCTATATCTTTTTCGGCGACTTCAGTTTCAAGATTTGAAATCTTATCATAAACTCTTCTGTGTTCTTTGTATATTGTATTTGTAACATTCTTAAAACTTAAATAAGCTACTGAGAATGAACCAACTAAACCACCCAACAGAACTAAGTTCTTGAGTCCAAATATACCCAGAACACTGTTTATCAAAGGCAATCTACCTAATAGACCACCTAAGCCGCCAAATAATCCTCCAAATAACCTCTTAAACATTATTCATCTTCCTTCTTGAAAAATACATTGTATCCTTCAATATTTACTAAAACACCATCAAGTAGTTTTTCAACTTCTTCACCAGTTAGTGTTTCCTTGTCTAATAAAAGTTCAGACAAGTTCTTCAGAGATTCTTTATTCATATCAAGAAGTTTTTTTGCTCTATCATACTGTCCATCAACAATTCCTCGAATCTCTTTATCAACCTTTTCCAACATATCATCAGAAAGTTCGTGAGTTTTCCAACCTTCTTCCATATTGTTCAAGTTTAACATCCCAAGGGAACTCATACCCCATCGTGTAACCATGTTTCTAGCAGTTCGAGTAGCGCTCCTAATATCAGAAGATGCTCCTGGGGTATAATCACCTGCAAGCATTTCCTCTCCGACTCTACCACCCAAAGATATACAGATGGAATTTAAGAGTTGTGATTTGGTTGAATGCTTCTCTTCAGATAGAAAGGATACATGCCCCAAACTCTTAGTTCTTGGTATGATAGTGATTTTATCAATCTTTGCGTTATTGTCTAATATTAGACCTAACAAAGCATGACCTGATTCGTGCCAAGCAGTGTTCTCAAGTTCTTTCTCGTCTTGTTTTCTAGACTTCTTCTCAGAACCATAAGCAACCTTTTCAATTGCTCTTTCTAAACAATCTTGGTCAATCTTCTTGAGGTCATCTTTGACTGCCAACAAAGCACTTTCATTTACAACATTCACTAAATCCGCACCAGAAAATCCAACAGTCTTTTTTGACAGTCTTTCCACATTGATACCATCTTCCAACAATGGAAGTTTCTTCAAACATAGATTCAATATCTTCTGTCTACCTTCTCTGTCAGGTAAATCTACAGATACGTGTTTATCAAACCTGCCAGGCCTTAATAAAGCATCATCAAGAGTTTCAAGTCTGTTAGTTGCGCCGATAACAATAACATCAGAACCTAAACTGTTGAAACCGTCCATCTCAACCAAAATCTGATTGAGTGTTTGATCTCTTTCAGAGTTCTTATCACTGTTACTTCTTTTCTTACCAACAGCATCAATCTCGTCAATGAAAACTACACAAGGGGATGCTTCTCTTGCTTTCGCAAACATATCCCTCACTCTTGCAGCACCAACACCGACATACATTTCTACGAATTCAGAACCAGAGACATACATGAAGGGAACACCAGATTCTCCAGCAATTGCCTTTGCGAACATGGTTTTACCAGTTCCAGAAGGACCATATAGAATAGCACCTTTTGGTAAATGAGCTCCCATCTTCTTATACTTCTTATTACTCTTGAGAAAATCTACAATCTGTTCTAATTCCTCTTTTGCTTCTTCATTACCAGCAATATCGTCAAACTTTACGTCAGATTGTTCTGGTTCAAAGAACTTTGAGGGACTCTCTGATGGAGTTGGAGGTCTTGAACCCCCTCCACCAAAAGGGTCTCCAGGACCAGAACCGGAACCGCCAAAAGAACTCGAACCGAAATGTGGGCCACCTTGCATGTGTCTCATATTACTTAATATTCTATTGATAAAACAATACAATCTCCACATTATGAAAGTTGATACTGCGAGAAAGATTCCAAAAAGAAGAACTACAACAGGTGTTAATATAGGTTTACTTTCAGGTTGAAAAGTGTAATGTATATCACTTTCCTTAACTTCTTTTAAACTATCCGTTTCACCTTTTGGTCTGGGTGTTTTATACTTTTTACTTCCAACCACGTAATCAATAAATCTATCACTGAAGACGACACTATCTGCCTTTTTATTTCTTACACTTTCCACAAAATGTGAATAACTAGTTTTGAATATAGGTGTTCCCCTATACTTTTGAAAAAAGAAGAAACCACTGGTGATCAGACCAAATATGGTCAACACTATCAACTTTCTCTTCATAAAATATTCCTTTCCTAATTCCTAGAAGGTCTTTGACTTTCGATGTACAATAAAACTTTCTTCAGAAGTTTTCTAATTACTGGATGTCTACTATCAAAATTGAATGCCATGAAATAAGCAAACAAATTCGGTGATGCTGTGAAAAGACTTTTATCCAATCGTTTAACATTAGCAATAGTCTTTTGTTTTGTTCTATACTTATTTAGGAGTTCGCTAGAGATGTTCAAAGCGTATGCCTCTATCTCATCAGAATTTCCTAAATAAACTTTAGCATTATAAAAATCCTTTATTTCTTTTGTAACTTTAGGTTTATACTCAGAGGTTTTAACAAAACCTCTATTTCTGTACTGTGACATGTGGAGATATTCATGTTGAATTGCATCCGCAAGTTCATTAGAAAACTTATTCCACAAATAATTATCCAAATTTAATAGAATTTCTGGGTCTGAAACTTTCAATTCTATTTGAATTGGAACATCTTCACCATTTTTATCATTTTCTGGATCATAATAAGCATTTATTATTATTGACCCAGAAGCAACTTTTGAAGATTTCTCAATAGATATCTCTATATCATACTTTCTTCTTAGAGTTTTCTCAATCTGATTTGCGATTGAGCGTATTGTAATATTTTTGTTTATAATGCTTGACTTAGCTTTACCGATTAAAGCTTTAATATTTCTTCTAGGGATTTCCTGTGTCTTCCCCTCGACTAAGTTGTTCTTTTGCTCTTTTTTTTTATCTTTCTTTTTCTTCTTTTTAAGATCAACAGGCGGCTCACCTGTAAGTCCAGCAACGTTCGACCCATCACCAACAGCATTAGCAATCTCTTCTATAAAAAGATAATCTTCTCTGGACAAAGATTCCACAAAACTTGAATATCTAGACTCTACAAGAACAAATCTATTTTCTTCATCGTCGAACATTTCTAGATTATCTTGTTCTTTAAGGAGATATAAAGCACCCACAATATTTGCAAGTTTAGACCTACCAAGAGGACCAAGAACTCTTTTTAAATTGAAAACAAATATGTCCAATCTCGTTAGAGCATCCTTTTCTTCTTTAGTTTTCAATTTTCTCCTCTTTCTAAGAATTTTACCTTTTTCATCAACAATACCAAGCTCAAAAGCTTTTGTTTTCTTAATAGGTTTTATCATCCTAGAAATTAATTTATATAATACAACATAGTTGAGGGCATTTGAAAGAAACCCCTCTCTCAAAACACTTTTCATATATTCTCCAATTCTCTAAAAATAGCCACATCTATATTTATATCCTCGGACATAATATTTCTACCATTAATACCGTGAACTATTTCTGGCATATAAGATAAGTATAACAAAAAAGTTTTTAATAAAGGCCAATAATTTTGGTCCATCTTAAAGAAAAGTATTCTAGTGGCATCTCTATTTTCAAAAACATTATAAAATGCTATAATGTGATTGAGAATTAATCTGGTCTTTATTTCACCACCCCTATTATATTTATTGAACAACCTCTTAACATATTTAACCCTACTCATATCCTCATAGAAATCCTCAGATGATAAGCACTGCGGATTTCTATAAGATAATTCAGAAAATATGTCAATATTCTCTTTGTTAAGATCTTTCATCTATCAAACTTCTGTTGCCTCAGTTGTTCCTTCTTCTGTGTGATCTGTCTTGGAAAGAACTTGATTCAACACTTGTAAAGCACCTTCAGTCATTGTAATAGTACTGAAAATGTTTCTTCTCTGAGCATCAGCCGTTTTTAATTCACCAATAAGGTCATTTCTTTGGTGATGTAATTTTGCCAATTCAACAACATGTTTATCGTCACTAGGTGTATCTTCAGTTACAAAACCATTCAATGCTGAAATAGCACCATCAACTTGGGTCACATTATTACTCTTTTCTGTAATAAATTCTTGCAATTTATTAAAAAGTTCAGTATTATTCTTATTAGACCTAACCAAAGTTAACCTTTCTTGCAAAATAACACTAATCAATCCATCCAGAGATGTGACATGGGTCTCCCCAACAATACCACCAACACCAACCGGAGTTTCTTTAACTTCAGTTGTTTCAGTAGTAGTTTCAATAGTTTCTTCAGTAGTACTCATTAAATCCTCCATATTATATTTAACTACATTTATATTATAAACTATATTTATAACATTGTCAATAACTTTTTTAAAATATTTTTTATTCTGGTGGGTCAGCCGGTAATGTGAATGTATTACCATCAGTTGTAATTAGAGTTATTTGCCCATTATTCTCTTCACTAAGTGCTATTCTTGAACCATAATTGTAATGTCCTTGGAACTCACTTGCTGGGTCTACAATTGTACTCGATCTTTGAATCCACGAACCTGAAGATGAGTCATAATCAAAAAAGAAAATTGTGCTTGGGTATGCTCCATAACCAGATGTTCCAACAGCTATGAAATTTGTACCCTTAGACCATGCTGAGCTCCAGACTCGAACATTTCCAGGGTTTGGGTTGTCAATGTATTTAAAAGTATCTTGAGTCCAACTATTCCCATCTCTATTATAAATATAAAACCCAGAATTTGCAGTGTTATTCCAACCAGTACCAAATAATAATTTTTGACCGTCAGATGACAAGTCCAGCTGCATAGGTTTAACTGGTATACTAATAGTGGAAACTGGGTTCCAAGTACCGTTAGAATACTCAAAAGTTCTAATTTTGGAATCTAACATTGACCCTACAACTATAGTTTGACCATCCTCAGATAAGGCCATACCCCAAGTAGCTTGGAATCCACCCCCTCCAGGAGTAAATGTATCCCTTAAAGTATATTGACCATCTCCACCCCTTTCAAATACTCTCACTATGCTATCCTTTTCATTAGCGTATGGGTCACAATATGCAACTATTGATCCGTCAGAGGACATTTTAATATCCCCATATCCATCAATATTTTGACTACCAGGATCATAGTTCGATATACTTTGAGTGTGAGTCCAAGACGAGTTCTCATATTTGTAGAATTTTACAACATTAGCAGCGTGATTACCACCGACAGTTGCTGAATACATACCATCATCACTTATTGAAGGGTATCTTGAACCGGCCCAAGGTATTAGTGGACCTGCAACTGGGTCTGAATTCGAAGTGTCATTCACGGTGATAGTAATCGGGGCAACTTCACCATTATCCAATGATATAGTTAGTGTCTCAGCACCTTCTGATGTAGCATCTGCTTTCAGTTTTAAAGTTATACTATCGGAAGAAGCATCATTTGTTGCACCTGTAATTACAAAATCCCCTGTTAATTCTGCTGAACCTCCAGCTATGTCTAAGTCAGCAGCATCAATACCTTCTATTCGATAAGCATAATTACCAGCAGGGACATTTTGAGTTGCCAATGTTACAAGTAAATTATTACCCTCATCAACTGAATCAACTGGGTCTGTCGTCAAATTCCATATAGGTGTTTTAGATGAATCAATAATATTGACACTTATTTGTTCACCTAGACCTGTTAATGTAAGAACTAAATCCTCAGCCACTGATTCTGTTGTTAAATCTTCTTTGATAAGGAAATCAACAAACCCATCTCCGTTAGCATCTAAACTGAAATTTCCATTCATGTCAGCAGACCCATCATTAAAGTCAGCTGGTTGTATACCACTCACAGTGTATGGTATTGAAGTTTCAGACACATTTTCAGTTGATAAACTTATTCTAAGTGTAGAACCTTCATTAACTGAGATTTGTGGACTTGATGTTAATTCGTAAGATGGTGTTATATCAATAATAGATACAGTCTTGGATGCTTCCCCATTGTCAAGAGTTAACACTAAAGAGCCATCAGATGAGTTCGCATCTTCTTTTATTTTAAGGGTTATAGAACCTGCACTATCAGAAACTTGGAAATTGCCATCCACTGAATCTGAACCACCTGCTATATCTAAATCAGCATCCGTGATTCCTGAGATAGAATATCCAACTTGACCATCAATTCCAAGTGCAGTCAATGTTAAAGTTAAATCTTGACCTTCATTGATACTGCTCGGGCCAGAAATTGAGTATGTATCAGTTGTTGCAAGAATATCACGCATTTGACCCTCATGGTCAACAACAAGAACCTTACCATCACTTTTAGGTTCAGATAGAGCAATCTTAAAACCTTTGTTGATAGTCCAACTTCCAACTATTGCACTGGTTTGCCATGATTCTAATGGTCTAGGTGTCCATGTTGTTCCATCCAAATCAAAAAGTGTAACTCTATTCTCTTGATTAACGGTTCCAACTTGGCCAACGGCTAAGAGTTTTTTGTTTGAGATTGCCACACCGAGAGTAGCATTTTGGGTTGGCATAGATACTACAGAGTGGTCTGTAAAAGATGATCCATCCCAAGTCCAAACTCTAGCTTCAAATGGAGCTCCGTGGCCACCAGCAGCAACTAGCATTAAACCATCGGATGAAACATCAACATCCCTATATTTGACTGGTGTGTTTAGTGTGTAATCTGGGGAAGATGACCACTCTGAATTATTATAATCGTATCTGTAAATTTTGTTTGTCTGAGTACAAACGACAAATAATTGATTACCATCACCAGTAAGGGCAACCCCATGACCGAAATATGCGGTTGCATTGTGAGGACCATCGATTATATGCTCAGGGTCTGGTCCAAATAAACCACTATTTACATCTCTCCTATAGATAAAAACTCTACCTCTATAGGTATTAGCCCAACCATCACCAACTGCTAAAACTGTACCATCCGAATTGAATGCTGTAGCCATACCATGAGCATCGAACGCATCTGCCATTGGTTTAGGAAGTGTTTGTAATAAATCCCATCCAGTACCATTATATTTAAATATTTCCACAGAACCATCTGAAGAAGTAGCACCTAATGCTGCATATTGAGCATCATCAGATACAGAAGAATGTTTAAGGTTATCGTTTACAACAGGTAATTGACCTCTATCAGTAGAACCCATGTTAGAAGTATCTATAACATCAACTTGAATAGAATCTCCTCCATTATTTAATGCTATAGTTATTGTTTCATCACCTTCGTTTGAAGTGTAATCATTTTTCAGTTGTAATGTTATGGAGTCTGTAGATGGACTGCCAGAGACTGTGAAATTCCCTGTTCTACCTGCTGAAGTAGGTTTCAAATCATCCGAATCAAAACCTGTACCAGAAATATTATACGTATAATCCCCATCAGGGACATTCTGAGTCTGTAGTGTTACTACCAAATCAAGACCCTCATCAACTGAAAATTGGGGTGATGTTGATAGAGTGTAAACTGGGGTTAGAGAAGTGTCATTGATATCTACTTGTATTTGCTGACCGTGGCCCAATAACTCAAGAACAAAATTATCAACACCCTCTGTTGTTGCATCTTCTTTAATGTTGAATATTAAACTACCATCCCCATTACCATCTAGACTGAAATTCGAATTAAGTGAAGCTGAACCAGAAGCTAAATCATTATCATCTATACCTGACACGAAATATGGAACTGTATTTCCTGAAAAGTTCTCGGTTGATAAATTTATTGTAAGGGAAGCACCCTCATTAACACTAACCAATGGGTTTGAAGTTAAATTGAAGACTGGTGCTTTGGAGGTGTCAACAATCGTAACTGATACTGAATCTTCACCGTTATTCAAAGTTAGCACTAAATTTTCGTTATTCTCATTGTCTGATAAATCTTCTTTAAGTTTTAATGTTATACTATCAGAGGATGGACTGCCAGAGACTGTGAATTCTCCACTTAACCCTGCTGAACCTCCATCTATATCTAAATCTGCGTTTTGAATTCCTGTTATTGTATATGGAACTGGACCGTCATTAACGTCTTCGGTAGTAAGTGTTATTGTTA